>Ga0208036_1000190_pt1 | contig 44523 bp, 48 predicted proteins | sample June2015DPH_11_1_2_FD_184706 | JGI IMG/M metagenome (GOLD analysis project Ga0208036, IMG submission 184706) | Peatland microbial communities from SPRUCE experiment site at the Marcell Experimental Forest, Minnesota, USA - June2015DPH_11_100... | ecosystem: Environmental > Terrestrial > Soil >...
CTCGATGGGCCGCAACGACCCCTGCGGCGCTTGGGAATACACGGTGCCGCCGGATTTGTCTCCTGAGACTCTCGACTGGGACACCTGGCTGGGTACGGCCCCCAAGAAGCCTTTCAATCCCATGCACTTTACGCGCTGGCGTTGCTGGCAGGATTACGGAGAAGGGATTCCTGGCGACCTTTACGTGCATCTGTTGACCGGGGTCCACTACGTCGCTGGAATCACGGCGCCGCCCAAGCGCGCCTTCTCGATGGGCGGCCTTTTCCGGTGGAAGGACGGGCGGGATGTCCCCGACTCGATGACTACCGTATATGAATACCCTCAGTTCCGCGCCACTTTCAGAGTGACGTTGAACACGGAGACGGAAGAGGCGACGCGATTCATGGGCACGCTGGGAATGCTCGAAATCCGCAACGACGAGTTGACCATGACACCCCAGCAAGGCGTGGATTACGCACCCTGCACCCCAGGTTGGCCCAAGAACATGAAAATCGGTTTCGCACAGCAGTGGCAGAAGGAACATGAGCCGAAACCTGCCACCTCGGCGACGGTAGAATCCGCGCGCTATTATGCGCCGCCGGACTACAACGACGACCGCGAGCACCTTTGGAACTTCTTCGAGTCGGTGAGAACGCGAAGGCCTTCAGTCGAGGATGCGACCTTCGGAAACAATACGGCCATTGCCTGCCACATGGCCAATCACTCGTACTTCAACAACACAATAGCCAGTTGGGACGCCGGAAAGAAGAGGATTTCAGGATGAGATAACCTAAAGTCGAAGAGTTGAAAAGTTAAACTCTTTAACTCTTTGACTCCTTGGTAAGAATCTAATCTCAGGTAAACCTGGGCCCTTGGGAACCGCGCAGGAAAGACCATCAAAAGTCAGGCAAAAAAGATTCGGGCCCCTTCACAGGGGCCCGAAGTGAAGAAGAGGAACTTGGTCCCGCCATGGTCAAGCCGCGAAGCCCTGGGGGCAAGGTCTTCTCGACGAAGATCCGATGCTCTGGCGGGACTCACTTACTATTTAAGGCTGGAGGCCTTGAGTAGTCCAATCGATTCTCTTTATGGTTATCATTAAAGAATTGTTGCGACGCAAGCGGCAACACGGTTCGAACATTTTGAGACAAATGGATAGAAAGCCCGCTTGGCCCTTGGGGCAGGGAAAACTGAATGCGATAATTTTCCAGGAAACGGATTACTGATTTGATTCGATTGAAATGTCATGCCTACTGAAGCAAATACAAGGTCCTCCAAGTCATCGGGCGCGAACAAGGAATTGAAGGCGGAGGAGCTTTTGGGCCGCGTGGCAGAGCGTGAGGTTGAAGCGCTGGAGAGCTTGTACGAGGAACTCGCCCCCAAGCTGCTGGGGCTACTTATACGCATTTTGTCCGCGAGGCCCGATGCCGAGAGCGCGTTGCAAGAGGTTTTTGTGCGACTGTGGAAGGAAGCGCCCGGTATTGCCCAAACCAAGGGGAGTCTGGCTGCTTGGCTTGTGCTCACGTCGCGGCACATCGCCTTGAAGCGTCTTCGTGCCCAGCGGACAGTTGGGGCTCGACCTACCCAAAGTCCCCACGGGCACGGTCGTACGAGAGAGGAGAAGGCTGCGGGCAAGTCAGCCGTCTCAGCACGCAAAGCGGACAAACCACGGGAGCGCCTTTCAACCAAGTGTGACTCGGAGACGTTGCTATTCCTCGCCGCGTCTCCTCAGGTCTGGATGCCGCGTGCGGAGGACATAGCCTTGGTTGATGCTCGGATGGGCCTGCTTCAAAGAGCTTTCAACCAAATGCCCAAGCCGCAGCGCCACGCGCTGGAGCTTGCGGTTTTCGGTGGTTATACCGAATCAGAAATCGCTGAGCAGCTCGGCGAGCCCCTGGGGAAGGTGAACGCGGGGTTGCGCGCCGCCTTTACCTTCCTGAGGCACCGCCAACACGCGGTGTTGGGAACTTGGACTGCCGACATCTAGAGGACGTTTACGAATTGTTCCTGCTCGGAGCGCTCTCGGATGAGGGCTCGCTGGGACTGCGTGAGCACCTCACCCAGGGTTGCGAGCATTGCCTGGAGAGAGTTAAGGAAGCCGCTCGCACGGTCTATCTGCTTAGCCTCTCTGCCCGGCCCGTCTCGCCCGGCCCGAAGGCCAAGGCTGACCTCCTTCGCCTGCTCCTCAAGAAGTAGACGCGAAGAACAGGTGCCAGGTGTCAGGTTTCAGGTGCCAGGTCCCCGGCACTAAGCGATCGCAGGTTCGCAACAACTGACAACTGACCACTGACAACTGACAACTTTGTTCAAGGTGAGCCGCATGGAGTTGTCCAGCAAACCGGGTTTGCGTCAAGAACTGGGGCTGATCCAGGCCACGTCTCTGGCCATCACGGACATGGTGGGGATTGGCCCTTACATCACCATTCCCCTCTTCCTGGCCACGATGGGCGGGCCACAGGCGATGCTGGGCTGGTTGGTGGGAGCGCTGCTGGCGTTCTGCGATGGCTTGGTTTGGGCGGAACTGGGCGCGGCGATGCCCAAGGCGGGTGGGAGTTACAACTATCTTCGCGAAGCCTACGGAGCGCGCGGCGCGGGACGCTGGTTCTCGTTCCTGATGGTCTGGCAAATCATGTTTTCGGCGCCACTCTCGGTGGCCAGCGGCAGCATCGGCTTTGCCAACTATCTTCACTACCTCTTGCCCGGCCTGTCGCCAGGGGGCGTGCGCATGGTCGCCGCGGTTTTTCCGCTGTTGCTGGTCGCGCTGCTTTACCGGCGCATCGGCGCCCTCGGAAAGGTTTCGGTGGTCCTGGTGGGTGGCGTGATTCTGGGATGCTTTTGGATCATCTTTTCCGGGCTGCCTCACTTGAGTGCTAGGCGCCTGCTGGATTTCCCCCCTGGCGCGTTTCACCTGAACTGGATCTTCTGGGTGGGGCTCGGCCATGCCACGCTTTATGCGCTCTACGATTACTTCGGCTATTACAACGTTTGTTACCTTGCCGAAGAAATCCGCAATCCGGGCCGCGTGATTCCACGTGCCATCATGTTTTCCATCCTGGCGGTGGGAACCCTGTACGTGCTTATGACCGCCTCCTTCCTCAGTGTGATCCCCTGGCGGGATGCCATTCACAGCCCCTTCATTGCCTCTGTCTATATCGAAACACTCCAGGGCGCAGCCGCAGGCAAAGTGATGACGGGCCTGCTGCTCTGGATTGCCTTTTCTTCGGTTTTCTCGCTGCTCCTGGGATATTCCCGCATCCCCTACGCGGCGGCGATGGACGGGAACTTCTTCCGCGTCTTCGCGCGGCTTCATCCCAAAGGCCAATTCCCTTATGTCTCGCTCATCACGCTGGGAATTGTGGCCTCCATTTTCAGCCTCGGCCATCTGAGTGAGATCATCGGAAGCCTGGTCGCCACACGTGTGCTGATCCAGTACTTACCCCAGACCGTGGGTTTTTTCTTGCTCCGATTTAAAGCTCCACAACTCCCGCGACCCTTCCGCATGTGGTTCTATCCCTTGCCTGGAATCATCTCGCTTTTTGGTTGGGTCTACGTGTTGGGAACTGCGGCGAGGAAGTCACTGATTTTCGCTTTTGCGGTTTTTGCGGTCGGCAGCGCGGCGTACTTTATTCGGGCGCGGATGAAGCATGAATGGCCCTTTAAGCAGTAGGTGGGTAGAGGTTCAGTGCCCAAGTCGAGAAGCGTGGTGGTGTAGCGCAGGACCCGCTGTCCGGTCCTGCGGTTCTTGTGAGCTTGGCGGGGTGGCGCATCGCCTTGTGCTCGAAGTCTACCGTATCACAGACGGATTGCCGCCAAGTCAGAAGTGTGGCCTCGCCAGGGCGATGATCGGCCACTACGCGATGCGGAATCGCCCAAGAGGTATAATGGTCATTCCCTCTGTTCCGAATGGAGGACGATCTCACGGGGCCCACATCCCTGTGTCAAACCCAAAATGCGGAGTGGTCGCATGTCAGACGAGCATTCGCTTCTGGACGAGTTTAAGCTACGGGGATACTGGTGGCTTCCTGGCGAGCCTGGGAATAGACTTCCCGGCATTCTCCATTACAACCCCGAGGAGTCTATTCGCTTGGAACTGATGGGGGCATTTCAAGGACCCATCAAGGAGGACTCCGTGGAAATCCTCTGGCCGTTGCCGCCCGTCCGGAGACCATTGATTCTAGGAACCAGCGATGAGGGGGAAGAATGCACCCTGTTCGGGACGGTAGAGTCTCCTATGGCCTCTGGCAATGCGGAGAACGTGCAGGTCTGGTCGAATGTTCAATTAAGCAACCTGTTTGTCGGCGAGCATTTCCCGGACGAGCGCGCATTGACGTTCCAATCGATGTACGTCGGGTTCACGCATCTCGAAGAATGGCTTGGCATCGACCCGCTCAGCGCGGGTTTCAATTTCCTACCGGTGCCTCTGGAACCGACAGACCCACTAGAGCTCCGCTTGCCCTACCGCTCACGGAAGGTCTTTGAGGCAGACGTGGCCTCGCTCGACGCTGTAATTTCCTTGTGGTCCAGCGTGCAATGGGAGGCCAAGGCAACAAGGTCATTGAGCTTACTCCACAGAGCTTATTTTGTAGTCGATCCCGCAGTGCCGCGCGATTATGCGTGGTACCTTCAGGTCTTGCAACTGTGCAGGCAACTCTTGGCCTTTCTGGCGGGCGGGCCTGTCTACCCGAGCACGCTGAGGACATGGCGGGACGAGCGAGACATCAAGATTTACCGCTCGCCCAGGTGCCAAGGCGGTAAGAGGGAAAGATGCTTTGCCACACGCTTGCCTTTCCCGCTTATCAAGTCACAGGCCGCTACAGTTGTGAAGACCTGGCTAGACAACGCCGACAGATTCCAGCCTGTGTACGATTTCGCGGTGTCCAGCCACTATGATAACAGGATGAACCTGCAGGCCGAATTCCTGGGTCTGGCTCAAGCGCTTGAGATCTTTGATCGACGACAACGCGGGGGCAAATACGAATTCAAGCAGCGGCTTCAAAATCTCTTCGATGGACTGTCTGAGCAAACGAGGGACCATATCGGTGGAAAACCCGAGGATTTCGTTCGAACTGTTGAAGACACCAGAAACTACTTGGTGCACTACGATGGGCGCCCAGAGAGGAAAGAGCTTCAGGGTGTGAAGGAATACTTCGAGGCGAACAGGAAGCTGCGTGCTCTACTCTTCGTGCTGCTGTGCAAAATGCTCGGCATCAGTGAGGAAGTTGCTCTGATAGGGGCGTTCGCGCCGGGCGGCGTCCTCTGATCCGGCGCGTCGCGCAGAGTTTGTGCTTTTCAATCTCTGCGGCTCGTTCTCTGAGCCGTCGACGCGCGGCCACAAAGCGACGCCGGGCTGCGGGCTCGACGTCCAGCTAACATCGGCGCAGATTACAATCTCAAACGCACCAGCGAACAAGCCGCAGAGTCTCTGAACCACGAGACTTTGCGCTACACGCTCAACAATTAACACAGACTCTAGACGACTCTAGACGACTCTAGACGACGCCTTGACACCCATATCCTGTTGCGTTAGGCTTGGCTGCATCTGGGGAGCTTCAGAGGTGAGGTGTTCCCTCGGGCTGCGAGTCTGAACACGGCAAGGAACTAGTGTCTGCTGAACGACTTCGCGCAGAAGCGCCAAGCGGAAGAAGGTGAGAGTCACATGGCCGACGCACTGACCAAGGCAGGCCGATACCAGGTTGTACGAGAGTTGGGACGCGGCTCTATGGGTGTAGTTTATGAGGGTTTTGACCCGGTCATCGGGCGCAAGGTTGCGATCAAGACCATGCTTACCGAAGGTCTTACTTCGCAAGAATTCCAGGAGTTCAGAGCTCGGTTTCAGCGCGAGGCCCGAGCGGCCGGCGTGCTGAGCCACCCCAACATCGTTAGTGTCTTCGATTACGGTGAAGACAGTGGCATCCTCTACTTGATCATGGAATACCTGGAGGGGAAATCGCTGGAGAAGCTGGTCGAGGGCCAGAATATCCTTCCCATCGAAACCATCATCCCCATGTACGGCCAGGTGTGCAATGCGCTGGACCACGCCCACCAGAACGGCATCGTTCACCGTGATATCAAGCCTGCCAACATCATGGTTCTTGGTAATGGATTAGTTAAAGTGACCGACTTCGGCATAGCCAAGATGGTGTCTATGGGGATGACCCAAGCCGGGCAAGTCCTGGGCACGCCCAATTACATGTCGCCCGAGCAGGTCAAGGGACGCCAGATTGACGGCCGTTCCGATATCTTTTCCTTGGGCATCATTCTTTACGACCTGGTGACCGGCGAAATGCCCTTCGGCGGAGAGAACATTACCACCATCATTTATAAGATCATTAACGAAAACCCCATTCCGCCTCGTGAACTGGATGCCACGATTCATCCGGGTCTAAGCTACGTGATTTGCAAAGCCCTGGCTAAGAGTCCCGAGGAGCGCTACCAGACTTGCCGGGAGTTGGCGGATGATCTGAAGAATTTCAAGTACCTGGGGGGACCGGCGGCGCCCTCCGCCACCATGATCCTCAAGGCTCGGGCCCTGCAAAGCACCGACTTGGAGCGTGCGGCGGCGACACCTGTCGAGAGTCCAACGCCGCCCATCGCCCCGGCAGAACCGGCTCGGATAGCGCCTATTCAACAACCTTCCCCCGGGCAAGCGCCAGTACAGGTCATAGCGTCGGCGCCGGCCTACCAAATACCGCATGCTTCGCCGGTGGTTTGGACCCTCATGACGCTGCTGGGCGTTGTAATCCTGGGAATCCTCGGGGGAGCAGGGTACTTCTATCTCCATAAAGGGAAGCCACAAGTAGCCAGCCCCCCGGTCGGGCAATTGCACGTCGAGTCGAACGTTCCTGGGGCGCGGATTTCGGTCGATGGTCAGAGCGGGCCTGATTGGGTCACACCATGCACTATTCCCGATCTTTCGGCCGGTTCCCACCAAGTAGTGGTTTCGAAAGAGGGCTACGATAATTACCAGCAGGCGGTCACCATCGAGGGCGGGAAGACTAACAGTGTCAACGCCAGCCTTCCTGCGCAAGCGCCCGAACCGCCGAGCAAAACCCTAGCGGAAAAACCTGCTGCGGGCAAGGGGATGCCTTCCACGAAAGAGAGCAGAACATCTGGGCTGATTCCCGTTCGCTCTCCCGGTGGCGGAGGGCCCGGCGCGACCCCCCTTCCCTCTGCCAGTGGCGGAGGGCCTGGCGCGACCCCCCTTCCCTCTGCCCGTGGCGGAGGGCTTGGCGCGACCCCCGAGATGGGCCATTTGCTGGTCACGGCGAATGTCGCTGGGGCCAAGATTTCGCTAGATGGCAGCAGCGAACCTGATTGGGTCACCCCTTACTCGTCCACGATCAACCGCCCCGCCGGCACTCACCAAGTGGTCGTTTCAAAAGAGGGGTACGGTGATTACCAGCAGTCCGTAACCATCGAAGGGGGGAAAACCGCCACGGTCAACGCCCAGCTTTCGGAGGCGAGCGGAGAAGTCCTTGTCATCACCACGCCGCCCGGCTTAGAAGTGTTGATTGATGGGAAGTTGATAGGTCCCAGCCCGGTGCGAGTTACCGTGGCCGCCGGAAGCCACAAATACACGGTCAGGCGTCAGGGGTGGGAGCCTTATGAAGGCACCTTCACGGTAAGCAGTGGGGCGCGGGCGACTGTCAGGGTCAACATGGGTGGGTAAGGTGCGGCGACGGGGATTGTTGCCGTGAAGACAATCCCGGCTTTTGGGCCCTCAACAAATCCCATGTCATGCTGAGGACGTCGGCCTTTGGCGGACGAAGCATCCCCGCAGTTTCCTTGCAGCGCTGGGTAGTGGATTCTTCTTGCGAACTGCCGAGATCCTTCTACCTGCCATTTTCCGATAGCCGCCTCGCCAAAAACACCCCCTCGTTGTGGATAATCTGAATGTCATCTCCATCGACTCGCGCGGAGAAGCCGGCTTTGTCCCCAGGCATGGATTCTTCCATTCGTTTTCGAGTCTCGATATAGCGCTTTTGCCCGGGTTCCAGTCCGGCGCGCCGCATCCACTGATTGAAGGATCGCTGCCGTCGCCGGACTGACTGCCGCAAAACCTCCAGCCCATGCTCCTCGAACATGCTGAGGAAGGTGGTAAGGCGAAGAGAAAAGGTGTGGGAAGGGTCGCGCAGTCTTTCAATCTGATTGAAGAGCTCAAATTTCGAGTCGCTTTCCGGGGCAAGGGGATCGAGGATCAGGAGCCGGCCCTGGGGTTTCGTTACACGCATCATTTCCTCGAGCACCGGTTCCGCCTTGGTTATATGGTGGAAAGCGAGTTGGCAGCTAACCAAATCGAAGGAAGCGTCAGGGAAGGGAATGTGTTCGGCATCGGCGCAGGCAAAAGCGGCGTTGGCGATTTGTTTTTCCGCCTGGAATTCGCGCGCTTGGCGGAGCATTTCGGGTGTCAAGTCGATGCCGCTGGCGAAACTCACTCGTGGCGCAATCGCCAAAATAAACGCTCCCGGCCCGCAAGCGACGTCGAGAACAAGTTCGTGAGGTTGGGGCTTGGCAAATTCCACTTTTTCGGCCAGCACCTCGGGCGTATCACGCACCGCGAACTTGGCGAAGGCGTCCGCCGTCTTGGTGAATTGCTTTTGGACTGTTTCTTTATGCTTCTTGGACATAGAAGCTTTCAGCTTTCAGCTCTCAGCTCTCCGCGAGCTGCGACGCAGGTCTTCATGGAATTCGGACCCTTCAGCTTACCAGAGTAACAAGGCGGCGCACAGTGTCAAGGTGCAGGGGGAAGAACACAGGGCGCAGAGCGAGATTCCTCTCCCGCCACTGCGGGATCGGAATGACACCGCCGCGTGCAGTGATTTCAGGTGTCAGGGCGTCAGGACCGAGGGCTGGGGAGGTGTGAAAAAGTCGAAACAGCTCATACCGTGAAGCGGGACTAAGGCACAGAGACGCGCAGAGTGGAACCGGCAATCGCAAATCACAAATCATAAAAATCACTCTTGTCATTTTTTCAAGTGGCGAGTAGGATGAGTTGACCAACCCACGAGGCATTGGAGTTAACCCGAGAATTGGAAGAGTTGCCGCAGTGCATTGTCGAACTTCGGAGCGTCAGCAAGCGCTACGGGGAACATACGGCGCTTGAGGATTTTTCGCTGGAGGTAAGGCGGGGGGAATTCCTCACGCTGCTTGGTCCCAGCGGAAGCGGGAAGACGACTATACTGCGACTGGTGGCGGGATTCGAGCAGCCGCAAGGCGGGCAAATCCTAATCAACGGGCGGGACGCCTCTCCTCTGCCACCTTACCGCCGCAATGTGAACACCGTCTTCCAACACTACGCCCTCTTCCCTCACTTGAATGTCTTCCGCAATGTGGCCTTCGGCCTCGAGCAGAAGAAGTTGCCCTCTGCGGAAATCCGCAAGCGAGTTCGTGCCATCCTTGAGATGGTCGAGCTCCCCGGAAAAGAGGATCGCTATCCGCATCAATTGAGCGGGGGTGAGCGGCAACGCGTGGCACTGGCGCGGGCTCTCGTTCTCGAGCCTGCGGTGCTCCTGCTGGACGAGCCGTTGGGCGCGCTAGACCAGAAGCTCCGCCAGCAGATGCAAGTGGAACTGAAGCGCCTGCGCGAGCGCCTGGGGATCACCTTTATTTTCGTCACCCACGACCAGCAAGAGGCGCTTGTGATGTCGGACCGGATTGCCGTCATCAACCGCGGGCGCCTCGAGCAGGTGGGGCCGGCGGAGGAGACCTACGGAGCGCCTCTGACGCCCTTTGTAGCGGAATTCATGGGCGTCGAGAATTTCTTCAAAGGGCGTTGCCTCAGCCATTCCACTCAGGGTACTCGCTTCGAAACCGCGAGCGGATTGATCCTCTGGTCGAGGAATTCGATGGAATTGGTCCCAGGCCTTGCCGGCATGCTGGGTGTGCGTTCTGAGGCCATGCGACTGACGCTGGGCCGCCCGCGACCCAGCAGCGAGGCCGTTAATATCGTGCCAGGCGAAGTTGTTGAGGCCATCTTCGAAGGCGGCAGTCGCCGCTGGACGGTGCAGATTGCGAGCGGCGAACGCCTCGTGGTCCGAGGGGCCATGGCGGCCAATGCTCTTCCCCTCGAGCGGACTTCTCCGGGGGCTAAAGTTTACCTTTCCTGGGAGCCGGACCGAAGCCTGGTGTACCCTGTCAACGGCGCGAGCTCGCCGCCATCGCCGCCAATCGAAAACGCCTGAAAAGATGGCCCCTTTCCCACGCCTATATCCCTTGCCCGCCGAATAGGAAAACTTCCTGTAACCAAATACCCTTTGTCTCCATCTCTTGTAGTGTCAGGCAAAGGGCAAACAAAGGCACAAATGAGGGGTGGAGCGTGCAACCTGAAACCAAGCACATTCGGCATGTTCTAAGAGACAAAAGCTTGAGCCGCAGGGGATTCCTCACTACTGCTTTTGCGATGGGAAGCGCATTGGCTCTGAGAAGGGTCGCAAGCGCGGCCCCTCCAGGGGCGGGAATCTCCCGGAGTAAAAGCAAACCCCGCTTGGTAACCCTGGTGGAATTCAACGACTCCGGCAAGAGAGAAGGAACTGTTATGGTCGAAAAGGTGGTGAAGACAGACGAAGAATGGAAGCAGATGCTTACTCCCGAGCAATTCGAGGTCACTCGAAAGAAGGGAACGGAGCGCGCTTTTGCCGGCAAGTATTGGAACAACCACGAAAAGGGAATATACCGGTGCGTTTGCTGTGACAACGCGCTTTTCAGTTCGGATACGAAATACGAATCGGGAACGGGATGGCCGAGCTTCTGGGCCCCGATTGCCCCGGAAAACATTCGCACCGAGGGTGATTTGACGCTCGGTATGGTCCGAAGCGATGTCCAGTGCAAGAAGTGCGATGCTCACCTGGGGCACGTGTTTGACGACGGCCCACCTCCAACCCATCTCCGTTATTGCTTGAACTCTGCAGCTTTGAAATTCGTTAAGGCATAAGCTACAAGCCAGCACGAACAGCAGCTTCGCTCTTAGGGCTTGTCAGGAAATAACTGTTAAATCCTGGATCCGAAAGCCCCCTCGCCGCCCCGGGACGGGAACGGCAGAGCGTCACCCCCACGTAAGCGGGGAGAACTAATCCGCAGATTACGCAGATTACGCAGATGGCGGACCATCCCCACGCGCGTGGGGAGAACGTAGCGACGAGCCGCCGCTCCTCTCCAACCTGTCCGCTGCTCTTCCCCACCTACGACCTACCGCCTACCACAGCAGTAGGCAGTCGGCAGTAAGCAGAAGGCAGAAAGCGGAGCGCAGAAAGCAGCAAGCAGAAGGCGGGAAGCAGATGCTCGTCATGCTCACTCCTGACTTCTGACTCCTGAATCCTGCTCTTCCCCACCTACCACCTACGACCTACCGCCTACCAGACACCTGACACCTGACACCTGGAACCTGCTCTTCCCCACCTACCACCTGCCAGACACCTGACGCCTGGCACCTGCAACCTGCTCTTCCCCACCTACCGCCTACCAGACACCTGACACCTGACACCTGGAACCTGTTCTTCCCCACCTACAACCTATCTCCTTTCTTTTCACCAACATTCCCGCTTTCGACGCGTAACTACCTTTTTTTTCTGCAACATTCCAGCTTCTCCCCGGGCTGCTGAAGCCCGGTCCTTTGTTTTCATGGACATCCCCGCTTAGTTCGTTCACTTTTTAAAGTTACTAGTTTTTTCTTTCACTGTCGGAGGTGACATCTTGTCCAGGGCTGGCATGCCTGCGAAGAACGCTCTCCATCCCGCCTCCCTCAAGTGCAGTCGGCAGTAAGCGGGTGTAGCGCAGGTCCCGCTCTCCGGACCTGCGGCCCTTCAAAGGCAGAGGGCAGTCGGCGGAAAGCAGAAGGCAGAAAGCAGAAGGCAGAAGGCGGAAAGCAGATGGTGTTGATTCTCACTCCTGACTCCTGAATCCTGTTCTTCCCCACTCACCATCCTAGCCTATCGTGTGCCGCATGTCAAGAGACACAGAGTCCGTTTCAGCCCTGCAAGGGAGGCACGCGCGCCTGCCCCAGGGGTCATTCCCGTCCTCCCGTCCTCCCGCCTTGCGGGACGGGAGGAATCCACGCACAACCTGTTCTCGGAAAGTCAGTTCAAGAGGCTGAAGTGCCGGCCCCAGCTCCCGGAGGGCTTCGGCTCGATTCAACCCGAATTCGCAAGTTGGACGGGACTCGCAGGCTCACTGGAAGGGAAAAGACCCCTCACCCGGCTCTCCCGCTACTGCGGGATCGCCACCCTCTCCCCAACGGAGAGGGCCGGTATCCGATGTGCTTTCGACGCCAGCCCTCTCCGCGGGGAGAGGGTGCCCGACGAAGGAGGGCGGGTGAGGGGTTGCTTGGGAGAAGCTCGAAGCCCAGGGTGAAGCAATTGTCAGCCGCACTGTTCCGTTCCTGGGCAGGTTTAGTCGAAGCGACCTCAGCCCAACGGATTGGGACGGAACGGAGCCTCTCAGTTTCCGAATTCGGGTTCAAGATGGTCGGGGCTTGTGCCAGGCGTTCTTTTCCTGGTACAACACCGCGCACCATCACGGCGGCGTCGGGCTGATGACAGCGGCCATGGTCCATGGCGGGGAAGTCGAAGCCGTCACGCAGGTACGCAAGCTAACCTTGTCGGCAGCCTTCGAGGCTCACCCGGAGCTTTTTGTCCAGAGAACGCCACGGCCACCGGTCGTGCCGGAAGCGGCCTGAATCAACAAACCGAAGACCCATTCGAGTAGATCTAAAGCTCGCGCCCTCGCAGAAAACACTCTGATTCCGAGGGTGCAGGGTGATGGGTCAATGTGAGATCGTCGATCCTGCGGCATCCTGGAAGCTGATTTTCTCCATCCAGCCCCACGACCGCCCGGGAACGACACTAAATTCGTTCGGGAGGTGTCTCAAAATCATTGACACGTCCCGGCATCCCAGAGCGCAGTAGCAACCTGCAGCGGTCTCGATCAACCGGCCCGCAACCTCGCGGGCGAGTGAAGGAGAGCTGCACTGATTGATGCTGTTAGGTGTCTCAAAGTGGTTGACACGCTCCCGCGTATACGTGGTCCTTACGTGCGGCGGTGTGGGACGGGACGGCGGGCAACCGCTCCCCCTCTGCCGATCAAACAAACCCGACTTGCAGGCGCCCGCATTCCTCTCTGCGTGGACGGTAAATAAGCTTTCGCTTTTCGTCTAAGCTCAAAGTAGAATCCGTTGTGTGGCGGGGACCAAGGAACGAGAGGGTCGCCTGCACTATAAGAGGTTTCATATATGGCTAAGCCCTTTTCATGCCGACTCGCGGTTGCTCAAATCTCAGCCAATCCTGCCTACTCGGATGAGCTTGTTGCTTGCATTCAGGAGCCAGCTTTTCCCGAGAAGGACCAGAAGGTTGGGTTGTTCAGGATCGCCGGAATTGAAGAAGTGAATAACCTCCGGCAGCAAATCTCAGAGCAGTACATAACCCACCTGAATCGGAAGCTGGAAGCCTTCATGCGCTTCGCGGCAGCGCTCGGTGCCGAGCTTCTCGTTTTCCCTGAATACTCCGTTCCGCCCGAATCATTACCGATGTGCCAGAAACTGTGCGAGGAGCTGAAACTGGTAACGGTTGCCGGGAGCCACGTCGTTACGCTTAATCCAAGTGCCCGAAAGGCCTATCAGGAGCTAGGGTTGGTCTCTTTGCAGCCGACCCCACCCGGGGAACTCGATGAAAAGGTCCGTCAGGCTATTTGTGTGGTGTTGTTGCCAGGCCAGGGCCCAAAAACATTCGTGAAGTATGTCAGATCCAAGTGGGAAGCGTGTCTGATCCCTGGGACTCCAGCTTTCCACAGTTTTGAGATGAATGCCAAGGCTGGAATTGTCCAGGTGCAGATCCTTATTTGCATCGAAGCATTCGATAACAGGAGCGTCAAGGAAAAACATCCCTACCCTCAAGTGATCGCAATTCCAGCATTTACACCATCCTGTGAGCCCTTCTACGACTTTGGCCGATTAGCTCTAGGGCAAGGGAAGTGCACCCTTCTGGCAAACGTCGCAGAATTCGGTGGGTCAAGAGCCTTTGCGAGGACTGAACACACTAGCCTCTGGTACACAGAGGTGGATGGAAGCTCCGCAATTCCTCAGTCCTCCGAGGCGCTTCTCATCTTGGAGGCGGACTTGGAGAGGCAATTCGAAGTGAGGAAATCCACCAAAGAGCACACCGCGGTATCTGATTTGCGGGTTTATCCGACCTTGTATGCATTGGACTCGGCCGAAGCGGCGCAGTATGCAGACGTCACACAACCAAGCACTTCTAAAAAGTCTACCTTACACGAATTGTGCGGCATAGTCGCTCCCTTTACGAATCTCACACCAAATGTGTTTCCCAAACTGCTCCAAAGCAAGCTTCAGCATTTCACAGGTCACATAGTCCCGTCCGGGGTTGTTTCGACACAAGAGGGTTCCGATTGGATTAGGCCAATCGTGGTTGCCGATACTCCGTCGACAGGCAGGGTCCGGCTCGAACTCTGCAATCGAGCAATTGACGTGGTTAATGAACTACAAGTCTCAGGAAAGTTCGTTACAAGAACCAAGGAGCTGCTAGAGGTCTACGGTCACCTAATAGTGAAGCGCAACGAGATCATGCAACTCGTTCCGCCGCGGGAAAAAACCGAACGGATAACTCCAAAGCAGGGCGACCTCGAAATAGTCACAGGGGCAGCGAAACTGCCTTTCTTGGACAGGCAACATGCGTTAGACCGAATCCGTACCTTTATCGGCCAGGATCAGAACGCAGCTTTCATTCTGAGTGGGATGCGAGGAATTGGAAAGTCGTCGCTTATGCAGGAGGCCTTTCGCCAGGTAATCCCTCCTCATTGGCGCAGGCTCCGAATTCAACTCACAGAAGGTACCTCGTATTCTCGGCTCTCAGCTGAATTGGCATACGCATGTAACCTCCAGCTCCCGGAAGGATCCGACTTGTCTGACCCAGACAGACAGGCCGAGTTCGAGCGGCAGATTTTGTCGTACCTTTCCACGGGGCCGGCTGCAGTCATCGTTCTGGACGATTTTCAGTACCTACTCAATCCGATTGGCGAATTCGAGGATCCCGCAGTGAGGCGTTTCCTGCATCGCCTTGTCGAAGGAGCTGATAGGTCGAGGAGCAAGTATCTCTTTATTTCAAATGTCGCGCCGAGGTTGGGCCTGGAGTTCGAAGCTCGTTGTTTTCCTCCTTATGGTGTAAAGGGGCTTGAGCGGCTTGACACCGAGAGACTACTGATTTACTGGTTTCAATTCCAACACGAAAGCCTTGGCGCGCAGCCTCCGGCTCCTTCTGACAAGTTTTTGTCCGTCTTGGGCGGGCATCCGTTGGCCACCAAAGTTGCGGCCCGGCTTTGGGCAGACCATCCCTCGCAAGACATTTCCAGTGACATTTCGTTGTTGTTCAAACAATTGCGGGAAACAATCGTGCCGTTCATTCTGGAAAAGCTGTCCCTCTCGCCCGTCGAGTTTGAACTAATGTCATTCGCCTCAATTCTGCGCCTCCCAGGGCCAAGGGAACTATTCCGAAGTTGGAGAGGTGAAGAAGCCAACGATTTGCTCAATTCGCTTGTCAGTCAGTATTTGATTGAGAGTTCTGAGGACGGTTACCTGCTGCACCCGTTGGTGCGAGAGTTCTATTACTATAACCTCCCGATTGCCCAAGCCACGGAATTCCACCGAGTAGCCGGCAGGTTTTACAACGGGTTGCTCGATAAGGAACGGAAGACGAACAGGAGAATAGTGCCCGAATTCTTGGGTGAAGCCGTTCATCATTACCTTGCGGCAGGGGACAGACAGCGGTTCCAACAAGTTTCATTTTACAAAGAGGAGCTTAAACCTGTTGCTGTACAACACTACCGCAAGGGAGACCTAGAAGCAGCGCTAAAGGACTATAGAGTTCTTGTAGAGATTGACGATAGGGATGCAGACGCGCACTTTCACTTGGCGCTGATATATGCGCGCAGAAAGAGATGGAATGATGCGGAGCTCCACTTTGGCAAGGCTATAACGCTGCGTCCAAGGACTCCTCGAATGTTGCAGGGCTACGCAGCAGCAAAAATACGGGCCGACAAATTGGCTGAGGCCGAACAATTGCTTGACGAGGCTCTGGAAGTCAAGCCCGACCATTCCCCGAGCCTAGCTGAGTTCGGGCGGTTGCGTGAGAAACAAGGGTACTTGGCAGAAGCTGAAGAGTACTACAACAAAGCGATCGAGGCAGACCCGAACAACTTCATGGCGTATTACAGGCTTGCCCGTCTTCTTTATCAGCAAAACGAGATCGCGCAAGCCTTTGAGATGGCCCAGGCTGCCGTCCAAACAAACCCGCTCGACGATAGGAGCAGGGCGCTATTGAAAGAACTCAAAGAGAAACTCGAGGGGAAATAGGAGAGTTCAACACAAGCAGGTGGAGACTCTGCGGCTCTTGTTTCAAACTCGTCCCCGTTCATCCGTCGGCAGCAGTACACCATCGTTGGCCAGAGTGCGGTTCGGCCAAAAGGTTGCGCTCAGGCCTCCCGTGTAACATGCACACTCGACCACTGTCACTCCTCGGCGCGTTTGACGAGGTCGGCCCTCACTGGGTTGAGGTGAATGTATTCCACTTTCTCCTAATATTCCTTAACGCCTCGCAGATCGCGGTCGAAAAATCGCGGCTGCCAGAGAAGGCCCCGCTCTCCTCTGCCCGCATTGATGCCAAGAGTAGAGCCCACCTTGATCGATTCCATTACACGCGAGATGGTGACCGGGAAACGGGGGGCCATCCGTGACGTGAGAAACGGGGTGTCGCGGGGTAAGACCGAACGGGTACTGGTGTCATTTGGAGCGCAGTCATTCCCGCGAAAGCGGGAATCCAGCCCGTCGACAGCGCATCCCCGAAGGTTTGCCGAGTAGATTCCCACTTTCGCGGGAATGACCGCGGCTCGCAACGCCCATACCTTGCAGATGACCCCAGTACCCGGCGCGGGCATTGGGCCCACCGACTAAGTCGGGCGCAGTACATCAGAAATCCACGAGCACTATCGACACTTCGACCTGAAGCAAGGATTAACAGCAGCGGGCAGAGAGGCCCCCTTCACCTAACAGTTTGTCGAGGGCTCGCACTTGGGTTGGAAGCAAAGTGAGGCAAACAGGAGGCCTGAGGAGAGTTCCCAGGGGGGGCGGGCTGTTGGTCCGTCCCCCCGGAAGTTCCAGCGTGTCGCGGCAGCACCTAACGAAGGTTCGTGTAAAGCATGCTCGGCTGCGCGTCCTTGGAATTGCCCGTGGCCACGACCCGGGGGATTCCGCGCTCTGGTGTCATGGGGTAAATCCCAGGCCTCGTAAATGCGAAGAGATTTGAGCGCGGTCGCACGTACTGAGCCAAGCCGGGCTGTTTTCCAAGAGTGCGAGGAGCAGCTCGTTGAAGCTTGGCGCCACCCGGCGTCGTTTCGCCACCAAAGAAGCCTGATGCTCCTTTAATGACCAATCGTAGGAGCAGAGCCCGGCAGCGTGTAGCGCAAGTTGAAGAACAATATGTTTATATTCGCATTCGGGGGCTGTCCGGATGCCACGTACCAGGGACTACGCGTGAGGTACGAATACTGGCCCATGAAGTTCAGCGCGCCATACTTCGCATCCTTCCAGATAGTCTGGTTGAAGCCGAAAGTCGCTTCTTGAATGGCCCGATTCTGACCGGCCGCCGAACCGGTGTACCCGTAGCCTACCGGCTTGCCGTTGGTGTCGATGGCGACATTCCGGCCGATGTAAAGGCCGCCGTAGTAGGCATAGATCATTGTCTTCTTATGTGTGTACTCGAAGCCTGAAACCGTGGAAGTGGCGTGGATGAGGGAGATGCTGCCGTCGGCGTGCGCGATCAGGTCCGGAGCCTGGCCGTAGATGTAGCGTCCACCGCCGTCGCTCAAGAAATTGTTCGTCACCACGCGGAAGCCCTTGAAGAGTTCCACGTGCAGATTCAGGAAACCGCCACCACCCGCTGCCGAGAAAGTGCTGGCAGGGATGGCAGCGACGGCAGGGGTAGTAGAGGTGGCAGCGACGGCAGCGACGCCGGGATACCAGACTTTGAAGTTGCGCTCGATTCCGCCGATCTCGAAGTGAACCTGCTTGTAAGGATCGAGAGCCAACTTTGCAATCACATCGGGGGCAAGGTTCGGGGCGCTCGCGCCCGTGCTGCCGTTGTCAAGTTCTGCGCCAGGATAGGTGGAGGTGAGAGCCGACGGGAAGGTGGGGGCGCCGCCGCCTCCCGAACCTCCGACGTACTGCTCCGGGTCGTCAAGAGCAACGGCAAAGGCGACCTTCTTGGAGGGATGGTACACAAACCGAAGTTCCGGGATGCGCCCCCAAAACAAGCCGAGCTGATAGTTCACGTCGGTGTCTTGGGTGTAAAAGAGATTAGCCGGCAAAGGTGAAATGCCACTGCGGCCCGGAGTGATTAAGCTCCAGGTTTGGCCACCCAGGACTTCCCACTTTCCTTTTTGAAGATCGACCCAGTATAACCGCGACCGCATCGTGTTGCTGTTGCTGCTCACAGCGTAGTTCGAGGCATTGTTCCCTAGGAAGTCCGCCTCCATATAGCCGATCACGTGAGCGCCTTTCACGTCCGCATCCACGCGAAAGCCGATGCGGGAGTTCTGCATGCTGAGACCGATATGGCTCAGATTGTTCTGCCATACATTGCCGTAAGGGATGCTGCCGAAGCTCGTCCCGATAGCGCCGCCGGCGTCATGGTTGGTCCAGACGCTGGTAAAATCCATGAACCCAACAGGGGTAATGGACGCGCTGCCGATGTGGAACTGAAGGGGTGAGGCTTGGTCCCCCTCCTTCGGAGCGGGCGCCGGCGTTGCCGAACGTACCGCGGCGGAGGGGATCAAGGTGGAAGCAATCAGATTCCCGTCGCTACCCGCGGTGGATTTCTCCGCGGCCTTGGGAACCATTGGGCTGGTCGAGGCCACCTGCCCGAGGTTCGGCGCTTGCGTGGTTGCGGTTTGCGCCGGGTTAGAGGACTGGTCCAGCTTTTGTTTCATCTGGTCCACTATTGCACGTAACTGCTCGATCTCTTTCTGTTGTTCTGCAACCTGCTGTTTGAGCAACGAGACATCGGCGGGGGCTTTCGACGCTTTCGACGAGTTGTCCGCCGCCGTCTGCGAAAAGACAGGTGTGGCGAGCGCAATTAGGACTATGGCACTTGCGATAAGCATGCTACGAATTCTTATGAGCTGCATTCTTCACTCCTCCGATTCAAGTGTTAGTGCTTCATTGGGATCATCAGCTCGGCTTGCTTAGCGTACAGACTCTATGGTTGGTGAGCCGTGTTCATTGCGCGTTACGCCATTGTGACATTTCTGTGAACATGCACACAACCTGTTATTTGTTTACCAATTAGCTTTTACCGCACGGCCACCGGTAGACTCTGGAAAGTGCAAAAGCCCGGTTTTCCTGTGACAGGATTACTCTGGCAGGGGAGGGACGTCCGAGTGGATCCGGCGATATGCTGCGGGAGGGCGCCCTTTCATAAGTAGGTCACCGCCAAATCTTCGGCTTGCTCGCAAAGCCAGTATACTGTACGAGTACTATCTCGCCATCCCCAGACGTTAATTCTGTCTTGACGTCGCTGGCCCATCTGACATGATGTCCATAAATCTGGTGGAACTGATAAAGTAAGCGATGAACGGTCGACCACCCCGAGGAGTGCCAACTGGACAACGCGAACCTCGGCACGTGGCCGGCGTGCTCCCACTGCCCTCAATCCCTCCACGCATGGACATTTCTCGGTCAGTTTGGTCTGGAGGCGGCTTCACCCCTCCACATGGCGAGGTAAACTCGCCGCTACAGTCCCGAACTGGCCCACTACCGCATTGCTCCAGCTATTGACACCGAGAAAAACCCGCGATAATATAGCCACTCGGGTTTCGATATCCGAATTGGATAACGTGAACGATGAAATCTGCTCAAGTCAACCCAGCGAATAGTCAGGACATTTACTCCGGATTAGTTCGCATTCACATCCTTTATCACGCCTGCGAGGGACCTATCTTCGGCCTCGGCATGATCGAGGAGCTTCGCAGGCATGGGTACAGGTTGAGCGCCGGTACTCTTTACCCGCTGCTCCATGGTCTTGAAATGAGGGGCTACCTTCGTTCGCGGGAAGTAAGGTCAGGTAGATCGATCCGCCGCGTCTACAGAGCCACTTCGGCGGGACGCAAAGCTCTTGCCCTGGCGAGAGAAAAGGTGAAGGAGCTAGTCGGTGAGCTTCTGGAGGACGACTGAGGATAACAGGAGGGACCTATGACCGTGAAGAGGATGCTGGCCGCCGACGGTTCGGCTGCGAACTTGCTTATTCGTCTCCTGGTAGGAGGAGTCTTCTTTTTGGAAGGAATTAAGAAGTTCTTGTTCCCCGAACAATGGGGCGTTGGCCGCTTCACACATATCGGCGTCCCGGCGCCCAGCACTCTGGCGCCATTCGTCGGTGCTGTCGAGATTGTGTGCGGTTTTTTGATTCTCGTGGGGCTGCTCGCCCGGCTCGCGTCCATTCCGTTAATCATCGACATCTGTGTCGCGATCGCCACGACGAAGATCCCAATTCTCCTCAAAAACGGCTTCTGGCCTATGGAGGCGGAAGCCCGGACGGATTACTCGATGCTGATGGGCTTGGTTTTCCTTCTGATTGCGGGTGCAGGACCCCTCTCAGCGGACAGGCGGCTTCCTCATTCACGGCATTAATCATCGCCGACGAAAAACGGAGGATTGAAAATCGTGACGAGAAACCTTTGGAAGTACCTTCGAGCTGGTTCCGCCATTGGGTTAGCTGTTGTTCTCCTCCCATGCCTCACGGCCGCGCAAACGAACGATCCTCCGCCAAGAGTTCTGACACTCGAAGACGCGCTGGGCTACGCTGTTCAGCACTATCCTGCTGTCCGTGCCTCGATGGAACAAATAGCAGCGGCCAGAAGTGGAGTGTCACTGGCACGCACCAGCTACTTGCCGCAACTGAATTCAGTTTATCAAGCCAGCCGTGCCACCCAAAACCAAGTGCCCGGGATCTGGCTGCCCACGCCCATCACACCCACAGTCGAAGGGCCAATTGGGCCTGCCGGAGGACAAAGCTTTTGGGGCGCTCAGGCAGGGGCGCTCTTTTCCTGGGAGCCTTTGGACTTTGGGCGGCGGCCCGCAATGGTGGGGCAGGCAAGAACCGGGGAAGATAAAGCGCAGGCCGACCTGGCTTTGACGCAACTCCAGGTCGCGACAGCGGTGGGAGATTACTTTCTCATGGCACTGGCCAACCAGCAAGCCCTGCTCGCTGCGCAGGCCAACGTGGACCGCTGGCAGGTGTTTGACAAGTCGGTCCGCGTCCTGGTCGATAACCAACTTCGACCGGGTGCGGACGGTTCGCGTGCCGACGCGGAACTCTCCCGGGCCAGAACTCAGCTTTATCAAGCTCAACAGGCGGAACAAGTGACCCTGGACACCCTCGCGGCAATGATGGGAGCGGCGGGCGATGAAATCACAGTGGACGCCGGCCCGCTGCTCGGTCCCCCACCGGCCGCTTCGTTGCCGGATGCCTCGCCTTCCGGCCACCCTCTGGCCCGTGACCAGATGGCTGCCGTCCGGGAAGTTCAGGCGCAAGAAAAAGTCTTGAAACGGAGTGATTACCCTCGTTTCTTCCTTCAGGCAGAAGGGTTCGGCCGCGGCAGCGAGGTCCCCAACAACGGGACCATTATTGGCAATTGGAACGGGTTGGCGCCGGCGCGCGGAAACTGGGTGGCAGGGCTGACGATCCTCTTTCCAGACGTATTTGATTTCAAGGCGCTGAGCGCCAAGAAGCAAATTGCGGAAGCCAACGAACGCTCGCAGCAGGCCCATTATCAGCAGACCATTCAGGATTTGACGGGTCAGATTCGAGCCGCTCGGGATCAACTGAAGACAGCCCAACTGGTGGCCCAAGAGACTCCCACTGAATTGAGCGCGGCTCGTCAAACGGAAATTCAATCGCGGGCGCGTTATGAGGCCGGCTTGGCAACCCTCGTCGAAGTAGCGGAGGCTGAAAATCTGCTGGCCCAGGCGGAAATGGAAGACGCGATTGCCCGGTTGAATTTGTGGCGTGGGCTCTTCAATGTTGCCTATGCGCAGGGTGACTTGCGTCCTTTCTTGCAGTTCTTGCACGGCACGGCGCCAGGAGGACATTAGTCATGTGGCTGATCCGCGCCGCGTTACGACGGCCGATTACCATTATTGTTGCCGTCATCGGCATTGCCCTTTGCGCTATCCTGGCCATCAGCCGCATGAAGGTCGATATCTTTCCGAAGCTCGACCTGCCGGTGATTTATGTGGCGCAGCCCTATGGCGGCATGAGCCCCGCTCAGATGGAAGGGTATATCACCTACTACTATGAGTACCACTTTCTCTACATCAACGGGATCGAGAGCGTGGAGTCGAAATCCGCTCAAAACAACGCGCTGCTGAAACTCACCTTTCATCCGGGGACCGACATGAGCCAGGCGCTCTCAGAGACGGTCTCCTATGTCAACCGCGCGCGGGCGTTCATGCCTCCCGGCACGGTACCGCCGTTCATTATGCGATTCGACGCCGGCAGCGTGCCGGTGGGCTACCTGGTTTTCTCGAGCCCGATGCGGACGCTGGGCGAGATCCAAGACCTCGCGCTCAACCGCGTTCGGCCGATGTTTGCCACGCTTCCCGGTGTCTCGGCGCCGCCGCCCTTTGGAGGCAACCAGCGCACGATTGTGATTAGCGTAGACCCGGAGCGCTTGCGCGAGCATCAGATGTCGCCGCGGGAAGTGGTGCAGGCGATCAGTTCGGGAAATGTGATTGTCCCCTCGGGGAATGTGGGCACAGGGAATCTCTGGCGTATTACGCCGTCGAACGCCACAGTGACCAATATCAAAGACCTGCTCGATCTCCCTATACGGACGGGCGCCGGGCCCACCGTTTTTCTCCGGGATGTCGGAATCGTGGCGGATGCACAGGATATTCTGGCCGGGTACGCCCTGGTGAACGGGCGGCGCGCCGTTTATATCTCAGTCACCAAGCGCGCCGACGCTTCGACGCTGGCTGTGATTCAAGAGGTGAGGAACAATCTTTCCCGCTTCCAATCCTTGGTGCCGCCCGACATTCACATTAGTTTGGAGTTTGATCAATCCTCCTACGTGCGCAACGCGCTGAATTCCGTCATCCGGGAGGGCCTGCTGGGCGCCCTATTGACGGGATTGGTCGTCTTGTTGTTCCTGCGGGATTGGCGCAGCGCGGTTATTGTCGTAACCTCAATCCCCATCGCCTTGCTGACTGCTGTAGTCGCTTTGTGGGGCGCCGGGCAGACCATCAATATCATGACGCTTGGCGGTCTGGCGTTGGCGGTCGGAATCCTGGTGGATGAGGCCACGGTGGAGATTGAGAATATCCACGCCAGCCTTCCCCAAGCCAAATCCAAAGCGCGGGCGGTGCTCGACGCCACACGCCGAACGGTTATCCCACGCTTCTTGTCGATGGTCTGCATTCTGGCGGTTTTTGTGCCTTCATTCTTCATGACCGGCGTGCCACGGTCGCTCTTTGTTCCGCTTTCGCTGGCGGTAGGCTTTGCCATGGCGGCGTCCTACTTCCTTTCCAGCTCGCTGATACCCGTCATGTCGGTGTGGATCCTCCCCCAACATTCTGAGCACGAGGATGAGGCGGGAAAATTGACTTTCGCCAGGGTGCGGGACGGCTGGGGAAGAATCCTTGAGAGACTTGCGCCCTTCCGCTGGGCGGTTGTTGGGCTCTATCTCGCTGTTGCGATCGCCATCATCTTCTTTGTGGGTCCGCGACTCGGGCGCGAGATCTTTCCCCGGGCCTCGGCAGGCCAGATGCAACTCCGCTTCCACGCGCCCACGGGCAGCCGCGTGTCCGTGACCGAGCGAACGGCGTTAGGGATCGAGGCAGAGGTCAGGCGTTTGGCGGGTGAGAAGAACGTCGATATCACACTCGGCTATGTGGGAACCATTCCAACCGCCTACCCCGTCAATACGATTTCTTTGTGGGCGAGCGGACCACAGGACGGCCTGCTGCGAGTGGCGCTGAAGCCGGGCTCGCCAGTAAGCGTGGATGAGCTACAAGCCGCGCTCAGAAAGAGTCTGCCGGCGATGTTCCCCGACACCCGCTTCTCCTTCGAAGCAGGTGATATCGTCAGCCAGATCATGAATTTCGGCGCTCCCACCCCGGTCGAAGTTGCGGTGAGCGGTCCGGATTTCGCCGCCAATCGCGAGTATGTTGGGAAGGTCCAGGCCGAGCTCAGTCGGATTGCGTTCCTCCGCGACCTCCAACTTCAGCAGCCTTTGGATTATCCGAGCCTTAATGTAAACATCAATCGGGAAATGGCCGGGCAGCTCGGCGTGACCGTCCAGCAAGTGGGGGATGCGCTTGTCGACGCCACCTCTTCAAGCCGGTTCGTCACGCCGGTTTATTGGGCCGACCCGCGATCGGGAGTGGCTTATCAGGTCCAGGTCCAAGTCCCACAAGCCGAGATGACTTCCATCGGGGATCTCCAAAACGTTCCCCTCACGCCTGGAGCTGCCCAGCATCCTTTGCTCGGCGATCTGGCGCAGGTGAATTATGGGACGGTCGTGGGAGAGTACGACCGCTACAACGGGCAGAGATTGCTTACTCTGACGGCAAACGTTGTCGGAGAAGACCTGGGGCGAGCCGCTGGCGACGTGAATGCCTCTCTCGCAAGGGCGGGGCCTCCTCCGCGCGGGGTGACCGTCAGCGTGCGGGGGCAGATAGCGCCCATGAATCAAACGCTCGCAAGCCTCGGCGTCGGCCTAGGCCTTGCCGTCGTGGTGATTTTCCTGTTGCTGTCGGCAAACTTCCAGTCCATGCGGCTTTCTTTCGTGGTGCTTTCCACAGTCCCGGCAGTAGTTGCCGGAGTAGTCCTCGCTCTGTTACTGACCGGGACATCATTGAATATCGAGTCGTTCATGGGGGCGATCATGGCCATTGGCGTGGCGGTGGCGAATTCGATCCTGTTAGTAGTCTTTGCCGAACAATACCGAATCGAGGGAGCCGATGCGGGGCGCGCAGGCCGCCGCAGCGCCCAAACGCGCATGCGTCCGATTCTGATGACCAGCATGGCCATGATCGCGGGCATGCTTCCCATGGCGCTGGCCATTGGCACAGGCGCGGAAGAAACCGCTCCTCTTGGAAGGGCGGTGATTGGAGGATTGCTTGCCTCCACGATCGCGACGCTGTTAATTCTGCCCGCCGTATTTTCGCTTGTCCAGGAGCGGGCGAAAGTCCATTCGCCGTCGCTCGATCCCGACGACCCTCGCAGTGCCTATGCCGAGCCTCATGCCGCCGATTCACAGAATCCGCAAGGGGGAACGCGATGAAAAGCCTCCGGTTGATCCACATAACGCTCTTGATGATGGTGGGATGGGTCTGTGTGTCCTGCAATTCGGGCGGTGGCGCGCCGGGGTCAACAGCCTCGGCGGGCAATGGCACCGCGCCGATCCCGGCGGTTGACGCTGTGCGCGTTGTCTCGCAAAAGCTCAAGATCACAGTCCACCTTCCCGGCGAGCTACAGCCTTATGAAGTCGTGGCCATCTATCCGAAGGTCACTGGATTCGTGAAATGGATCGGAGTGGACCGCGGCTCCCATGTGAAGGCTGGGGAATTGATCGCCCGCCTGGAAGCGCCCGAATTGGCGGCGCAGCGCGCGCAAGCTCAAGCCCAACTCCAAGGCTCCGAGTCGCAACTCTTAGCAGCGCAAGCCAAGCTGGCTGCCGATGAAAGCACTTATCAGAAGCTCAAAGCAGCCGCGGCGACACCCGGGGTGGTGGCCGGCAATGATCTCATCGTTGCCGAAAAAGCAGCGCAGGCTGACGCCGCCCAAGTGAAGGCTTCGCAGGACAATGTGAACGCAGCGAAGCAGGCACTTCAATCCGTTACTGAGATCGAACGATATCTTCAGGTCGCAGCACCCTTTGATGGGGTGGTGACGGAACGGAACGTGCATCCCGGCGCACTCGTGGGTCCTGCGGGTGGGCCGGGCGCCTCTGTCCCGATGGTGCGGGTCGAGACGCTTTCGCGGCTGAGATTGGTTGTTCCAGTGCCCGAAAATTACGCGGCGGGGATTCCCGAAGGAGCCAAGGTGAGCTTTACAGTCCCCGCGTTCCCCGGCCAAACCTTCGCCGGCACAGTGGCACGCATATCTCACTCGGTGGATGTGAAGACCCGCACCATGCCTGTGGAACTCGAGGTGAGTAACCCTTCAGGTCGCCTCGACCCCGGTACGTTTTCTGAAGTGCTCTGGCCGGTCGAGCGTCCCAACCCAACGCTCTTTGTGCCGTCGACCGCCGTGACCACGACGCTCGAGCGCGTATTCATCGTGCGGCTGCGCGATGGCAAGGCCGAGTGGGTGGACGTCAAGACCGGTGCGACCAGCGGCGGTTTGATCGAGGTTTTTGGAGACCTTCGGGAAGGGGACATGGTCGCTCTCCGAGGCACGGACGAGTTGCGCCCTGACACTCAGGTCACGCCACGGCTCGCCTCCGCAAAATAACCACTCGTGGCGCCGCGCTTCACGAACTCGCAGGCCCGCCGGGTCTGCGCCCCTGGCAGCAATGGTTAGGCCTCGACCGGTTCCCAGCGGCTGGCGAGTTCTCGAAAAGCCCGCTCATGTGCTGGCCAGTCATGCAGTGTAGCCGGGTCGAAGTCCGCTCCGTTAGGCCAGACCAGCGTTCCGGCTTCGCTATCGATCTGAACCTGGTTGAACACTTCCAGGTTTCGCAGTGGACCGTACATCTCCCCGGCGAGAATCGGTTGAAAGTCGATGATCTGCACAGCATCGTCGTCAAACTGAATGCGAAGCGTGTACGCCGAGACGATCTCAAAACAGCGGACCCGATAAATCGGATGAGTCATGGAACCACCTATTTCAACGGTTCGACGGGCGTGGGCTTCCGCCCTTCCTGCAATCGTTGCCAATCGGCCTTGAGCTCAGCCTGACGCAACTCCGCCCATGCTTCCACCAAGCGCCTTTGCCGCGTCGGCAGCGAACCCCCGATCAATTCGACCGGATCAATGCTGAAGATTCCCATCCCGCCCTGATAGTAGGCATGGAAATGGGCAACATGATGTGGAGAGCCCGCCTCAGCAAACATCCGAATGACGATCCCGAAAAATCGGCTGATCTCTGGCACAGGCTTATTGTACCGCGAAACATGCGCAACGCCAGCGGCTACTCAGACCGTATCCTCCTGAGAGCTTCCTCCGCCGCCTCCCGCAAGGTCCAGCCGTCGTCCTTGAGTGCCGCTACTGAGGTGGGAAAAGCTCGCTTGGCTGCTTCGTCTACAAGCTCGGCGGAAATCTGGGAGGCTATGGCGTCCTGCTCATCTTGGGCCAAAAATGGGTAGTGGGTCAATTCGATGTAGAGGCGGCTTTACGCCGCCATTTGGCGAGGTAAACTCGCCGCTACAGCATCAAATTGACCCACTACCCAAAAATGTTGACACGTGCGGCGAATTGCCGTACATTAGATGCGTCGGGGGAGGTGGGCTTTATGGGGCACAATCAGATATTTCAAGTTCGGAGGCAATCCCGGAAGCAGGAGCGCCTCGAGGCAAGGCTTACCCGGAACCAGAAGCGCCTTATCGAACGTGCCGCGCAGATCCGTGGAACCTCCGTCACTGACTTTGTTCTGGCGAGCGCCCAACACGCAGCGACGGAGACAATCAAGGACTTCCAGACGCTGAGTTTGCGCGATGAAGCGCGTGAAGCGTTTGTCAATGCTCTGCTAAATCCTCCCGCTCCGAACGCGCCGGCGCGTGCCGCGGCGCGGCGATACAAAGAGCGCTTGGGGCTGTAATTGCCGGGGAAAGAAGAGACGACAAGACTCCATTTCGAGCCGCTCGGGCCGGCGCACGACCGGGCGGCCTTTTCATGTGGTGTAGAAGGGCTCGACAACTACCTGCGGAAACAAGCCGGGCAGGATGTAAGAAAGCGCGTCGCCGTTGCATTCGTGCTCACGCCGGATGGCAAGACCGGCGCTGGCTATTACACCCTGTCTCAGTACTCTGTCGAACTGGACGCGATTCCGGACGGGCTCGCAGCAAAGCTTCCCAAGTACCCCTTCGTGCCCGCAACCCTCATCGGACGTCTGGCAGTTAGCAACGAATTTCGAGGCCAGAGGCTTGGCGAGTTGCTATTGATGGATGCGCTTAACCGTTGCTTGAGTGGCAGCAAACAAGTCGCCTCTGCTGTGGTTATTGTGGATGCAAAAGATGACAGCGCGGCAGCATTCTATAAGAAGTATGGCTTCATCGAGCTTCCCAAGACACCCAAACGGCTGTTCCTCCCGATGGCGACTATTGAAAAGCTGTTCTCCTGAGTCATACTTGACATTTTCTGACAATCAGATAGTCTGAGGACATGACACCGAAGACAGCCGCAACTCGAGAACGGATCGGGCGAGTGGGACAGCGTCGCCAAGTGGTCATCCCGCGCGATATCCTTGAGGGTCTAAAACTCCGGGAGGGTGATTTCGTCGCGTTTAGTAGGCAGGCCAACGGCGTCCTTGTTAAACCCAAGCGTTTGGTAGATCCCGATGATGTGCTCACCCCTGCCGAAGCAAAGAAAGTCCGCCATGGGATGGAGCAGATCAAAGCGGGTCGGTTCAAGCTGTGGCAGGACGTGAAGCATGAACTGGGTCGTTAGGATAGCGGACGACGCCCAGCTATTCGTTTTCGCGGAACCGCCGTGTGGTGCGGGATTCGATCAAACGAGATCGTCGAGTGGGCGAGTCTCTCCGCGGTGATGTTCCGCGAGCGCCTCATCAGCAAGGCGGCGCGGCTTGCCCCCCTGCCTGACGAGGCGCGCCCCCCAGGCTGCCTCGTCTTCAAGCTCGGCGAGAATCTGGGAGGCAATAGCGTCCTGCTCATCTTGAGACAGGCTAGAAACTTTTTCGACGGCCCTCTCCAACAGCTTGGTCATGACACCAATCTACCAGACGGTCCCCCTTTCCGCAACGCCCCCTGAGCTCCCAGTCGAGTTACCCCGCTCCTTACGGTCTTATTCCCCTTTTTGTTCCGCAGGTGGCGCCCCGACGAGTCGGGGCGTCGATTGATCCCGCGTACGCGGGACTGCCCCCTGGATAGCGCAGCGGCTCTTGGGGCGGGCCACGGGTCGCCGACGTAAAATGCAATGTCGGCGCCAGCCGCGGCCGGCGTCAGTGGGCTTGCCTCTTGCCCACCCAAAGGAGTTCGATGGGCTCTTGTTTGGAGAGTTGCCACAGTTCGGGGTCGCCAGTCACCAGGATGGCGTTTTGCTCCCGGGCCGTTTCCACGGCAAACGCGTCCGCGTAAGAGATAGGGTAGCGGCTCTTCAAGCGAGCCGCGCCCAGGATCAATCTTCGGTCGGGGAGGAGGGCCTGAATCGGCATCATCGCGAGGTCGGCAAGGAACCGCTCGGCGGGCGCGGCCCCGTGGCGCTTCGCGATCAGGTAGAAGACTTCGCCGACGTTGAGCAGCGAGATGCTGACCTTGGTCTCGCCGCGCGAAGCCTGCTCCAGAAGTTCGCGTACTCTGGCGCGCGCCGGCTCTTCGCCCTGGAGCCAGCCGATCATCGCCCAGGAGTCAAGAACGCTTGCGGTCACGCGTCAATTCCTTTCGCCGGTTTCGAGCCAGATCCCCCAGAAGATCGGAACCTTTGAAGCGTCCTTCCCACTCCCTCCAGTTCCCAGTCACCGCTTTCCGCAAGATCACCTCATCGCCTTCAACTCTCACGGTCAGGCGGGCGCCCTCGCCCAGCCCCAATTGATCTCGGACCTCTTTGGGGAGGGCCAGTTGTCCCCTCGAGGATACACGAGCCTTCAGCATGGACTCCACCTCCCATCTTACTTTATAGTAAGACCGAACCTAAATCAAGATTTGTTTAGAGGAATCCCACGCTCGCGGCATTGGGGTTCAGCCTCTTGAGTTGCTTTCAGAAGGAAGCAGCCTGCTCCCCGATCAGAGCTGTCAACCGCCACCGGAAGGCGCACACACGCCGCCGGCTGACTTGCTTGTGGCGCCGGCAGTGGCAAATACCGAGAACTTCTGCTCGACCCGCTTCCATCCGCATTTGGGGCACTCAGGCGGCTCCTGGTTGCGCGTCAACACGATTTTCTCGAAGACGTGTCCGCAGTTGGAACAGGCGTATTCAAAGATAGGCATGGAAAAGCGAGATCACTCCTTAGGTTTGATGTCAAAGCTTTCGTGCTTGGAATTCCCCGCCGGGGAGGCAAAACGCCGCGCTCAGGTAAAGCGAGAGATTCCGGGAATGCGTGGCAGGACCAGGAACCAGACCACCAGAAAGAGAACGAAAATCAAGATGCTTTCCACAGTCAAATTATACGCTCCTCGCTGTGATTAGGGAGCAGCGTTCCGAACACGTAAACGGGATTGTTGCCAGGCGTGAATCCCTCGGAGAAATCCAGCCGCGGATAACGAAAAGCCTTGGCAGCAGTGATTCCCTGCTGCGCCGCCTGCGCATAGGCGTCAGCCGCCTGGATGGTAGGGTTCTTCTGAAACGCAATCCGCACAGCTTCCTGAAGGGTAAGCGACTGAGTTGACTCTCTTGCGGCAGGCTGAGTTTGAGCGCCTGCTGCCAGGAGAAGCATTGCCCCCAGTGAGATGAGTCTCTTCATTACGCTACCTCGCGGGAGGTTTCCTGTGTAACGTCCGGCAGGATCTCAAAGGTAGTTTCGATCTTCGCCGTCTTCGAGATCATCGCCCCCACGGCGCAGTACTTCGTCTCGGAAAGCTGAATGGCTCTTTGGACGGCCTCGGGAGCGATGCGCCCCCGAAGCCGGTGCTTGATTTCAACGCGGGTGAAGTAAGAAGGCGGCTCCGGGTTCTGCTCAGCATGGAGTTCGATTTCATACCCGGTTACCGTCTGGCGTTTCTTGCGAAGAATGCTGATTACGTCAAAACCGGTACAGCCACCGAGGGCCAGCAAGGCCAGCTCAATGGGCTTGGGTCCCGTGCGCCCGTTGGCGTCGTCCATAACGAGGGCATGACCAGTACCCGACTCAGCAACAAACTGCCTTCCTTCGCCCTCCACGGTTGCTAATCGCAGTTTTCCTTCGATCATGGTTCACCTCAGTTTTCGGTTTGCTTTGTGCGGCCCGAGGAGGCAAAACCATGGCATGGTAATCCTCCTTGGGGCCCTTACGAGGGGTTCGTGACAACTACCGATTCCTTTGCGCATTTCGAACCAAGCATTCCGGTTCCCTTCGTCGTGTGGCATCTCCCTGGCCTCATCCGCATAAATGCAGTTTACAGGGAGAGGTAACAAAAAGAATTGAATTTTTTGGACAAGACAGCACGTCTCTGTTTTATTCGCTACGACTATTCGTATATTATCGTATAGAAACGCTCGCACTTATTGACTTTAAATGGACACATGCCTATACAATATTTCGCTGCGCGTGCTGCTAGTGTCCTGAGTCAGAAGTTCGTTGATGAAGTCAGCCCACGAAGCGGGCGAAAAAGGATAGCCCACGGTCCCGCGGGATGGGTATGCGAACCTTCCCTCTCCCCCGTCCCCTCTCCCGCGCGGGCGGGAAAGGGGTGTCCCGCTCTGCGGGACGGCGTGAGGGCTCCTTCCCCCAGGGCTGGCGCCCTGGGCTACGATCTTTCGCCCCTGTCGGGGCTACAGAACGGCTATCCGAAACGGGAAGACTTTGTCAGCTTACTTGTGGCTCAGGACACTAGAGCTATAAGGCCAATTCCCTCAGGGGCTGAAAGAACACAACGGCCAGCTTTGTCCAGTTTCCATCGGAGGGGGATAACTTCATGAATCGCCGGCAAAAAGCGTTAATGGAACATGCCAATTGGTTTGGCATTTTCTGCTCAGCAATGGTGTTGACTCTTATGGTCACCTCGGCAGCTCGAGCACAAGTGTCGGGCGCGATTTCGGGAACGGCTGCCGACTCATCGGGAGCCGTATTACCGGGGGTGAACGTGGCTGTGAGGAACCTGGAGACCGGATCGATTCGTGCCGCAGTGAGCGACGGCATGGGGCGTTACAGCGTGCTCTCACTTCCAGTCGGGCGGTATGAGATAAGGGCACAAAAGGACGGGTTCAGAGCTGAGCTCCGCACGGGCATCACCCTCGACGTCGGACAGGAGGCCATGGTCGACTTGGTCCTGCAATTGGGCGAAATCAGGCAGCAAGTGACGGTGACGGGAGAAGCTCCGTTGGTCAGCGCCACGCCTACGGCAAGCGCGGGTTTGGTGGGAGAGCGGCAAGTAAAGGGCCTGCCGCTGAACGGCCGAAGCTACGATGAGCTTCTTACCCTGAATCCCGGGGTCGTCAACTTCACGTGGGAGAAGACAGGCGGGGTCGGAATTTCCAACTCTGCCGTCGGCAACATGTTCTCGGTCTCGGGGAACCGGCCTCAGCAAAACCTCTTCTTGTTGAACGGGGTCGAATTCACGGGTGCGGCCGAGAACGATATGCAGCCCGGCGGTACCAGCCAGCAGTTGCTGGGGGTGGACGCGGTTCGGGAATTCAACCTGCTGCGCGACACGTACGGCCCGCAGTACGGCAAACGGCCCGGCGGCCAAGTCACCATCGTCACCCAGTCCGGGACAAACGATTGGCACGGGACGGTATTTGAATTCCTCCGCAACAGCGCCTTTGATGCGCGCAATTTCTTCGATCAGGCCTCCATCCCGCATTTCGCGCGCAACCAGTTTGGAGGGTCTTTGGGGGGACCGATCCAAAAGGATAAGACCTTCCTGTTTGGCAATTACGAGGGATACCAGCAGCACCTGGGGTTAACCGATGTGACGCTCGTTCCGGACAACAACGCGCGCCACGGTCTATTGCCGGGTCCGAATGGCACGTTGGTCAACGTGGGAGTGGCGCCCGGAGTTGCGCCACTGCTTTCGTTGTGGCCCGTGCAAAGCCCGAACGCGCCGGACTTCGGAGGCATCGCCGAATCGTTCAGCAACCCTTTGCAAACCATCCGAGAGGACTTTGGGACCACGCGGCTCGACCACATCTTCTCTGAGAAAGACTCTCTCGGCGTGGTCTACACGGTCGACGACAGCGCGGATAGCTCACCCACCATCAATCCTTTCAGCACGGACCTAGAGAGCCTGCGGGAACAGGTTATCAGCCTCGAAGAAACCCACGTTTTCTCCCCTACGGTGATCAACACCGCGCGCTTCGGTTTCTCTCGCGCCAGCTACTTCTATACAGGAGAACCCGCCCCCAATACCCCCGCAGCGAGTGTTCCGAGCTTTTTGGTTGGCCGTCCTGTTGGCGCGGTGGTGATCGGAGGAAGCGCGGCATCGAATCCGGCCGCACAATTAAGCCTTGCTGGAAGCAACAATGGAAGCAACCTGGACATCGCGCGGAATCTCTTCACTTATGAGGATCGCGTGACCTTCACGAAAGGGCGTCATCGGGTCAGTGTGGGAGCGTGGTTCCAACGGCTCGAGTCCAATGAGAATCTGGCGCTCAGCCAGTATGGACAGGCTACATTTACAAGTCTGACGACCTTCCTCGAGGGCACGGTGGGCACTTTCCTGTTTGATCCCACACCGACCCGTCTGGGCTGGCGCGCGTTCCTCGGCGCCTGGTACCTCGAGGACGACATACGGCTGAGTCCCAAGTTGACGCTATCCCTGGGCTTCCGCGACGAGTTCACCAACGGATGGAACGAAGCTCATGGACGGGGCGCCAACTTCGTTTTCAACAACGGGGTCATTGTTACTCAACCGCGAGTCGCAAACTCAGTCTTCACTTCCAACAACGCGAAGTTCCTGCCCCAACCGCGAATCGGTTTAGCGTGGAGTCCCTTCCGCACCAAGACCGTCGTCCGCGCCGGCTTCGGGATGTACAACGATCTTCAAGACGCGCTTGGATACCGCCTCGATCAGGATGCGCCCTTCAATCCAACCGACAGCATTGCGAGCCTCCCCGTCTCTCAACTCCCCTTCAACCCCGGCGCCCCACTGCCGTCAAGTGCGAAGGTGGTGCCAGGAGGGGTTCAACCTGATTTGAAGACGCCTACCCTCGTGTCCTATTCCCTCAGGATTGAACAGGAATTGACTCCCAACACGTCGTTCAGCGTCGGTTATGTGGGGTCTCACGGGTACCACGAAGTCGTCAGCCTGGACGCCAACGAGCCATTCCCCACAATTTGCCCTGCGGCCCCCTGCCCGGCTTCCCTCCCCGCTGGGACGTACTACATCCCGAATGGGGCACCGAAGGCTAATCCCGCGCTGGCGAACACTTGGAGCTGGTTTTCTGAGGGGGTCAGCTCCTACAATGCCCTGCTTTTGGATTTTACTCACCGCTTCAGTGGGGGCTTGGCCTTGAGGGGAGTTTACACTTGGTCGAAGGCCCTCGACGACGGAGACTCTCTGAATGCCAGCGCGGCCGCCAATGCCCCGGGGTTGGTTATGAATCCCTTCAACCTCCACGCAGATTGGGGACTTGCCACGTTCGACGTCAGAAACGTTACCGTCATTAACGGAAGCTATGAGCTGCCGTTCGGACGGGGGAAGGCCTTCGTGAATGGCTTCGGCGGTGGGCGTAATGCACTCGCTAGCGGCTGGACTTTGAATAGCATTGTGACCTTGCAGGACGGCTTTCCCTTCACGCCACAACTCAGCTTCAATCCCTCCAACAATGGGGATACGCGCAACCCGGTGCGCCCGTCCCTCGACCCGGCGTTCTCCGGGCCTGTGATTCTGGGAAGTCCAAACCAGTATTTCAATCCCAACGCCTTTCTCGTCCCACCTAACGGGACTTACGGGAATCTTGGACGAGACGCCTTTGTTGGCCCGGGGCTCGCTACGCTTGATCTCTCGTTGCTCAAAGACACGAAGATTACGGAGAAACTAGGTCTCCAGTTTCGGGCGGAGTTTTTCAACGCCCTGAACCGCGCTAACTTCAATACGCCGAACCTGATCGTATTCACGTCCGCCGTTGGGGTCCCCTCCCCCACTGCCGGTGTCATCACCAGCACATCTACAACGTCACGGCAGATTCAATTCGGACTCAAGCTGATCTGGTAGGCTGCCCGGTGCAGACCTCAGGATCGCGTGATTCGCGCGAAAGCGGGAATCCACTTGATCGAAGACACCCATCCTCAGGGTGCGAGATTTCCATTTCTCCCCTTTGTCCCGTTTTTCTTGAAGCATTCTGCCTCTCGGCAGATTATCCCAATGTTTTCAAACGGGTTAGAAGGCTACTGGGGATATATGGGTAGACGCATGAGCGTAGTATTTTGCTACACTCGGCGACTTGCGCGCTTGTTAATAGCCCAAATGTGTAGCCTATATTTCGCCCAGTCGGTGCCCCCGCCCGCCGCTTTCCACTCCTTCTTGTCGCCGGCCCCATGGAGCAGGTAGCCCGGACCTCCGTCTTTGAGGTCCGCGGCCCTGAAGTCTCAACCATGCTCGTCGCGGAGCGCCGAACAGGTGGTACAGGACGGAGACGCAACGCGGCGCTCGAAAAGAGCACGGGAAAGTGATCACTGAATAAGACCCGCGGACATCAAAACCGGAGGTCCGCGCTAATCGCTCGCTACCGTTTCTCGAAAATCAGATTTGGCAGTAAACTGCTACTAGTTTCTGGACAGAAGACTCCGGAAACGGGGGAGGCATCCTTCCATGACGGAAACTCGCCGGACGTATTGCGGTCTCTGCCACCCGCGCTGCGGGGTGCGCCTGCGCGTCGAAGAGGGTCGCGCCATTGAGGTCGAAGGAGACCCGGACCATCCCATCTCCCGCGGGCGGCTTTGTGCCCGTGGCAAGCTGCTTGTCGATCACCTCTATCACCCCGCTCGCCTCAATTATCCGCTGAAGCGTGTTGGGGAACGCGGCGCAAATCAGTGGCAGCGCCTCTCCTGGGACCAGGCGCTCGATGAGGTGGCCGAGCGGCTGGGGTCGCTCCGGAATCAGTACGGCCCGGAAACACTCGCCTTCACCCACGGCACCCATCGGACCTATCACTGGGATGGCAGGCGCTTCTTCAACCTGTTCGGCTCGCCGAACTTGTGCGGGGCGAACAATATCTGCATGTGCCCCAGCCATGCCGTCGAATACGCTACCTACGGAGGCTTCGTCCGCGGCGACATTGGGCGGACGAAGTGCTTGGTGGTGTGGGGGAACGCCCCTTCGCAAAGCGACCCGATCCTCGGCTTTCCTGAGATCGTGGCCGCGAAGAAGAATGGCGCGAAGCTCATCGTGGTGGACCCGCGTCGCACCCGCGAGGCGGAGCTGGCGGACTTGTGGCTGCCGATCCGGCCCGGCACGGATGTGGCGCTGATGCTGGGGTGGCTGCGGCTGATGATCGAGGAGGGCTTGTACGACCGGGACTTTGCGGAACGCTGGACGGTGGGCTTCGAGGACCTGAGAGTAGCCGTCGCTCCGTACACGCCGGACAAGGTCTCGGCAATCACCTGGCTTTCGCCTGAGCGAATCTGCGAGTCGGCGCGCTGCTACGCCACCACCAAGCCCGCCGTGATCACCTGGGGCTTCGGTCTGGACAAGCAGGGGGTCAACGCCACTCAGGCGGCGCGGGCGCGTTGTCTGCTCCGAGCCCTCTCCGGCAACTTGGACGTGCCCGGAGGAGAGCTGCTGGGCCGGGTCGACCCCGTGGGAAAGATCGTCGGCGGGGACGTGCTCGAGTTCAACGAAGCGCTGCCGCCCCAGCAGCGCGCGAAACAGCTTGGGGCGGATGAATATCCCTTTTTCGGCTTCCCCGGGTGGGAACGCAATGTGGCTGCCAACCGCCGCCTGCCCTCTGGCTATATGTCTCCACCGCTGGCTGACATGACTTGCATGGCCCACAAACGCGCTGTTTTCGAGGCCATCCTCACGGGCCGGCCCTATCCCGTCACGGCCATGATCTCCCTGGCCAGCAATCCACTGGTGACTCTTCCCAATGTGCAGCGGACCTACAAGGCATTGAAGGCTCTCCAACTGTACGTGGTCATGGATTACTACCTCACGCCGTCGGCGGCGCTGGCCGATTACGTATTTCCCGCCGCCTCAACCGTCGAGCGGACGGAGCTATGGCTGACCCCGAGCTTCTGCCTGGCCTGCCCCAAGGGGATTGGCCCTCTATTCGAGCGGCGCGACGATTACCAGTTCTGGCGGGGTTTGGCAGTCCGCCTGGGGCAGGCCGAGCACTGGCCTTGGCATACCGTCGAGGACGTCTGGAACTACCGGCTGGCTCCCGCCGGCCTTACCTTTGAAGAACTGCTGGCGCGGAACGGGCTGTTTGGAAAACGAGAGTACCAGCGATACGAACGGTTCGGGTTCGGCACACCGTCGGGGAAGGTGGAGCTCCGCTCGAGCACCTTCGAGGCCCTCGGCTGTGCGCCGGTTCCCGTCTACCGCGAGCCCGCCGAGAGCCCCGCAGGCGATTCCGACTTGGCGCTCGAGTACCCGTTGGTGCTCATCACCGGCAGCCGGTTCATGCCCATGTATCACTCCGAGCAGCGGCACTTGGCGGCGGCACGGGCCGAGATGCCCGATCCGCTCCTGGCATTGCACCCGGATACAGCAGCAGCGCTGGGACTGGCCGAGGAAGACTGGGCCTGGGTGGTCACGCCCCAGGGACGTATCCGCCTCCGCACCCACCTCACCGCCGCTCTCGATCCGCGCATGGTCGATGTACAGCACGGCTGGTGGTTTCCCGAGCGCTCGGCGGCCGAGCCGGAATTGTTCGGCGTGTTCGAATCCAACGCCAATATGCTCTGCCCCGACGGAGCAAAGTTCTGTAGCCCAGAGATTGGCAGTTGGCCGCACACGGCTTTGCTGTGCCGGGTGGAACCGGAGGCTGCGTAGCCGGGGGATGATCCAACGGGCTGGCGCCACTCGCCACTGCCCTTGAGCCCCCAGCCCCTGTGACCTGCTCGTTCGTTTCCTGAAGCCCGAATCCTGGTTGAGCCCCTGTCACCTGAAACCTGCCACCTGAGACCTGTTTTTTCGCTTTGATCCGCTCTTTTTGCACTAAGACTGGGTTCGTTTTGGGTTCGTTTTTAGCTCAAAAACAAGCTAAGCCCTGTGTTTTCAACAACTCCTTAGGTTCGTTCCCTCTATTTAGTATCTTTTTTGCATTTTCCTGCCCTTTCCCGCCCCTTGCGGGCCGCTTCCCAATCCCCTTCCCGCGCTCTGTGCCGGCCCTCTCCATAGGTCAACGAAGATAGGCTATCATAGCCCTAGGCTCGCGTCAAGAGCAAAAGCGCCCAAAGACCGAAACTCGAAACTGGAAAATGGAAACTCGACCGCCCCCTTGCGAGCTTCGGATTTCGATGCTCGAATTTCGTTTCCAGGCCAATCGACAATCGTCAACCGACACTCACTCGCACCGCAGTGCCGCCATGGAATCGACCTTCGTCGCATCGGCTGCGGGGTAGGGAGTCAAACCGGCGCTTGCGGCAGAGTCTGCGCAGCAAGGTGCTGAAGTTGGTGAAGGCGAAGTACCGCGACTTTGACGCCGCGCTGGCCTGCGAGTACTTGGCCAAGGACCACGCGGTGAAGGTGAGCAAGGAGACGCTGCGGCAGTGGATGATCGCCGCCGGGCTGCGGGTGAAGCGGCGCAAAGCGCAGGAGATGCGCGTCTGGCGGCAGAACCGGAATTGTTGGGCGTCTTCGATTCCAACGCCAATATGCTCCGCCCCGACGCAGCCGAGTTCTGTAGCCCGGAAATCGGCGGTTGGCCCCACACCGCTCTCCTCTGCCGGGTGGAACGCGAGGCTGCGTGAAAGCAGGAGTCAGGAGTCAGAAGTCAGGAGCCAGAATGGAGCGAGGTAGCGCAGACCCGTTTTTCAGGGTCTGCGGCTTTTCGGTCTTGTCAGCTAAGAACCGCTGACCTTAGGAAGCAGGTCCGCGCTACTCACTTCGGCGTTGCGGGCAGGGCGGCATCAGAGTGAGTAAATGGGTCGCCGGGGCGCTCGGCGCCAAATGCAGCCACACCTCGATAGGCGCCAAATGCGGAACACGGTCGGCGAGGGCCTTACCCTGGCAACCCTGCCGTCCGGCCCGTAGATGAGATAGATGGCTCTCTGATACCCGAAGTCGTTTCGGAACAGAGAAAGGGTTTCGAGGTCTTTCTGGATGTCCTCGCCAGCGACGCTCTTGACTTCGATGACGGCGTGATTGTACTCACCGGAACCAGGTTGATGCACGAGCAGGTCCGGCTTGGGTCTGCCGGCATCCATCTGTTGAAAGCAAGGGTGGGCGCTCTTATCCACTTCCCCGTTTAGGCGGTAAGGGGAACCGTCCGGCCACCGCAGTCTCATTTGATGGTAGAGTTCGTAGCAGTACACCCGCTCCCGGTATACAGGATGGGCCCCGTGGATCGGCAACAGAAAGTAACCGTTGCTGATGGCAGCGGTGGCTTGGTGAAGGATTTCTGTGAGTTGCTCCATCGTGATCCGTTCTCCTAAATGTGAGCCGCGACGACTCGTTGGGCATTGACAACTACGTGGCAGCATTCTCAAGTTCCCACCGGCCCCGCCCAGTACCACACGTCCTGTACCTGGTACCACTTGTCCTTCCACTCATGGAGTTTATTGCGGGCACCCCCAAGATCCATGAAGACGAGACCAATTCGCGTTGCCTCGGGCAAGTCCTTGATTTGTGCTGGCACGGACCAGCAATCCTTAATCGTCCAAGAGGCAAGCCACCGCTCCGGCCGCCTAAGTTTCTCCTCAAATTGAGCCAGTGTGAACCCGACTCGGAGCTGGGGTAAAAGGAACTTGTACGCGTCATCAAGATTGGAGACATAGAGGGCTTGATAGAAGGCATGCGCCCGTTCATGCAGCGCACGGTCATACGGAGAGAGGGTTTCTTTAAGTCGCTGGTCTACCCGGATAGGAGGCCGCTTCCCGACGTAGACCATCCCTAGCTGCTCCAATTGCATGAAGAGACCAGTAGTGAACATGTCGCCAAGAGAAACTCCGCGCCTTTTGAGGAACTGCACCCCATCCCCTTCGATTTGCCAAGTCGAGTATTGTTTGTAGTAATGGCGCACAATGTAGTGACCAACCTTTGTTTCAACTAACCTTGGCATGGCTAAAAACCTCTGGCCCCGCTTGTTGAACCAAGATTAGAACTGCGGTTTTTGGAAGTCAATAGGAAGGTCGCTCGGAGCCGATCTGTCACTGGCGGTCAACAGGCCGTGATTCGGGGTGACGCGCCTGTTTGACTTGAAGTCGGTCCCCTGAGGAATTCCATCAATTTTTGATGGTATCTGTCTATAGACAGACGGAGTTCATCTGCAAGGCGCTTGTGAAGTCCGATGTCTTGCGGTTGGGAAGCTGGTCTTTCGAGGTACGACCCAAGAGCGGCATGCGCCGCGTCCACTTCGTCTTTCGAGGCCTTAACTTCATCCCATGATGGCATCAAATGATCATAACATAGCCCCGGCCTTCAGCGTTTCCTCGCGGATGGCGCAAACCTTGGGTTTCATGTACGCGCCTCCACGCCAACCCGCTAAACCGCGCAAGTGCCCTGCCACAAGCGCTACTGCGGCGAGAATCATCTGCACTATGTGACCGCGAACGTCTATCGGCGCGCCCGCATGTTTCGCCCCGGTCAGTTCGAGCCCACGTTGACGCGGACGCTCGATGATCTCCGAGCTGAGCTGGGCTTCAGGATCATCGGCTGCATCCTGTGCTACGCCAGGGGGCACGCGCAAGGTCCGCCGCAGCGCGTTTGCGCCACCCGCGGGTCTCGGAAGAGATCGAACGGCTGAACATGCCAGTCCAACCCCCGCTCCCTCTGCACCACTGCAATCTCCTTGATTAAGAAGAGGTGCTTTCCCTCTCTTCGGCCTCTGCACACTCGACGTTGTACTTCTTGCCATGAAGTGTCACGGATGGCTCGCCGCTTTTGATTATCCCTCCGGAGGGGCAACGTTCCAGTCTCCAGCAGACCTCTTCCAAGTCCTTCACGTTCTCCATGGCCACCACCTCCAATTATTCTCTATGCCGAGTTCGACGCAATCACGGTCCGGGCCTTCTCCGACTCCTCCCCTTCCCACCAATAAGCGCACCAATCAGAAGAGCTAATAGAATTGCGTTAACTATGTGCCAAGTTCCCATTGGCTTTGCCCTCCGCTTCCGTGAACGTTTGCAGTTCCGATCATTTGGAAATCCGAAAACACACGAACTTGGTTTGACGCGCTTGTCGATCCTTGTAAAAGGGGCCTTTCTCATCCACAAAGAATCGCCCCCCTCCGCTCTTTATGGAGAGGTATTTGTCTGCCACCGCGTCTAGTATTTTCGAAACGCTACGCAATTCTTCTCTCTCTCGCCCTCCGGTCAAGCCACATGTCTTGAAAGCCCATATTTCACGTTTGGAATTAGTGCTGAAAACGGCCGGCCAATCCCATCGCGGGTTTCGCTGAAGTCGCACCAGTTCCCACAGTTCGTCTCGCGTTACCTCAAGCGTCTGCATTTCGACTTTGGCTTTAATCTCGCGTACTACTTCCCGAGCGTCCTGTAAGCTCACAGCGGGCCACCTTGGGCGATAATTATACTGCAATTAGGAACGACCGGCACGGGGTGTCGCGACGCAGGACGGGCCGGTTTTCAGGGTCTGCGGCTTTTCGATCTTTGTCGCCCAAGAACCGCAGACCTTGGGAAGCAGGTCCGCGCTACGCTTGCTCCCTGGCCAGGACCAGGCCCACGCTCAGGCGCCCGAATCGGAAAGTCGACCAGCCCGGGCCGGGAGGGGATTGACAAAGCGCTTTAGAGACTGTATAAAGACTCTATGAAGACTCTTACTATAACGGATGCGAAAAAGAACCTGAGCCGCTGGCTTGACTCTGCCGCCCGCGGACAGGACATCGGGATTATCCGTGGGGCCGAAATCATTGCTCTGCGCAGGGTCGAGGTGGAATCCACCGATTACGCGCAACGCGAATACGCGGCGACGCCAGAGCAGATTGCGGCGTTTGCGGCGGCCACCGATAAACGCTATCGCCGGCTCAAGCGGTCGGGGAAATTGGTGACCGTCTCCACCGAGCAACTGAGGAACCTGCTTGAGTAAGCTTCTGTCGATTGACCCCGCTGTGTTACGACGCTTACGGAATCTGCCGAAGAACGAAAGAGCCGAGTGCCTGTTAGCGCTGTGCGAGTTGCCTGAGACCTTTGGCCGCCCTCATGTGCACAGTGGCCTGGGGATTCGCAAATTGGGCGACAAGATTTTCGAGTGTCGCGGCAATGTTTCGTTACGCTTCATCTTTCAGGACCGGCCATCGGACTTGTTCGTCTCTTTCCTGGGGAATCACGATGAAGTCAAAGCGTTGCTCCAAACCCGCGAGTATCGCTAAGACGGGCGGCTGGCGCAGGCGGTCAGAAAGCGCGGTGCGCGCCTGTTTGACGGTGATGGATAGAAACCCGGAAGCGGTGGAAAAAGCCCTCATGAACAGGTCGTGAGATGCGAAGGGTATCAGGCATGAGAAAACCCCACGGCCAGGACTGCGCTGACCGCCGCCGCTACCCGCGACCGCTAACAGCTACGTTGTAATTGGGCGCATGCTACAGGTTGCGCAGGAATTCCTCTGGCGATAGGCCAGCCTGTTTGATGATGGCTCGAAGTGTACCTTTCGGAACAGTCTTGGAAAAATGGATGGGGATCGTCAACGCACGCCGGTCTGCTTCTCGGAACATCGTGAGGTGACTGCCCTTCTGTCGCCAGCGGGAAAAACCCGCTTTTTCCAAGGCGCGCACAACTTCCCGTGCGCGCAAAGCGGGAAGTTCCTTAGACATACGTCGGTGTCACCTGAACGAGAGTTGTGAATACGGGCACGGTCTCGTTATCTTCGGGGATGGGTTCCTTATGGGCGGCAAGGTTTTCGAGATGAAGTTCGATCGCCTCTCGGGCATTCTGCGTGGCCTCTTCAATGGTGCTTCCGTAAGAAACGCAACCCGGAAGCGTCGCGACAAGGACCGTGTAGCCCCCAGACTTTTCGGGAATCAAGCTGATTTGATAGGAAAGCAGTTTCTTCTGTTTGCGCATGCCTCTATTATGCCCGCGCCGAAAAGAATAGCAAGGGGCAACCATCGTGAATCAGTTTGCTGGTGGCACAGGCACTCTTGCCTGTGCCCAAGGCTGATGCCTCCCGTGCAGCGGGCACCCCGATGCATCGGGGTGTCCAAGGCTGATGCATTCATGCATAGAGTAAAGGCAGGAGTGCCTGTGCCACCGTTAAGAAGCCAGAGCAGGCCACGGACGCGGTGACAGAGATGTTGCCCGTGTTTGTTTGGCGCGCCGACGCATCGGAGCGCCAGCCGCGTTAACCTAAACTGAGCCTATTGCCAGTTTAATCGTGTATCGCGGCGAAAGCCCAAGCGGGTTATAATAGAGGCAAGAGGTTTGGGACCGGAAATCAGCACGCCAAGCGGCGCGAGGATGGCCTGAGAGGAGCCCCATGACGATCACCATTGACATCGCACCCGAGGTTAAGGCTGAACTCGCGCGCCAGGCTGCCACGCAAGGTCGGGCGCTCGAAGCCTATGCCGCCGGTCTTCTCGAAGAAGCCGCACGTCTTCCATCCGGCGCGGGGCAAGCCGCGAATCTGGTCGATCTTTGCGAACCTATTCGGGGATTGCTTGGGGACGATGAGATCGATCGCCTGTTCAGCCGCAACCCCTCCACCGGCCGCCCGGTGGACTTGTCATGAGAGGCTATCTTCTCGACACCAACATTCCGTCGGAAACACTGCGCCCCCGTCCGGACGCTAACGTCGCCGCATGGCTCAAAAGTCAGGTTAAGGATTCCCAGTTTCTCAGCGTCGTGACGATGGGGGAGCTTCGCAAGGGCGCTACGCTTCTTCCTCTGAGCGACAAGCGCACGCAAATAGAACAATTCATCGATGCGCTCATCCCATCGTGGTTTGCCGGGCGCATTCTTCCCGTGACGCAGGCCATTGCCGAGCGATGGGGTGTCTTAGAGGGCCAGCGGTTGCTCGCGGGGCGTTCTCTTGGCGCCGCGGATGGCATGATCGCCGCCACGGCCCTTGAACACGGCCTTACCCTCGTGACGCGGAACGTGAAGGACTTTGCCGGTCTCGGCGTCGTTCTTCTCAACCCCTGGGACGCGGTGTGAATCTTCACGCCGCAAGCGCGCAGATGTCCGGAAAGCGCGGTGCGCGCCTACTTGCAGGGTGATGGATAGAAACCCGGAAGCGGTAGAAAAAGCCCTCATGAACAAGCCGCCGCATGTCTCATCGAACTTGCCGAAGAAATTCACCAGGAGTTAACACCGGCTTTCCCCTAAAAGGGTTGAGCGCCAGGAGATCGCCGTCTCCGGTGATAATGTGGGTTGCCCGGCCACTCACCGCGAGCTCAAGGAACTTGTTATCGCTGGGGTCGCGGCAGTCGCTGATTCGAACATCAATCTCGACCCATTTGGATGCCCCGGCAAGCACGGCGAGAAATTGCCTCGCTTCATCCTCGGTGACGTAGGGACGGAATTTGTCCCGGGTGAGCACCTGACTAAGTTCTGCCACGACAGGTAAAGAGAGTAGGATTGTGCCGCGGTCCAAGGCATGGTCGAAGGCGCGCCGCGACGTCGATTCGT
>Ga0208036_1000202_pt1 | contig 43464 bp, 38 predicted proteins | sample June2015DPH_11_1_2_FD_184706 | JGI IMG/M metagenome (GOLD analysis project Ga0208036, IMG submission 184706) | Peatland microbial communities from SPRUCE experiment site at the Marcell Experimental Forest, Minnesota, USA - June2015DPH_11_100... | ecosystem: Environmental > Terrestrial > Soil >...
CGTCACGAATTCCTCCAAAACGGCTCCAGCGGGGACTCCCAGAGGGTTCCCCTTCAGTCTAAGAACGAACGGCAACACCAGCGCCCCGAACACCACTCCCTGTGCGCAAAGCGCCACGCCGGACAGTTCGGCATCTTCACCGGGGCCTTCTGAGGGCTAGGGCAGCACTTCCAGCATATCAGAGAAAACCGGATTTGCGCGACTCTGGCAGAGCTTGCCGCCGGAGCCCAAGAGATAAGCGAAACCTGCCGGGTCAACGGGTTGAGCCGGAAGAAACCCAGGCGGCCTTTAGTCGCATGGATTCATATTGTCATGACGATAGAGAATGCACTAATCTGTCAACGGAAGGCGGTCGATGAAGAGTCCTGCGCTGCACTCGCCGCGCGAAGCGGCCAAGATCCTGGGCGTCAGCTACCCCACATTGAAGCAGTGGATCTATCACAACAAGATCCGCACCATGAAGACGCCCGGCGGCCACCACCGCGTTCCGGAAAGCGAAATCGACCGGTTGCTGCCGAAGAAGCTCGGGCGAGGCAACCTCGCGACGCGGCGCGGAGACTTCCGCCGGATCAGCGGCCGGAATCAACTCATTGGCCGCGTGCTCGAGGTCAAGGTGGAGGGACTGCTGGCTCAGGTCAGGCTGGCGATTGGCGAGCAGCAGATCACCGCCATCATCACCGCCGACGCCGCCCGGGAGCTTCGTCTGAAGCCAGGCGACCGCGCCGCCGCACTCATCAAGGCCACCGAGGTCATGATCCTGCGCAGTTGAGCTGGTGAATCTTTCCATGCGTGTGGCCGCCACAATCCTCCTCGCCGTCACGTTCCTCCTGTTGGGAGCGCCCTTCGCGCGGGCGGACGAGATCACCGTTGCCGCCGCGGCCGATTTGCAGTTCGTCATGCAAGAACTCGCCGCACGGTTCGAGAAGCAAACGGGACATAAGGTCAACGTGACGGTGGGTTCCTCGGGCAGCTTCTTTTCGCAGATCCAGAACGGCGCGCCGTTCGATCTCTTTTTCTCCGCAGATATGGACTATCCGCGCAAGCTTGAAGCAACGGGATTCGCCGAACCGGGGACGCTGGCGATCTATGCCGTCGGCAGGATCGTCGTCTGGGCGCCCCTGAATTCCCGGGTGGATGTCTCGCGCGGTTGGAGCGCGCTCCTCGATCCGTCCGTGCAGAAAATTGCGCTTGCGAACCCCCAGCACGCTCCGTACGGCCGGGCCGCGGAGGCGGCGCTACGGAAAGCGGGCATCTACGAGAAGGTTGCAGCCAAGCTGGTTTATGGTGAAAACGTGTCGCAGGCTGCGCAGTTCGTCGAGTCGGGCAACGCGCAGGCGGGAATCATCGCACACTCGCTCGCTGTGTCTCCGGCTCTGCGTGAGAAGGGGCGCTGGTGGGAAATTCCTGCCGATGCTTATCCGCCGATCGAGCAGGGCGCAATTGTCCTCAAGTCCTCGCCGCACAAACAGACCGCACAGGCCTTCCTCAACTTCGTACGAGGCGCGCAAGGCCGCGCGCTCCTCGAACAGTACGGCTTTACCGTTCCCGAACGTGAATCGTTGTCTCCGGTCAAGCCATGAATTTTGCAGCTCTCTGGCTATCCTTGCGGCTGGCGGCGTGGGTTTCAGCGATCCTGCTGCTCATCGGTTTGCCGCTGGCCTACTGGATCACCTATTCGCGCTGGCGCTGGAAGTTTTTGGTTGAGTCGGTGGTGGCGTTGCCGCTGGTATTGCCGCCGACGGTGCTGGGGTTTTACGTACTGGTGGCGCTGGGGCCGCGCAGCCCGCTCGGGCGCGTGTGGCAGTCGGCGTTCGGACACGGTTTTGCCTTCACCTTCACCGGGCTCGTGGTCGCCTCGGTGCTCTACAGCCTGCCGTTCGCGGTGCAGCCGCTGGCCGCGTCGTTCAGCCGCGTGGACCGGAAGCTCCTCGACGCTTCGGCGCTGCTGGGCGCGTCGCGGCCGCGCAGCTTCTTCCGGGTGATTCTGCCGCTGTCGATGCCGGGGTTGGTCACCGCGCTGGTTCTGAGCTTTGCGCATACCCTGGGCGAATTCGGCGTCGTGTTGATGGTTGGCGGGAATATTCCCGGCGTGACACGGACGATCTCCATCGCGATTTACGACGACGTGCAAGCGCTCGCATACACGGACGCAGGCTGGACCGCCCTCGTGCTATTGGTGGTTTCGTTCGTCGTCCTCTCGTTCGTCTATGCCATCAATCGGCGAGTGTGGACGTTGTGGCCGGCAAAATGAATTCCCCGGCACTCAGCGCGCACATCCGGAAGGAATTTGCGGCCGCCGGACCGCAGCGCTTCGCGCTCGACGTCTCCCTCGAAGTCCCCGCCGGCATCACGATCTTGTTCGGAGCGTCAGGTGCGGGGAAGACGACGCTGCTCGACTGCCTCGCTGGCCTGGCGCGCCCCGAAGAAGGACGCATCGCCGTCGGAGATGAGCTGCTGTTCGATGCGGAGACGGAGATCGACTTGTCTCCTCAACGCCGGCGCGTCGCTTACGTCTTCCAGATGCTCGCTCTGTTTCCGCATCTGACTGTCGAGCAGAACGCCGGCTACGGCCTTGCTTCCTTCCCCAGCGCGGAGCGCCGCGCGCGCGTGCTCGAAATTCTCAAGTCTTTCCGGATCGCGCATTTGCGCCGACGCAAACCGGACGAGATCTCGGGCGGTGAGCGCCAGCGCACTGCTCTGGCTCGTTCGCTGGTGACCTCGCCGCGCCTGCTTCTGCTCGACGAGCCGTTCTCGGCGCTGGACGCCGTTACAAAATCCTCGCTGATTGCGGACCTGCGCGCCTGGAACGCGGAGCGGCGAATCCCGATTCTCTACGTGACGCACAGCCGCGAAGAAGTTTTCGCATTGGGAGAACATGTCATTGCGCTCGAGAACGGCCGCATCCTCGCTCAGGGCACGCCGCAGGAAGTCCTGGATGCGCCGCACCGCGAGCGAATGGCGCAGCTCGCCGGTTTCGAAAACATCTTCGATGCGCGCATTCTCGAGCTGCACGAAGGCCATGGCACGATGCTCGCCCGAATTGATGGCGGCGAAGCGGCCCTCGAGATTCCGCTCGGGGATGCGATGCCAGGAGAACAGATTCGCATCGCCATCCGCGCGGGCGACATCCTTTTGGCGAACGAAGCGCCACACGGCTTGAGCGCGCGCAATATTCTTCCCGGCACCATCGCCGCGCTCGAGCCTCGAGGCACGCTGGTCGAAGCCACGGTGGATTGCGGGGCGCGGTTTCTAGCCCACGTGACCCCGGGTGCCTGTCAGTCGCTCGGCCTCGCGCCGGGCCAGCGCGCCTGGCTCATCGTCAAGACGCATTCTTGCCATCTCGTCTGAGATTGAGCGTTCGGAATTGCCTGCGGCTTTGCGTGCTGCAAGCAGGCGCGCCGAACGCGTCTTCTGCTACCATATTGAGGGACAGCCGCGCATACGCGAGAGGCATTCCGCGGCTGCACACGGGAATGTCGCTATCCACTTCTTCCTTCGGCGCTGCTCCAGCTCCCGACGAGCCGCTGCGGGCTTGCAGCCCCGCCGTCGCCGCCAGCCTCGAGGGCGTTCTCGCCGGCCGCGAACCTTCCTTCGAAGACGGCCTAGGTCTCGCGGAGGCCGAGGGAGCGGATCTCGATGCACTGATTTCGGTCGCCGATCGTCTCCGCCGGGAGACGGTGGGCGATGTGGTGACCTACGTCGTCAATCGCAACATCAATTTCACAAATGTCTGCATCGTGGGCTGCCAGTTCTGCGGCTTTGGCCGCAGCGCCCGCGCGGAAGATGCCTACTCTCTTTCCCTGGACGAAATCGCCGCCAAGGCGCGCGAAGCCAGGGAACTTGGCGCGACCGAGGTCTGCATCCAAGGCGGCTTGCCGCGCGATCTCGACGGCTACTTTTATCGCGACATTCTCCGCGCGGTGAAGAGTGCCGCGCCCGAGCTGCACATCCACGCCTTTTCACCGATGGAGGTTGCTTACGGCGTGCAGAAGACCGGCCTGAGCATCCGCGACTTTTTGCAAATGCTCAGGGACGAGGGCCTCGGCACGATGCCCGGCACCGCGGCGGAAATTCTCGACGACCGCATCCGCGGCGAGGTCAGCCCGAATAAGCTCCCGGTAGCTTTGTGGATCGAGATCGTCACGACCGCGCACCGGCTGGGGATTCGTTCGACTTCGACGATGATGTACGGCTCGATCGAGGAACCCGCCGATTGGGTGCGCCATCTGCTCCTGCTGCGCCGCATCCAGCACGACACCGGCGGCTTCACCGAATTCGTGCCGCTCGGCTTCATCCACGAACAGACGCGCCTCTACCGCCGGGGCCGCGCGCGCGCCGGCGCTTCGGGCCGCGAACATCAGGTCGTGCACGCGCTAGCCCGCGTCCTTTTGCACGGCGCGATTCCGAACGTCCAGGTCTCCTGGGTGAAGCTCGGCTTCGAGCGCGCTCTCGAATGCCTGAATGTCGGCGGAAACGATTTCAGCGGCACGCTGATGGAAGAGAATATCTCCAAGTCGGCGGGCGCGAGCTCCGGTGAATACATTTCGCCCGAAGAAATCCGCTCGATGATCCGCTCGATTGGCCGCATCCCGGCCGAGCGCACGACCGATTATCGCATCCGGCAGAAGTTTCCTCTGGAAACCGGCGAATTCGTCGGCATTCCGCCGCGGCTGCAGCTCACGCAGGCCCACGCGCACACACCCAATTCCGACAGCGGCTACTAATGCTTGCGCTTTTGATTCCGATCAAGCACTTGGATGGAGCGAAGCAGCGTCTTGCCCCGCTCCTTTCGCCCGGCGAGCGCGCCGGTCTGGCCCGAGCGATGATGGACGACGCCTTCGCCGCCGTGCGCGGTATCCGCGCGGCCGAACGCGTCTTTGTGGCCACAAACTACGAGCCGGCCATCGCTCGCGCCGAGCGCAGCGGCTGGACCGTACTCCGCGAATCCCGGCAGACGTCCGAAAGCGCCTCCGTCGATGCAGCGTCGCGCGAGTGCGAATCCCGCGGAGTCACCGCGCTGCTTCGCCTGCCGATTGATCTACCCTTGGTGACTGCCGCGGATGTTGACGAAGTCTTTACCGCTGCCGGCGATGGCAGCGCCCCGTGCGCCGTTCTTGTGTCCTCGCGCGATGGGACCGGCACCAATGCGCTTCTTCGCGCGCGCCCGACGCTGTTTCCGTCGCACTTTGGCGCGGGCAGCTTTGCGAGGCATCTGGCCGAAGCCCGCGCCGCAGGGGCGCGCGTCGAGACGCTTCGAAATCCGCGCCTCGAGCTGGATGTGGACGACTCCGAGGATCTCCGCGCGCTTCTCGCGCAGAATCCGGACGGCACCTCTACGGGCCGTTGGCTGGAGCGCAGCGGCATCGCGGAGCGTTTGTTCACCGGCGCAGGGCTTCGTCTCTGATCCGTGGGCAAGCCGGCGGTAAGGTTTGGTTGGCATAGCTTCACATTGAAATGGAGGAGGACATCATGGCAGCGACGATTCCCGAGACCCATCTCGATCTGTTCAAAAAGAAGGCGTTCGGCAATTTGGGGACGCTCATGCCCGACGGCAGTCCGCAGGTCACGCCCGTCTGGGTGGACTACGACGGGCAGTACGTCTATTTCAATTCAGCGCGTGGGCGAGTGAAAGATCGCAACGTCCGCCGCGATCCGCGAGTTGCCATTGCGATCGTGGACCCCGAGAATCCTTACCGGTATTTGGAAGTTCGCGGCCGCGTGATCGAATATACGGAGAAGGGCGCCGACGACCACATCAACAAGCTCAGCAAGAAATACCTCGATCAGGCGCTATACCCTTACCGCCAGCCGGGCGAAGTGCGCGTGCTCTATAAGGTCGCAATCGAACGCGTAAGCACGATGCGCTGACGGCCCGAACTGCGGCGCGGCCCCACACGGTTCGGACGCAGAGTCTGCTCACAATCGCACCGAGACACGCGCCAGGCGCCGGCCGTCCTTGCCGAAGATTTCCAGGATAAGGTGATCCGTCAGCGGAACGCCCTTACTGAAGACAGTGAGGTCGTAGACCCACGTGTCGAGCCGAATCGTGACCGGCACCCCAACCAGCGTTGTCGGTTGCTCTTTTCGTTGGAAGAATCTCCACAGCGTCAGAGTCTCCACCGGCCTCATCGCCAGGCCCCGCTTCCAAAACCCGTCGAACCGCAGTGAACTCATTACTTCCGGCGTTGCCAGCAAGGGGGACACTTCGGTGAGCCCGATGTGACAGGGAAACTCGCGGATGAATATCCGCACGGACAATTCCTCTGGAAAGAACCTGACCACATCCGTGCCGCGGCGGAACTCGATTCCGCGCGTGGTTTCGCGGCGTTTGAGGCCGTCGAAGAACCCGGGAGCTGTAACCGCGCCTCGAATCGTCAGACAAGGTCCACCGGGCAGGCCACCTTCGGTAGCGAGTGCAACTCCGCCGGTATAATCGCGGACTGTCTTCGCCACCGCAACGTGTGGCAACACCGCGCTCAACGCTGCCAGGACGGAAAGGGAGAATAGCTTCATGAGTGACATACGAACCGGCCGCGCGGGCCGCTAGGGATGCGTCATTTCTTCCGGGCGCACCAGCCTGTCGAATTCCTCGCCGGAAAGATAGCCGAGCTTCAGGCAAGCCTCGCGCAAGCTGAGGTTTTCGTGATGCGCCAAGTGCGCGACCTGCGCCGCCTTGTCGTAGCCGATCTTGGGGCTGAGCGCGGTGACGAGCATCAGCGAGTTCTTTACGTACCGGCCGATTTGTTCGCGGTTGGCCTGAATCCCCACGACGCAGTGCTCCACAAAGCTCCCGCAGGCGTCCGCGAGCAGCTCGACCGAATGCAAGTAGTTGAAGATCATCACCGGCTTGAAGACGTTCAGCTCGAAATTGCCCTGCGAGCCGGCGAAAGCGATCGCCGCGTCGTTGCCCATCACCTGGACCGCCACCATGGTCAGCGCCTCGCACTGCGTCGGATTGACCTTGCCGGGCATGATCGAAGAGCCCGGCTCGTTTTCCGGCAGGATCAATTCGCCCAGACCGCAGCGAGGACCCGAGCCGAGCCAGCGGACGTCGTTCGCAATCTTCATCAGCGAGACCGCCAGCGTCTTGAGCGCCCCGCTGGCAAACACGATTTCGTCGTGCGCCGAAAGCGCGGCGAACTTGTTGGGGTGCGACCGGAAGGGCAGGCCCGCAAGCTCCGCGATCTTCTTGGCGGCGCGCTCGGCAAATTCCGGATGCGCGTTGAGTCCGGTCCCCACCGCGGTTCCGCCGATCGCCAGGTCGTAGAGCCCGTCGAGCGCCTGCTCGATGCGTTTCACGTCCCGTTCGAGCAGGCTCGCCCAGCCGGAAAACTCCTGGCCGAGCGTTAGCGGAGTGGCATCCTGCAGATGAGTCCGGCCGATTTTGACGATGCCGGCAAACTCGCGCGCCTTGGCGTCGAGCGCGTCCCGCAACCGCTTCACCGCGGGCAGCAGCCTTCGCATAGTTTCCGCCGCCGCCGCGATGTGCATCGCCGTGGGAAACGTGTCGTTCGACGATTGCGACATGTTCACGTCGTCGTTCGGGTGAACCGGTTTTTTGCTGCCCAGCACGCCCCCGGCCATCTCGATGGCGCGGTTCGAGATCACCTCGTTCGCGTTCATGTTGGTCTGGGTGCCGCTGCCGGTCTGCCAGACGCGCAATGGAAAATGCGCGTCGAGCTTCCCGGCGATGACTTCATCCGCCGCCTGCACGATCCACCCGGCCTTTTCCGCCGAGAGCTTCCCGAGGTCCTGGTTCACCAGCGCGCACGCCTTTTTCAGAATGCCGAACGCGCGGATCAGCTCCGGCGGCATGGTGTCTTTGCCGATGGCGAAATGCACCAGCGACCGGGCCGTTTGTGCGCCGTAATAGCGGTCTGCGGGTACTTCCATGTTTCCCATGCTGTCGGTTTCCGTGCGTGTCGCAGGGCCTAGCGCTCGCCTTGATTGGGACATGGTCGTCTCCCCGGGCGTGCCAGCGGGCGCGTCCGGACAAAGGCGCTCGGGCCGGCTCACCGCTTCAGTCTAGCAGCAACGGGGGCCAGCGGGCGCACATCCAGATGGCCCCCTAGGGGCCGCGGGATCTTCTTTCGGGGGGCGACAAGCCCCGGCGTACCAAGGACTAGGTGCGAAGTACGGTATAATTTCGGGGGGAGATCCTCCTTGGAATCGCATCTCACTGCGAGGCAGAAGGTTGAGTCGTCCCTCGGCGTACGCTGGTGGCGCCGGGCGCGCTTCCTCCATACTCGCCTGCGCGAACTGCGCATGATCGCCTGGGGCCTGCTCTCCACCGATCACCCCCTGCTTGTGCACGTCATCCCGATCCGCCGCTGCAACCTCTCCTGCACCTATTGCAACGAGTTCGACGATTTTTCGCCGCCGGCGCCATTCGAGGAAATGAAGCACCGGCTCGATCTTCTAGCCGACATGGGCACGGCGGTCATCACCATCAGCGGCGGCGAGCCCCTGCTCCATCCCGAGCTTGACGCCATCATCCGGCACGTTCGTCATCGCGGCGTGATCGCCGGACTCATTACCAATGGCTATCTCCTGACCGCCGAGCGGATCGAGCGCCTGAACCAGGCCGGCCTCGAGCACCTGCAGATCAGCATTGACAATACCGTGCCCGACGAAGTCTCCAAGAAAAGCCTCAGAGTGCTTGACCAGAAGCTCGTTCTGCTCGCTCAGCACGCTGTCTTTCAGGTGAATATCAATTCCGTCCTCGGCAGCGGGGTGAAGGATCCCGAAGACGCCCTGGCCATCGCGCACCGCGCCGTCCAGCTTGGTCTCACCAGCACCGTGGGGATCCTCCACGATCATAATGGCCAGCTCAAACCGCTCACTCCCCGCGGAATCGAGATTTTCGAGGAGATCATGGACCTGGGCAAGCGCTCCTACACCCGTTTCAACACCTTCCAGCACAGCATCGCCCGCGGCCGCGAACACACTTGGCGCTGCCGCTCGGGTGCACGCTACCTTTACATTTGTGAAGATGGACTGGTCCACTGGTGCTCGCAGCAACGCGGCTATCCGGGCATTCCCCTGGCGCAATATACGAAGGAAATGCGCCGCCGTGAGTACTTCACGGAGAAACCCTGCGCCCCGCTGTGCACGGTCTCTTGCGTCCAGCAGATCGCCGTCGTGGACAACTGGCGCGATCCGCAGAATCTCAAGCCTGTTCCCGCGTCCGCTCCGGGCCTCTCGGCCGAGACGCCCCTCGTGCAGCTATCTTCCGCGGCGCGGCGAGATCCTTGACCGGCTTGTGTATCCTATGGAATCTCAGATGATTACCCGGTGGGCGTGGCGCTTTGCGCACAGGGAGTGGTGTTCGGGGCGCTGGTGTTGCCGTTCGTTCTTAGACTGAAGGGGAACCCTCTGGGAGTCCCCGCTGGAGCCGTTTTGGAGGAATTCGTGACGAACTATAGCCGTTGCCTGCTGGCGGTGATTGTGGCGCTGGGGCTATTGCCGGCGATGACGCCTGGGGCGTTGCCGTCGGCGGGGAAGCCGCTGGGGCAGGTACTGCAGGCGGAGCGGGCGTATTTGGGGACGGCGCCAGCGACGGTGGGAGCGACGATCTTCCCTGGGGACCGGCTGTGGACGGACGAACGAGGGCGGCTGCAGGTGGGCCTGAGCGGGGCGCAGCTCTACCTGCTGGCGGAATCGACGGCGTCGCTGGAGCAGGACAGCGAAGGGGTGCTGGGGGCGAGGCTGGGGAGAGGGACGGCGCTGTTTTCGTCGGCGCGAGCGGGAGGGATGGAGTTGCGCGTGGCGACGGCGCGGATCCGGGCGACGGGGGCGGGGCCGACGGTGGGGCAGGTGACGGTGGTGGGGCCGAAAGAGTTATTGGTGATGTGCAAGCGGGGAGCGATGGAGTTTGCGGTGGGGGAGGAAGCGGAGACGATAGGGGAGGGGGCATCGTACCGAGTCTTGCTGGACCCGCCGGATCCCGGGGAACCGGCGGCGGCGCAAGGGCCAGCGGGAGCGGGGACGAAGGAGCAACAGCCGAAGAAGTCGGGACGACGTCGCCGCGCGTTTCTATTTTTGTTTTTCGGGACGGTGGGCGCGGTGACCGGCATCGCCGTCGACGAAGTCCTCGAAAGCCCCGACCATCCCTAGCAACTGCGCGTATCCATCCTCGGAACGCTTTTGCTGAATCTTCTTCTGTTCTTTCTGCACAAAAACTTGGCAGCGGGAATCGCTTCGCCGTACACTTGTGTGCCGTGGACACAAAGATCGAACGGGATGGCCGGTTGAAGGTGTTGGGCCTTGATCCGGCGGCGGCTGGCCCGACGGGTTTTGGCATCATCGAAAGCGATGGACACGACTGCCGGATGATCCAGTATGGCGCGCTGCGAATCGCACCGGGGCGAATTCGGGAGTCGGCTGGAGCAGGACTGCAGGACGTGCACGCATTTGTGGAAAAACTCCTCGAGGAGTTTCAGCCCGACGTTGTGGCGGTGGAATCGGTGTTCACCGCGTTGAATGTGAAAACGGCGCTGCGTCTGGCGGAGGTGCGCGGCGTGGTGTTGTTAGCGGCGGCGCAGCGGAATGTGCCGGTGTACAGCTATTCGCCGAGAGAGGTGAAAGCGAGCGTGGCGGGTTACGGCCACGCCACGAAGGAGCAGATGCAGGTGATGGTCAGGGCGCTGTTGGGGATGCGGGAAACTCCGGAACCGGCCGATGCGGCCGACGCGCTGGCCGTGGCGCTGTGCCACATCCAAGCGGAGCATGCGCGGGCGCGGCTGGGCGTGCCCTTGCGAACTAACAACCGCCGCGGGCCTTCCCGCGTGCTGGCACCGCGATGAGGATGGGCAGGAAACGCATTCTTGGCCCGGCCGGCATCGTGGCGCTCACGCTTGCAGGATTGAGCATGGCCTCCGCCCAGGCGGCGAGGACGGCCGCGGCCAAAGGCGCGACGCTCTCTTACCAGCGGGTTTTCAAGGGGAGTTCGCCTGAACTCATCCAGGTCAAGGTGTACGAGGATTCCGACGGGGCGACGTGTGAGATCCGGCAGCTCGACGAGGACCCGGGAGCTTCACCCTTCACGGTCAGCGCGCCGCTGCGGGCAAAGATGTTTGCGCTGGCGGCCGAGCTCAACCACTTTGCCGGGGCGGATCTGGACGTGAAGCGCAAGCTGGCGAACCTCGGAGAGAAGAAGTTCCGGTGGGAGCGGGGCACGGAAGCGCATGAGACGACCTTCAACTACACATTGAACGCTGCAGCCAATCAACTCATGCAGATCTTTGAAGGCCTGGCGCGGCAGCAGGAAGATTTCATGACGCTGGGGCGAAGAATGAAGTACGACCGTCTGGGCGTCAACGATGCGCTTTTGGACATTGAGTTTGACCTGAGCCGGAACCTTTTGCCGGAACCGCAACACCTTCTTCCGTTGCTCGATCAGATCGTCAACGACTCACACTTCGTGGAAGTGGCCAGAGAGCGCGCCCGAGCCCTCGCGACACAAATCCGGCGCGCGAAGCAGAATTGACCCGTCACCCGCGGCATTTTTGGCGGGACGACCCGTGAGAACTGTGCCACGATGCCCAGTCGGCATCGTCGCGCAAGGGGGGCTTCGCCACGACAATGGCACACCGTCTCGCTCAATTCGCCGGTAAGAAATACTTGAATCTCGAGACGTTCAGAAAGAATGGCGCGGGCGTGCGGACGCCCGTGTGGTTTGCCGCTTCGGGCCCGATCACGCCGGACCGGGAAGACACTGTCCTGTACGTCTACACGCTTCCGAACACGGGTAAGGTGAAGCGTATCCGGAACAATGCGCGCGTGCGCATCTCGCCGTGCGACTACGGCGGCCATGTGCTGGGCGAGTGGGTCGAGGCGGAAGCCCGCTTCGCCGAGGGCGGCGAGGCGGAGCGGGCGCATCGCTTGCTGGGAAAGAAGTACTGGCCGTGGAAAACAATCTCCCGGCTCGTTGGACGGCTGGTCGGGAGAAAATACGCCGTCATCGCGTTGCAACTTGTGTGAAACGCAGGTCGCGTAAGCCGCCGATCCCCTGAAAAGTGAATTTTGAAAGAAAAGGCCTTGCCAAGGCTACCGCGCGCCGGAAGGCTGCGCTGAGGCGAGTTGCGCGAGGGTATGTTCGTACGGCGGCCAGGCAACTCCGCGCTCGGTGATGATTGCGGAGATGTAGCGCGCGGGCGTCACGTCAAAAGCGGGATGTGCGGCATGCACGTCCGGGGCAATGCGCACGCCGCCGAAGTGGGTGACCTCGTCCGGCGAGCGCTCTTCGATGGGAATGCTTTCGCCCGAAGGAAGCGAAAGATCGAACGTCGAAATGGGAGCCGCCACGTAGAACGGCACGCCGTTCTCACGGGCGAGGACGGCGATCTGATAGGTGCCGATCTTGTTGGCGGTGTCGCCGTTCGCGGCGATGCGGTCGGCACCGACGACAACCGCGCCGACGTTTCCGGTCTTCAGGAAGTGGCCGACCATATTGTCGGTGATGAGCGTGAGCGGGATGCCGCCGCGGTGCAGCTCCCACGCCGTGAGGCGCGCTCCTTGCAGATAAGGCCGGGTCTCGGGAACGAGGACGTGAATCTTGCGGCCTTGTTCGATGGCTACGCGGATCACGCCCAGGGCTGTGCCGATTCCGGCGGTGGCCAGCGCGCCGGCGTTGCATTGCGTCATGACGCGGCCTTCAGAAGGCATGAGGTCGGCGCCGAAGCGGCCGATGGCCTCGTCGGTGGCTTTCTTCTCGAGATGAACCTGCCGCGCTTCGGCGACCATGGCTTCGCGAATGCGGCCGAGGTCGGATGTGGCGCGGGAAACTTCCGCAAAACGGCGCTTCATGCGCTCGATGGCCCAAAAGAGGTCCACAGCGGTTGGGCGCGTCTTCGCGATTACGGCGCAAATCTCGGAGAATTCAGCATGAAGAATATCGAGCGTTGTTGCGCGCGAATGCAAGACGCCCAGGGCGACGCCCATGGCCGCAGCAACACCGATGGCGGGGGCGCCGCGGATTTCCATGTCGCGAATCGAGCGGGCCACCTCGCGGTAATCGGTGTACGTGTTCCGAACTTCCTCCGCGGGAAGGCGGCGCTGGTCGAGAATCACGACGCCGCGGTCGGTCCATTCGATGGGCTGGGCTACGTACACGCTGATTTCTCCTGAGCGCTATTCAGCATTGTAAGGCAATTTCACGTGGAGATCGGCCGCGCATAAAAGGCTACGGGCCGGGAGGGAAGGAGCGGAAACCGTGGGTGGCAATGCCCGCGGAGATGGTCAGCATCGAGTTGTAGCCGAGGTGAACGAAATAACTCGCCACGACGGTCCCGGCGCGCGCTCGGACGTAGGTGAGGACGATGCCGACCAGCACTAGCAGCGCAACGAGCTCCCAGGTCCAGCCAAGTTGCGCACCGTGCAGCAGGCCGAAGAAGATGCCGGTGAGCGCGATTCCGGCGGGGACGCCCAGCTTGCGCGCCAGGAGCGGATAGATATAGCCGCGGAAAACAGTCTCCTCGACGAGAGGTGCGAGGAGCACGGCGAGACCCATTACCAGGAGCGCGCCAGTGCGATCTTTCAAGAGCTCTTGTATCGGCACCTTCTCCGGCTGGCGGATGCGCAGACTGACTACGTTGATGAAAATCGCCAGGAGGAAGCCGGTGAAGAAATAGCGCCAGGCGGCGCCGGAAAAAGAGGTGGAAGACGGCAACGATCTCCAGCCGACGGTGCGCCAAAATGGGGCCTGGCTCATGGCGCTGAGCGTAGCCCAAAGAAAAAGCATCAAGAGACCAAACCAAACGATCTGCCCGCCAACAACGTAGACGGCATTCGACGTCAGGAGCCGCTCGATATTCCTAGCCGGCACGTGCCGCGCGGCAATCAGATAAGTCGAGAGCGTCAACTGAATGAAAAACAGGCTGCCGACGCTGAACAGAAGAAAGACGACCAAGTGGAGCCAGGACCAGGAGATGCGCAGATCTTCGGGAACAGGAGGACCCGAATCGGGGGCGGGGGGCGGACTCGGCGGGATCTCTTCAACGGCGGGCAAGCCCTCGGATGGCGCGCCGGGCGCCGCATCGTCCGGATCTAGAGGATGTTCGTCGTCGGAAAAGTTCATCGCTTTCCTTTAACTGCACGCGGCGAGACCTTCCGCTGCGCGGTCTCGATGAGCGCTGCTGCAAGCAGGGGCAGAAGGATTTCGTGATGGCCGGTGAGGGCGTAGCCATGCGATTCTGGTCCGCGGCCGCGCGAGGCGGTCGGCCGCTTCACCACGTTTTGCAGCGGGCGGTAGTGTTGGATGAAATCGAAATTCGCGGTGGTGATGGGACGAAGCGGCACGCCGAGATTGCGCGCCACAGAAACCGCCTTCAAGAAAACCTCGGGAAGGATCACCGCGGAACCCCAGTTGAGATAGACGCCGCCGGGATGCATGCCTTTCACCAGCGAGCAGAAGAGGCGGAAGTCGTAATGCGTGGCAGCGCCGAGCGCGGCGCCGTCGGCGGCGGGATGCATGTGAGGGATGTCGGTGCCGATGGCGAGATGCACCGTCACGGGGACGCACGCGCGATAGGCAGCGGCGAGGACGCTCGAGTTTGCGTGTTTCGCGCGGAGGCGCCCGCTCGCAAACAACTGGCCGGCGGCTTCACCGAGCCCGATGCCGCTGCGGGCGGCGTTGGCGGCCATTTCGTTGACGTACACTCCTGTCTCCTTGGCCATGCCGAACTCCCCGCCCCCGAGACCGGCCTCAACGTCCTCGGAGGTGTTGCCGACGAGCGCGATCTCGAAGTCGTGGACGAGCGCAGCGCCGTTCATAGCGATTCCGGAGATGAAACCGCGGCGTAGGAGATCGATCAGGATGGGGCCAAGGCCGACCTTGATGACGTGACCGCCCATGCCCCAAAGAATGGCTTTGCGGCGGGCGCGGGCCGCGTGAATGGCGGCGGCAATGGCGCGAAGATCCTCCGCGGCGAGGATGCGCGGGAGCGAATCGAGGAAGCGGCGAACGGATGCGCCGCGGGGGAGCGGGCGCGCGAAATCGCGCACGCTGACCTTGCTCTTCCGCGAGGAGAGCGGATAGGTGCTGATGCCGTCGAGACTTAGTGGCTGGGCGTCGTAAATGCTCATGGGCGAGGAATCACTGTAAAGGGAAGATGGGCCGGAGGCAAGGGCGAGGGTAGTATTGTGCTGGTGTTCATGGGAAGTGTGGAAAACGAAAAACGGCAAATTCTCGGCTCGTTCTTAGTTCCGGATATCGGTGCGTCCGCGAGAGATTAATGTGCGGTCGCCCCGATAAGGCATCTGGCCCATCCCTCGAAGTCCGTAAATGGACGGTGTCCGGGTATCGGCAAAAATGGCGACGCAGATCCACACCGTCCGGGGCCATCTGCCTTAGCCTGGAGAGCTGTCCCCTTTTGTACAGATCATTCGGCCCTTCTTCTGGTCGAATGGACACGAAATTTCAGCCGGGCAACGAGGTGCGAGTTCCATCTCAGAGCCCATGAAGTTTCACCCAATGAACGCAAGGCACTCCGGTGCCATTCGGGAGCGACATGAGCGGGAAACACTATCGAGGCGTACAGGCGGGCGAACGGACCAACGCCGAGGGAAAACCAGTAAGCAACAAAATACTGTTGGCCACGCCCGAGAATGAATTCAACTTGATGCGTCCTGACTTGACGTATATCGACCTGCCGCATCATCTGAGCCTTCATGAGCCGACGCAGAAGATCGATTTCGTCTATTTCCCGAACCGAGGAATGGTTTCTCAGGTTGTCGTGACGAAAGACGGTCGAACCGTGGAAGTGGGCGTGGTGGGTAAGGAGGGCTACGTTGGGGCAGGACTGGCAGTCGGTTTGAGCAGAAGTTCCGTGCGTGAAATCGTCCAAGTCGGGGGCGATGGCTTCCGCACGACGGGGAATGCGCTGGAACGTATTCTGCCGTCGGCCCCGCATTTACAGATGATATTGAACAGGCATACGGGGCTTCAAGGAATGCAAGTCGCGCAGACCGCGGCGTGCAATCGGCTGCACGATATACAGCAGCGTCTCTCGAGGTGGCTGCTGATGACTCAGGATCGGGTGGATTCCGGCGTGCTTCCGATCACCCACGATTTCATTGCGACCATGATGGGTACGGACCGATCCACGGTGAGCTTGTCGGCGGCAGTCCTGCAAAAAAAGGGGATTCTGGAATACGTGCGAGGCGCAGTGAAGATTGTGAACCGCAGGAAACTCGAAAGAGCCGCCTGCGAGTGCTACGGCGTCATTCAGCAGTTCGAGGATGAACTCGGATTGAGATAGCCATTCTCGCCAGTGTTGGACACCCCACAGACAGCAGCCCTCTGCTATCGGTAATCTTCAGGCCTTTTATATTCAGGTCAGTTTTGACGTGTGCTCAAAGAGCGATGACTGGTGCGGAACTTCGCCCAGGGCAATGAAGAAAGGCGGCTTTGGTCGTCGCAGGTGCGCTCGAGATTCAACGCTACGCCGTCTTTCACGAGAGCATAACCGCACCAAATCGCGAGGTGTGCTAGGGAGGCCATGCGCCGCCAACTGGTATGGATCGAAGAGCAGCGTTTTTGGGGCTGGGGTTGCTCCGAATGCGCGTGGGTATTCAGTCCTTCGGGAATACCCGCCGGCAAATCGATCGAGGAAATGAAGCAGAAGTACGAGCAGGAGCGCGATAGATTCTTTGCAGCCCACGTTTGCGCCGAACACCCTAGAGCCAAGAAGACAAAAGAATAAATAGTCCAGGCTGCTCCACCGCGTACAAGTCGCGTGGCCTGATTACAGCCCGGTCCTTTTCCCGATTGGGCCACTTCAGGCAAGGGTTCGCCTGACTGGCGCACCGGGCAGACGGTAACCTGGGGCGCAGCAGCTCATGAGTAAGCAGCCGAAGCTGCGACCTACAAGCCGAGACCAGGAGCGGTTGCAGAAGTGGCTGACGTTTGGGGGATAGTGATTCCAAATCCCCAGGTGCAACCCCGGCACCTGGGGCACCCGCGAAGGGAAAGATTGACGATTGGTCGGTGGGCCACCCGGCCAACTCGACCGCCTTCGACGCTCGCGTCCTGTCTTCTTCGGTCGTCGATGCCGGTAGGTCCCAATTAACGCGGTAGGTTACCGCGTATGTGAGACTGTCCCAAATCTACTTATCCGATAACTCGGGTGGTCTCAATGGGTCGACGCAACACTTGCTCGAAGTCTACTTGCAGGAGTTTCAAAGGCAAAATTCGTTCGCGAGCGTTGATTCAAAGGAAACACTGCCCTCTTTAGGTCAAATTGACTACAGCCCAGCAGAACAGTTCTTTTTGAAAAGCATTATGGGATCAACCGACTAGAGGGGTGTTGCATCGACTGTCTGAGCCGGCACGGCTTATCAGGCACTGGCGGAATTGGGCATCCTCACCGTTGAAGGGTGCCATCAGCTGAGACAATCGCCCCAACGCAACCACCATTGTTCGCGTTGTAATCCGCGCATCGCTCAAATGTGAAGTCGGTCGCCTTCCACTTCAAAAAGCTTGCGGGAAGATAGTGCTTCCAGAGAATCATCCGCTTGTCCGGCAAGATAACCCAATCGCTCCCGTAATCAAGAAACACGAGGGCAGCCTTGTCTTGGACCGTGGCCACCTCATTTGCAAGGGGTTCCTTCCCCAATTTCTTCATGTCAGCTGCGAAGTTTTGCATAGCTTTTACGCTAAAAGAGCGGTCATGTACAAATCTGATGTACATGTTCTGCTCAGGATGGTCGGCAAGGTACCGATTGAGCCATGGAACGGAGAGCGCGAGTGCCTCATAGGGAGCAATGGTTTCCGCCAATTCTCCCACGCCCTCTATCTTCCCGTCATGAAACAGAAGAACAACGTCTTCCGCGATATGCGGCGGAAGGGATGGTTTCCGTATGGTTGCTAAGAGATTTTCTTCGTGTGGACCTGGTTCGTTCCCAATGTACCCGTAGTCCACTGAACGGTAGGGAATAATCCTGGCGTGCTCAACCTCAAAATGGCGACGCAGGGTGGCGAAGCTTTCTGGCGCGCGATTCTCGACACCCAAAAAGTCCCACTGTTCCTTGACATGTGTCATCACAGCATCGGCCAGCCATATCTTCAGTTCCTCGTCATTCAGGCGATTGCAATTGAGGCTGCCGTTTGGCATAAGCGCAGCAATGCCCCGAGAGATATCGGCATTGTAGGTAGTTTGCTCCTTGCCGCTCAGGTTGACTGTCCAAGGCAACATGAATGGGTAATAGGAGTCAGAAGCGGCGACCCATCGCTGACCATTTGCGAATGCCACTGTGACACGCATGCTCGGATAGTCGTCCCACCTCCAGAATTTGAAGCCTGAAGGCAGAAGCTGTTCGATGGTCTTAAGGTCAGTAAAATTTTCCTTGAAGAGTGCCTCCTGGTTCGGCGCTCCGTTTCGGGGAACCCCGTCAGCGTATTGCTCTAACCACTTGCGCGTAATACCTAGGTTACTAGCTTGGGGAGTTGTAATGGGGGCCGAGTGAAGCGCAGAAAGTAGTTCCTCGATTTGCTTTGAATCCACCATTTCGCCGCCAATATAATGCTTACCGCCGCGAGATTGGATGACAAGCTTCAGATTGGCTGAGGGACCTAAACCACTCCAGCTCGATTCAATCGTTATTTCGCACACCGCCGGTTGCTGGCAAAAAGCCGCGAATGAGAAGGAAAGAAGGCAAATGAGAGTGCCTAAAGCCACGCGCATACTGGAGAAGCGTAACATAGCTCTTGGCCTTCATATTGATTTCGCGTCGCGGAGCGCGCTTACCGGACAAGTGGAGTCTCGCTGAATCCCCAGAAGCCCCGAACTGTCGGCAACCGTCGAGGACAGGATCATTTGGCGGCGGGAGGGCGGCCGTTGCCGTTGAGGCCGAGGACGCGGGAGAGGACCTGGCCGGTGTAGGACTTCTTATTGCGGGCGACCTGCTCGGGAGTGCCTTGGGCGACGATGCGGCCGCCGGCTTCGCCGCCTTCGGGGCCGAGATCGAGAATCCAGTCGGCCTGCTTGATGACGTCGAGATGGTGCTCGATGATGAGCACGGTATTGCCGAGGTCCACGAGGCGCTGCAGGACGTCGAGCAGCTTGCGCACGTCGTCAAAATGCAGACCGGTGGTGGGCTCGTCGAGAATATACAGCGTGCGGCCGGTCTGACGGCGGGAAAGCTCGCGGGCGAGCTTGATGCGCTGGGCTTCGCCGCCGGAAAGAGTGGTGGCGGACTGGCCGAGCTGGATGTAGCCGAGGCCAACCTCGACGAGCGTTTCGAGTTTTTGGCGGATCTGCGGGATTTTTTCAAGCAGATTGAGCGCCTCGCTCGCGGAAAGGCCGAGAACGTCGGCGATGGAATGATTCTTGTAACGGACAGCCAACGTTTCCGAATTGTAGCGGCGGCCGCGGCAGACCTCGCAGGTGACGTACACGTCCGGCAAAAAACTCATCTCGATGCGGCGGAGGCCGTCGCCCTGGCAGGCTTCGCAGCGGCCGCCCTTGACGTTGAAGCTGAAGCGGCCGGGACGGTAACCGCGCTCGCGCGATTCGGGAAGCATGGCGAAGAGCTCGCGGATGGGCGCGAAGACGCCGGTGTAGGTGGCGGGATTCGAGCGCGGCGTGCGGCCGATGGGCGCCTGATCGATCTCGATGACCTTGTCGATGTGCTCGACGCCGAGAAGCTGCCGGTGCGGGCCCGGGGCTTCCATCGAGCGATAGAGCTTTTGCGCGAGCGCGCGGTAGAGAATGTCGTTGACGAGCGTGGATTTGCCGGAGCCGGACACGCCGGTGATGACGTTAAAAAGCCCCAGGGGAATTTCGATATCGAGGTCCTTGAGATTGTTGGCGGAGGCGCCGTAGATGTGGATGGCTTTGCCGTTGGGGCTGCGGCGCTTGGCCGGAACGGGGATGGTGACGGCGCCGGAAAGATAACGGCCCGTAAGCGAAGCGTCGTTCGCCGCGATCTCCGCGGGCCGGCCCTGAGCGACGAGATAACCGCCGGCGTGGCCGGCGCCGGGCCCGAGATCGACGACAAAATCGGCTCGGCGGATGGTTTCTTCGTCATGCTCGACGATGAGGACGGTATTGCCGAGATCGCGCAATTGTTCGAGCGAACGAAGGAGGCGATTGTTGTCGCGCGCGTGCAGGCCGATGGAAGGCTCGTCGAGAACGTAGAGGACGCCGCGGAGCCGCGAGCCAATCTGCGTGGCTAGGCGAATGCGCTGGGCTTCGCCGCCCGAAAGCGTGGCGGCGGAGCGATCGAGGCTCAGATAGCCGAGTCCGACGGCGAGGAGGAATTCCAGGCGCTCGGCAATTTCCCCGAGCGGCCGCTCGGCGATTTCGCGCTGGCGGGCGGTGAGCTGGCCGAGGATTTGGTCGATCGCGGGACGCGCCGCTCCGATCGAAAGCGCGGTGAAATCGACGATCGATAGGCCGGAGAGTTTCACCGCAAGGCTTTCGGGACGCAACCGGCGGCCGGCGCACACCTTGCAGAGGATGGCGGACATGTACTGGGTCATCCACTCGCGATAGGCATCGGAGCCGGATTCCTCAAAGTTGCGCTCGAGATACGGGATGACGCCCTGGAAGCGGAAGCCTTTCTCGGACTTGCCGTTGCGAGAAGGGCCGCCCCCGGGCGGATTGCCGTAGAGGATGAGGTTCTGGACGCGGCGCGGGAAGCGGTCGAAAGGCGTCTGCAGATCGAAGTGGAAGGCGTAGGCGGCGAGCTCGAGCGTGCGCTTCAGGATGGCCGAGCCGGAGCCGGGTCCCAGGCCGCCATCGAAGAGCGGGCGCGACCAGTCCGCCAGCACCTTGGCCGGGTCCAGATCGTACTTCGAACCGAGGCCGTTGCAGGCGGGGCAAGCGCCATAGGGCGAATTGAAGCTGAACGAGCGCGGCTCGAGCTGCGGCACCGAGATCCCGCAATCGGAGCAGGCGAGCTTTTCGGAGAAAACGCGCTCGACCCCGCCCACCACGGCGACGGTGACCAGCCCCTGGGCCAGCTTGAGCGCCGTCGAGATGGATTGTTCGAGGCGCGTGGCGATGCCGGGCTTCAGGAGCAGCCGGTCCACGACGATCTCGATGGTGTGATTCTTGCGCTTGTCGAGGTGCGGCGGATCGTCCAGCGGAACGAGCTCGCCATCCACGCGCGCGCGAAGAAAACCTTCCTGGGCAAACTTCTCCAGCTCCTTGCGATAGGCGCCCTTGCGGCCCCGGAGAAACGGCGCCAGGATCATGATGCGATCGCCGGGCTTCGAGAAATCGCCGCCAAGAATCGCCTGGACGATCTGCTCGGTGGACTGGCGAGTGATGGCCTTGCCGCAATTCGGGCAATGGGGCACGCCGACGGAGCTGTAAACCACCCGAAGATAATCGTAGATTTCGGTGATGGTGCCGACGGTGGAACGCGGCGAACGCGTGGTGGTCTTCTGCTCGATGGCGATGGAGGGCGAGAGGCCTTCGATCGCGTCCACGTCGGGCCGTTCCATCTGATCGAGGAACTGCCGCGCGTAAGCGGAGAGCGACTCCACGTAGCGGCGCTGGCCCTCGGCATAAATGGTGTCGAAGGCCAGGGAAGATTTGCCGGAGCCGGACAGGCCGGTGACCACCGTCAGGGCGTTCCGCGGGATGTCCAAGCTGATGTTCTTGAGATTGTGTTGGCGGGCACCGCGGATGACGATCTTCGTTAGACCCATAAAGCGCGAGCCTACCTCTCCAGAGAACCCCGCCGCCCGGCGGGCACACTGAGCCTAGAATAATCTTTCACAATACCAAGGCTGCTCCAGGAGGGTCAAGACGGCGCTGCGGCAGCCGCTTGGCCGGCGCAGTGAGCCGCTCAGAGTTGCGCCCGTATTCGGCTGCGGCGTTGCTGCCGAGAACTGCGGCGCTTATCGCTCTTCGGCCGCCCGGTCACTGAGCCGGAGCGTCGAAGGATGGAGGGAAATCGGCGGCTTGGGTGGCCCAGGAACGGCTCGGCTGCGCCGTGAGCCCGAACACCAGGCGATTCTGCTTGGCGGAGAGGGCGTCCAGCGGCAACCACGCGCTCTTGTACGTCCTGCCATTCAGTTCCAGCGAATCGACGTAGATTCCATTGCCCTTGGAAACGATTTCGAGGGTCCTGCCGTCGCCGAGATGCATGACGACGCGAGGGAACATTGGGGTTCCCAAGACGAATCCGCCTAGGCCGGAGATCACGGGGTACATCCCCAAGGCGTTCCACACGTAAACTCCGGATGTGGCGCCCAGGTCATCGTTGCCGGGGAGGCCGTCGGGCTTCGTGGTGAATGTTTCGCGGCGAATGCGATCCACGACTTCTTGCGTTTTCCCGGGATTTCCGGTCCACATGTAGGCGTAGGGGGCGCAGAAATCCGGCTCGTTGGTTACGGTGAAGGTGGGAACGCCCCAGCCGGCGAGTTTCTGAAAGAACTTGTCCAACTTGGGGAGCACATTCTGTTTCCCGCCCATGGCTTGGAACAAACCGGCATAATTCTGGGGAATCATCCAGGTGTATTGCCAGGTCGAACCTTCTTCGAAGCCGAGTTGATCGGCTGGGTCCCAGTTCTTGTGGTGTGGCAACAAACGGTCGGGGTCCCATCCGCCGAGAAATTGGCCGTCGCTGGTACGCGGCCGGATAAAGCCGGTTTCGCTATCGAATAGATTCCGCCAGTTTTGGGAAGAACGCAGCAAGGCCGCGGCGTTCGCTTGGTCGCCCATTGCGGCGGCGAATCGCGAGATGGCGAAATCGGAGGTGGCGTACTCGAGAGTGATTGATGCAGCCGACTCTTGCGCGCCCTCTCCGACGGGAATGTAGCCCTTGTTCAGATACTCGGTGAGCCACGGCCGCTGGGATTGTCCGTGTGGTCCGGAGCCGGGCTGTGTGGCGCCCTTCAGCATGAAATGCAGCGCGGACTTCGTATCGAACGACCGCGCGCCAAAAGCATGCGCGGTGGACAGCAAGATGGCGGGTGAGTCACCGCCCATGACGTAGCTCACGTCATTGGCGACCGGCCATTTGGGGAGCCAACCGCTTTGCTCGGCATCGCGCACCAGGGACTGCATCATCTGACTCGTCCGCTGCGGAAAGAGCAGGGAATGGAACTGGACCACGTCGCGGTAGATGTCCCAGTCGGAGAAATTCGCGTATTGCTCCTGCCCCAGGGGCAAGCGCCGCACCTTCCCATCGAATCCGACGTAGTCGCCGTTGGCGTCACTGAAGAGATTGGGAGAGAGCAACATGTGGTACAAGCCGGTGTAGAAGATCGCGCGCTGCTCCGGCGTGCCGCCCTCGGCCTGGATGCGCCCAAGCATTTCGCTCCAGGTGGCTTTAGCATCGGTGCGTACGGCGTCGAAGTCCCAGCCGGGAATCTCGCCCTGGAGATTCGCCGCAGCGTTTTCTATGCTGACAAACGAAACGCCAACCTTCATCACGATCGGTTCGGCACTGCTTGGAAACGACACATACGCTCCCGCCTTGTGTCCAGCGGCTGAAGTTGCGCCGGGATGGACCGTGTCCGTCCAGGTGCCGAACGAAGAGAACGGTGTGGCGAACTTCGCCACGAAGTAGAGAACGTAGTTTGTATCGTTGCCGCAAAATCCGCCGCTGCGGACCCAGCCCGCGACGGTGTCGTTGCCGCGAATCTCTACGCTGCTCGTATCCGCTTTGCGCTTCTCTTCGTTGATCGTGGCGCTTTCGCCCGCCTTGAAGAGCAGGGTCCGCGCGGCGCTGGCCGGAAACAAGAACCGTCCTAGGCCCGCACGGGTCGTGACCGTAAGTTCCGTCTTCACTCCATCGTCGAATTCGCCTGCGTAGGAGCCTGGATGCGCCTGCTCGTGGGCGTGGGAGAACGGCAGGACGTAATCGCCTGGCGAGCCCAGTGTCCCGGTCAGCTCCCCGGTCCAGGGCAGAATCGGCACGTCAGCGTAGATGGGGCAGCCTGCGCCGCTGACGTGCGTCAGGCTGAAGCCGCGGATGGTTTTATCGTCATAGTGGTACCAGCCATCGGCTCGGGTGTCGGGCGCCCACTGAATCATGCCGAAGGGCAATGATGCGCCCGGAAAAGTATTGCCGTCAGCCGCCGTACCGATGAATGGATTCACCGCATCGTAGGGCGAAAGCGGAGCGCCGCTTTGAGCGAAAGCGGAGACTGACATAAGCAACAAACAAGCGAGCAGGTTGCGCATTCCCATGCACTCCTGAAGATGACATGGCCGCCGTCTCTCGCCATTCTCTGGTTTCTCATCAGAAACGGCCGGACCTGGACTCTCACAACATGGAGCTCACGATAGCACCGCGCGGCTCCAAGACGCACCAACAGAATCAAGGAACGCGTGGCCACCTCTCTGACGTAGATGCTCCTATGTGCCGCGGACCCACAGGGGACCGCGAAGAATTTGCGAACGCCGGGGAGTGCAAATAACGCCCAAATTCCAGATTGGAGCCTGTAAATTTTAGGGGGGGCGGGCTGTTTTTACCCGGCGCCAAAAAGGCAAACCACTCACATCACAGAACTTGGGAATGGTTTCCCAGTTGCAAATGAGTGCTATTGGGGGGGAAGACGAGCCGAGGATCCCTTTAGGGGATTGAGGGCTGGGCCGGTTCGATTTCCCCCTTTTCACTTCCGCCGAAGCTCGCAGCAGCAACTTCTGCGCCGCGGGCGAGTCCTTCAGAGACTTTCCTCTTTCGTACCCGAATCCGGCGGAAGTGTGCGCTGGGTTGATGCGAGACATGTTCCGCGCCCACCACCTCTGGCTTCCAAACTCCCTCAGGCGAGGCAACCGCCCGATGCTGCAACGGGGAAGAAATCAGACACGGCCTGCGAGAGAACGGGTCAGGTAATCGCTCAAGGTCAAGCCCAGCAGGAGAGCAAGCCAAAAGATACCCGAGATGATGACGACCCGGGTGCGGCGCGGGCTGTAACGGGCGTGCATGAAGAAGAGAACCACGAGCGTCGCTTTGCAGGTGGCAATGACCAGGGCGATGACGACGTTCATCGGGCCTAGGTCGATGGTGGCGGCCCAGTAGGTGAGCCCGGTGAGAGTGAGCAGCACGATCACGATCGTGAGGTAGATTTTTCGGGGAACCACGTGTCCGGTCACCGGCAGCCTCCCTACCTGTGAAGATCGATCAGATAAAGCAACGGAAAGAGAAAGATCCAGACAATGTCCACGAAATGCCAGTAGAGACCGCAGATCTCGACCGGAGTGTTGTATTCAGCCGTGAAACGGCCGCGCGCGGCATGGATGAGAAGCCAGGTGAGCAGGCCGACGCCGACGATCATGTGCAGGGCGTGCAGGCCGGTCAGGCCGAAGTAGAGCGAGAAGAAGAGCTGGGCGTGGGCGATCGTGCCCACATCGCCGTGCGCTTCGGGAAACGCAAAGCTCGAGCCGGGAACCAGGTGATGATGGAATTTCGCGGACCATTCGACGTACTTGACCCCGAGGAAGACGCCGCCGAGAACCAGCGTGGCGATCAGGAAGGCGATGAGCTGCTTCTTCCTGCCCTGCTGCGAGGACCACACGGCCATGGCCATCGTAAAGCTGCTGAGAATCAGGACGCCGGTGTTCAAGGCGCCCAGATGGACGTCGAGCTCGCGGCTGGCCATGGCAAAGACAGCCGGGTAGGCGGAGCGGTTGATCGTGTAGGCGAGGAAGAGCCCGCCGAAGAACATGACTTCGGTGATGAGGAAGACCCACATCCCCAACGAGGACGCTTCACGCTGCTGGTCGAGATTCTGAAACTGTCCGAACAGTTCGCCCGTTCGTTGCACTCCACGCTCCTTCTCGAAATTCCCTTAATCGTCTCCCGCCGGTGACAAGGCCGGCCCCGATCCCGGCGGCGAGGGCGGCTCCGGTCCGGTCAAGCCGAGGTCCGGCCGGTTGTAGAAGTCGTACGGTTCCCAGGTGACTACCGGCGTCTTCTCGAAGTTCTCCGTTGGCGGCGGTGAAGGGGTCTGCCACTCGAGGCCGGTCCCCGGCCACGGATTGCGAGGGGCAACGGCTCCGTAGCGCATCGACCAGATGAAGTAGATCATCGGCAAGATGTAGCCGACCGCAAGGATCGAGGCGCCGGCCGTGGACATGACGTTGAATACCTGAAACTCGGGCGGGTAATTGTGGTAGCGCCGGGGCATGCCGAGGTAGCCGAGAATGAACTGCGGGAAGAACGTGAGGTTGAAGCCAACGAACAGGATGACAGCCGCCACGCGAGCCACCGATTCCGGGTACATCCTGCCGGTAATTTTCGGCCACCAAAAATGCAGGCCGCCCATGTAGGCCATGACGGCGCCGCCGACCATGATGTAGTGGAAGTGGGCGATCACGAAATAGGTGTCGTGGACGTGGACGTCCACGCCCAGGCAGGCGAGGAAAAGCCCGGTCAGGCCCCCGACGACGAACAGGCCAATGAAGCCGAGCGCGTAGAGCATCGGCGTGTCGTAAGAAATGGAGCCCTTGTACAGGGTGGCGACCCAGTTGAAGACTTTGACGGCCGAAGGAATCGCGACCATATAGCTCAAAAGCGAGAAGACCAGCGCGGAATAGGGAGACTGGCCGGCCACGAACATGTGATGCGCCCAAACAAAGAATCCGATGACGGCGATGGCCATGCTCGCCGCAGCGACGAAGGGGTAGCCAAACAGCGGCTTGCGCGAAAGCGTGGGAATGATCTCGCTGACCACGCCCATCGCCGGCAGGATCATGATGTACACGGCAGGGTGGGAGTAGAACCAGAACAGATGCTGGAAGAGGATTGGATCGCCGCCGAGCGCCGGATTGAAGAAGCCGAAATGAAAGAGGCGCTCCAAGGCGACCAGGAGCAGCGTGATGGCGATGACGGGAGTGCCGAGGATGAAGATGACGCTGGTGGCGTAGTGCGCCCAGACGAAAATCGGCAGGCGGAACCAGGTCATCCCCGGCGCGCGCATCGTGTGGATGGTTACGACGAAGTTCAGTCCGGTGAGGATGGAAGTGAAACCGGTGATGAAGATGCCGATGGCGGCGGGGGCCACCGAGGTGTTCGAGTAGAGGCTGCTGAAAGGCGTGTAGAAGGTCCAGCCGGTGTCGACGCCTCCATTGATGATGGCGAACAGGGCGAAGAGCGCGCCAAGATTGTAAATGTACCAGCTCAACAGGTTGAGCTTGGGGAAGGCAAGGTCTTTCGCGCCGATCATCATGGGGATGAGGAAATTCCCCAGCACCGCGGGAATGGACGGGATCAGGAAGAAGAAGATCATGACGATCCCGTGCATGGTGAAGAGCTTGTTGTAGGTCTCGGGCGTGACCAGATAGCCCCGCGGCGTCAATAGGTGGATCCGAATCAGGCCGGCGAAAGTGCCGCCGAGGATGAAGAAGAAAGTGACGGAGGCGAGATAGAGCAGCGCGATGCGCTTGTGGTCGGTGGTCAGCAGCCACGAGCGGATGCCGTAGTGCGCGTTGAGATAGTTTAAGGGCGGCGGAGTTGACGCCGGCGACGCTGCCTGCGAGCTCATGGCGCTCCCTTTCGCGGTCCTTCCGGAAGGGCGGCTCCCGGCGCGGTGCCGCCCGGCGCCGGCAGGGACTTGATATAGGCGATGAGGTCGAGGATCTGCTCCTCCGTCACCAGGCCCTGGAATGCCGGCATGATGGGCTGATAGCCCGACGGAATGTTGACCTTGGGATCCAGGATGCACTGGCGGATGTAGGCCTCGTCAACGACGAGGGCTCGTCCGTCGGCGAGCTGCACCTTCGAGCCGAAGAGACCGTTGAGCACCGGGCCGCGCCCCGTGGAGAGGCCCGTGTGGCAGGAGATGCAAGCAAGCTGCTGAAAGAGTTTGGCGCCGGCAGCGGCCGTATCGGGCTCCCCCGCAGAGCCGCTGAGCCAAGCTTGATACTCGGCCGGCTCCATGACCGTGACCCAGCCTCCCATGGCGGCGTGGTTCGTGCCGCAATACTGCGAGCAAAAGAAGCGATAGCGCCCCGGGCGCGTGGCGCGAAACCACATGGTGGTGTAGCGGCCGGGAACGACGTCCTGCTTCACGCGGAAGGCGGGAACGAAGAAGTCGTGAATCACGTCCTCGCTCGCCATGATGAGCCGGATGTTGCGGCCGGCGGGAATGTGCAGCTCGTTGATTTCGCGGCGGCCATCGGGCTGCTGCAGCTTCCACATCCACTGTTTGGCGACGACGTAGATGTCCAGCGTGTCCTGCGGGGCGCGGCGCATGTTGATGTAAATCGAAGCGCCCCAGCCGAACATCACCAGCGCGAAGAAAGACGGAATGGCGATCCAGGCTGCTTCCAGCTTCATATTGCCGTGAATCGGGACGCCGATCTCCATCTTCTGGCGCCGGCGATACTTCACAAAACTATAGAGAATCACCAGGAAGATCAGCCCGGCGAAAAACGCCGACACTGCAAGCAGGTAGAGAAAGAGCGAGTCCACGCCGCCCGCGAAACTCGAGGCGCCCCGGGGAAACAGTGGAAGTTCCGACTGCGCGATCACTTAAGCTCCTTGCGACTTCTTCCGCGCGGCGCGCGATCCGCGCCAGCGGAACACGAAAACACCGGCGATGAGCGCGATGACGGTGATGACGCCACCCAAGCGAACCACACCCAAAATCGTGGCGCTGTACCGCGTCGAGGCCGGGTCGTACTGATAGCAAAACAGCAGCAGATGATCGACGGGCGTGCCGATTTTCCCGGCGGAGGCGTCCACCAACCCGAGACGAACGTCGCGCGGCGGGTACTCCACGCCGTAGAAGTACCGCGAGATGCGTCCCTGCGGCGTGAGCAGCAGAATGCCACTGGCGTGGACGAAGAGATTCGTCTTTTCGTCAAAGTAGTAACGGAAGTTGGCGGCGCGCGTGAGCGCCGTGATGGATTCCGGCGGCCCCACGAGGAAGTGCCAGCCGGCGGCCGACTCGGGACGACCGTAGCGCGAGAGCGCATCCAGCTTCTTGTCCGCAGCCATGTCGGGGGTCTCGCGCGGATCGAAGCTGACGAACAAGACTTCGTATTCCTTGCCGGCCGTGAACGAAAGCATCTTCAGGGCGCCGACGAGGCTTTGCTCGACCTGATTGCAGAGCATTGGGCAGCTGTAATAGACCAGGGCGAGAACTACCGGCTTGCGGCCGAAATAGTCGCCCAGGCGAACGGCCCGGCCGGCTTCATCACGAAACGGCAGATCGAGCGGAAGCTGCGCATTCAACTGCGGATCGAAGCCCACGTTCTGCAAGGCGGGCGGCAGGCCCTGCCGCTGCGCGTTGGAAGGCACCATTTGGGCGCGCGCCATCCCCGCGGCCGAAAACGCCAGGGCCAGCGCCAACAAAGGCCCAAGAATCGAGCGAGCATTCATGGCTTTTTCTCCTTCGCAGGCTTTGCCGCCCACGCCGGCAGTCCCTTCTCAGCGATGATTTTCATCGCGTCTTCGATGGGGATCTGGGCGGTGCCTGCCTGTGCGTTCACCCAGCGAGTTTGTTCGAGAGCGGCGCGATCGCGGGCCAGGCTGTCCCGCAGGTCCTGCTGCGCATCGGTGGGATGCGCGGCGGAACCTTGAAGGCGCGGCTCCGGGGGGTAGGCCATTCTCATGCCCTGACGGACGGGCGGCGGCGGCGTGTCGAATTCCCTGGCACGTGACGCGGTAAATGTCCATATGCCCCAGCAAGCCGCCAGGGTCACTCCGAGCGTGATCGCGAGATAGAGGAGGAACGCGAGGACGCTGCCCGACCGGATGTCGCGAGGATCGAAGGCGACGTCGTCGTGGACCGGGCCGTTGGCCGCGGGATGCGAATTGCGCTCTTCAGTGCTCATGGTGTTCGATGGCCGCTGCCAAATTGGGATCGCCCAGCGGCAGCAGCGGCCGGTCTCTCAACTGCCGGGCGAAGTAAGCGAGCCAGAGGCCGCCAATGCCGATGGGAGCGGCAAAATCCAGCCAAGTAACATGGAAAGCCAAAGGCGAAAACTCCGGGGCCGTGAGCCAAAACAAATCCACGACGCGCATGACCATCACCCAGATGGCCAGCCAGACCAGCAGGCGGGCGTTGCGCTTGATGTCGCGCGAGAGCAGCAGCAAAAACGGCACGGCGAAATGGAACAGGAGAATCAGAACGCTCACGGCGAACCAACTCGTCTGAAGACGCTTGGTGTAGAAGGAGATCTCTTCGGGCAGGTTGCCGGACCAGACGATGAGGAGCTGGGAAAAAGCGAAGTACGCCCAAAGCATGAGGAAGGCGAAGAGAAGCTTGCCCAGGCTGTGCAGATGACGCGGCTGGACGACGCGGGACATGGGCTCGCTGCGCGCCAGCAGCACCAACACCGCAATCATCAGCGACATCGCCGAGACCACCTGGCCCCCCACGAGGATAAAGCCGAAGATGGTCGAGTCGAAGTGGGTATTGAGCGACATGATCCAATCCAGCGCGGCGAACGTCATGGTCAAAACGTAAAGGATGATGCCCGGAGCGCTCAGCCTCCTCATCTTCTGGAGAATCGCGCGATCCGGGTTGCCATCTTGCTCCCGGGACCAACGGTTGAGCAACGCCATCAGCATGAGCCAGATGGCGAAGTAGATGACGAAGCGCAAGAAGAACGCGGAGGGCGTCAGCCAGTGCGTCTGAAACCGCGAAGCGGCCGGCGCGCCCGGACGCGCCCAGCCGTAGATGCGGCGGACTCCGAAAAGGAGCGGAAGAAAGAGAATAAACAACAGCGGAAGCGTCCGCGTGGCGGATTCGAGCGGGCGGCGGATGACCACGGCCCAGTGGCCGCCGGTGAGATGCTGCATCATGACCAGGCCGAGACAGCCGAGCGCCAGTCCCAGCGCGAAAAGGTAGCCCATCAAATAGGAGCGGAAGAATTGCGCCGGATTCGTAAGAGCGCCAAGAGCGCAGAGCGCCAGCCCAAGGATGCCGGCCAAAAGGGCGTGGGACTGCAGGCGCGTGACGCTCGGCGGGGCCGCGTAGGTGTCTCGGCCGTTCATGGCGCGGCGTCTCCCGTCTTCAAGCGTTCGCGGAGGTTCGACGGCAGTTCCGCTGCCGGCGCGTTTCTGCTGAGCTGAAGCGCGCGGAGATACGCGATGATGGCCCAGCGATCCCGCGGCGGCACCTGGGCGGAGTAGTCGGACATGGCTCCGAATCCGTTGGTGATGACGTCGTAAAAATGGCCCACGGGCGCCTGACGCAGGCGATCGATGTGGTACGACGGCGGATGACGGAAGCCGCGGACGGTGATCATGCCGTTGCCATCCCCGTCCAGGCCGTGGCAGGGACTGCAAAAAATATTGAATCGTTCGCGGCCACGCTCGAGAAGCTCCTTCGTGACCGGGAGCGGGAAGGCGTCGGAATCCCCGGGGACGGCGAGCGCTTCGTCTTCGATCTGGCCGCGGTAGACCGTGCCTTCCACGAGCGGCCGTTCCGACCGCACATCACCGAAGAAATCAGATGGCGAGAGCGGGCGCTGCTTCGGCTGGTTGGCCATGTCCTGGCGGCAGCCCGCGCCGAACAGCAGGCACAGAAGCAGCCCAGCCGCAGGCGCCAGGCGGCGAGCCCGGCGATGGAAGAAGACCGTGCTAGGCATCTTCCACCTCGGTCACGTCGTGCGCGCCGAGCGTCCAGAGAAACTGCGCGGTGCGTTCGCGGTCGAACTTCGGGTCTTGCGCTCCGATGCAAAGAAAAAAGCGGTCTCTCGAAGCAAGCGCGAAGCGCGGCGCGTTGAAAAGGGGATGGTGCGGCATGGGGAGCTTGTTCAGAGCCAGCATACCGACAACGGCGAAGATGGACGCGCTGAGAACCGTCATTTCGAACGTGACGGGAATGAAGGCGGGCCAGCTATTGAGCGGGCGGCCGCCAAAGTTCTCCGGAAAGCTGATAACGGCCATCCAGTACTGCATGAAGAATCCGCCGAGTGCGCCGAGCACGCCTCCAATGAGGGTGATCAGCGGAACGCTGGTGCGGCGGAAGCCGAGCGCTTCGGGGAGGCCCTCGACGGGGAAGGGCGTGTAGGCGTTGATCTGGCGGTATCCTTCGGCGCGGGTTTGCTCGACGGCCGCGAGGAGCCGTTCGGGCGACTCAAATTCCGCCAGGATGCCGTAGGCGCGCGGGCGGTGTTCGCTCATTTGCCTTCCTCCGAGGTTTGCGCGACAAGCTCGCGCATTTCGGCAATGGAAATCACCGGAAGGAAGCGAATGAACAGGTACACAAACATGGTGAAGAGCCCGAGCGTCCCCAGGAACGTGCTCCAATCCCAGAAGGTCGGGCGGTACATGCCCCAGGCCGAGGTCATGAAATCGCGGGTCAGACTGACGACGATGATGACGAAGCGTTCCAGCCACATGCCCACGTTGATGACGAGCGACAAGAGAAAGAGCGCCAAAACATTGTGGCGGACCTTGCGGAACCACAGCAACTGCGGCACCAGGATATTGCAGAGAATAAGCGAGTAGAACACGTACCGGCAGGGGCCGCCGAGGCGGTTCCCCACCAAAGCCAGCTCGAAGCGGTTCCCGCTGTAGAACGCCATGAAGAATTCCATGAAGTAGCCGTACGCGACGATCAGGCCCGTGGCGAGCATGACCTTGGCCATGTTGTCGAGGTGGCGCATGGTGATGAAATCTTCCAGCCCGTACACGGCGCGAAGCGGAATCGCTATGGTGAGAACCATGGCGAAGCCGGAATAGATGGCTCCGGCGACGAAATAGGGCGGGAAGATGGTGGTGTGCCAGCCGGGCACGATGGCCACGGCGAAATCAAAGCTCACCACGGTGTGCACGGAAACGACCAGCGGCGTGGCCAAGCCGGCGAGGAGAAGATAAGCCATCTGATAGCGCTGCCAGTGGCGCGCGGAGCCGCGCCAGCCCATGGCCAGCATGCCGTAGATGAACTGCTTGGCGCGCGAGGTGGTGCGGTCGCGCAACGTGGCGAGGTCGGGAAGCAGACCGATGAACCAGAACATCAGCGAGACGGTGAAATAAGTGGAGACGGCAAAAACGTCCCAGATCAGGGGACTGCGGAACTGCGGCCAAATCCCCATCGTGTTGGGATACGGGAACATCCAGAAGGCATACCAGGGACGCCCGGTGTGAATGAGGGGAAAGATTCCGGCGCAAGCCACGGCGAAGAGCGTCATGGCCTCGGCAAAGCGGTTGATCGAGGTGCGCCACTGTTGATTGAGGAGCAGAAGAATCGCGGAGATCAGCGTTCCGGCGTGGCCGATTCCGATCCACCAGACGAAATTGACGATGGCGAAGCCCCAGCCGACGGGAATGTTGATGCCCCAGATGCCCACGCCTTTGGCAAAAAGATACGCGAGCGAGCCGAAGAGCACCATGACGATGGAAAATGAGATGCCAAAGCCGAGGAGCCAGCCGAGCGCGGTGGGCCGGCTGAGCACGATGGCGCTGATCTTGTCGGTGACGGTCGCGAAGGTGTGGCCCGGCCCGAGGAAGGGCGCGGGCCGGCGCTCCGGCGAGATCGGCTTGATGGGCTGGCCGGCGCTCATCACTTCTCCCCCTGCTCGAGTTCGGGGTTCGGATTGCGCACCGCGGCGAGATAAGTGGTGCGCGGGCGCGCGTTCAATTCCGCAAGGAGGGAATAGTTGCGCTGCTCGGCCTTGAGCTTGGCCACGCGGCTTGTGGGATCGTTGGCATTGCCGAAAATAATCGCTTCGGCCGGGCAGGCCGCCTGGCAGGCGGTGACGATCTCTCCGTCGCGGATCGGTCGGTTCTGCTTTTCGGCTTCGATGCGCGCGTTGTCGATCCGCTGGACGCAGTAGGTGCACTTCTCCATGACGCCGCGGCTGCGCACGGTGACCTCGGGATTGCGCATCAGCTTGAGCGAGGGCGTTTCCCAATCCTGATACCGCAGGAAGTTGAAGCGCCGGACCTTGTAGGGGCAATTGTTCGAGCAGTAGCGCGTGCCGATGCAGCGGTTGTAAACCATGTCATTCAGGCCCTCGGCACTGTGGACGGTGGCGCCGACGGGACAGACCTGCTCGCATGGCGCGTTCTCGCATTGCATGCAGGGCACCGGCTGAAACCAGGTTGCGGGACGATCGAGGCCGCCTTCGTAATAGCGATCGATGCGGATCCAATGCATCTCGCGGCCGCGCATGACCTGGTCTTTGCCGACGACCGGGATATTGTTTTCCGCCTGGCAGGCGATGACGCAGGCGTTGCAGCCGATGCAGGCATTCACGTCGATGGTCATGCCCCAGGCGTAGCCGGGATAGGCGAATTCCTTGTAGAGCGAGAGGCTCTTCGGCGGCGCTTCGAAACCCTCGTGAGCGAAATCGGGCTCGCGGCGGAATTTTTCGAGCGTGGCTGAGCGCACCTGGCCGCGCCCTTCCATGTTGTAGTGATATTGCGTGCACGCGAGCGGATACATGTCGCCGGCCTTGCGAATATTGTTCGGGATAGCCGACCACAAGCCATTTGAAAAACGCACGGCGGTCGCGTTGAAGCCTTTGTTCGTGCCGGTCTTGCCGGCGCGCCAGCGGCCGTAGCCGAGCGGCAGCGTGATGACATTGTCGGCCTGTCCGGGCACGACCCACACGGCCGCGGTGACCTTGCTTCCGCCGATCTCGATGTCCACAACGTCGGTGAAGACGCGGCCGTGCTCGCCCCCGGAAGCACCAATCTTGTGGCCCAGGCCGAGCTGCTCTGCGGTCTTAGGGCTGACGAGTGCCGCGTTGTCCCAGGTCAGCTTGGTGACCGGACGTGGCAGCTCTTGCAGCCAGCCGTTGTTGGCAAAGCGGCCGTCGTACACACCAGAATCGGGGCGGAAGAGGACTTCGAAACCTGACGCGGCCGGATTTCCGGGCGGGATACCCGCGGGCTTCAGCTTTGGGGAAATGGAAATGGGAGCGAACGTCGTAGCGGCAACGAGTCCGTCGTTCAGCCATTTCCGCCAGGACTTCTCTAAATCTGCTGGAGAGTAGCCCTTCTTCCAGAAGTCGCGGACGATGTCGTAGCTCGACTGGCCGGGTTTGTCACTGAACGCGGCGACGACTTCGTGGGCGGTCTTGCTTTGATACAGCGGTGCGATGAGCGGCTGGATGATGCTGGCGGTGCCATCGTAGGCGCGGGCGTCGCTCCAGGATTCGAGGTAGTGCGATTCGGGAATGTGCCAGTGGGAATAATCGGAGGTCTCGTCGAAATAGGAACCCAGGCGGGCCACGAAGCGCACCTTCTTCATGCGTTCGGTGAACGCAAAATCGTGCGGCGCGTCGTAGGCGGGATTGCCGCCGAGAATGAGGAGCGTGTCCACCTTGCCTGCGTCCATGTCGGCGACGAGATCGCGTAGCGATTCGAGCTGGTTGACCGGCTCCGTTTCGATCGGATCGGTGTAGTGCACGGTTTGGCCGACGTTTCCGAGGGCCGCGTTGATGGCGTGCGCAAGCGCGTGTACTGCGGCGGGCTGCTGCTCGCCAGCGATGACCAAGCTCGCGCCGCGATGTTTCTGCAAATCCGCGGCGGCCGCATGAATCCACTTTGCCGTTTCCTCTCCGAGAGATGCCGAGCCACCGAGTCCGAGCCGCGCAGCAAGCGCGCGGGCGAAAGCCTCGATTTCGGATGTCCGCAGCGGAAGGCGGTGATCGGCAGCCGAGCCGGTGACCGATGGTGTGGGCTCGACCACGTAGAGACGGTTGAGATTTGGCGATTCTCCATTGAATCGCCGCCGGCGCGAGAACTCGCGCGCGTAGCGCACGTGTCCGGGCCCGCTGGCAAGAAAATCCGCGTCCAGCGAAAGAATCACGTCGGCCTTCTCAATTCGATAGACCGTATTCACATAACGGCCGAAGGCCAGGAGGCCGCCCTCGCGAACGCCATCCGAGCCGGCAGGTTCCCACTGATGCCATTTCGCCAGCGGAAGCCCGGCAAGAAGCGCTTTGATCTGCGCGCCGAGCGTCGGCGAATGAACCGAGCCAGTCAGGACGCGAAAGCCTTCGCCCTTGTTGGCCTTCGCGGCTGCTGCCGTTGCGCGGGCTACTTCCATAAACGCCGGCCAGGTGCTCGGTTCCCCGAGGTAAGAAACCGATTGAGCGCGGTCGGGATCGTAAAGCCCGAGGATGGAGGCCTGCGCGAAGACGTCGGTGCCGCCGAGGCTCCCGGGATGGTCGGGATTGCCTTCCACCTTCGTGGGGCGGCCTTCGTGGCTCTCGACCAGCAGTCCGATGGCATCGCCGCCGAGCGGCATGGCCGTGCTGAAGTAGAGCGGCTTGCCGAGGGTCAGACCAGCCGGCTGCTTGACGTAGGGAACGATGGTTTCTTCGGGCTGGCGGCCGCAGCCGGTGAGCCCGGCGAGCGCGAGTGACGCCGCCATCAGCTTCAAAAAATCACGGCGCTCGACGGCGTTCTCCCATTCCGCTGCCTGCCGCGGGAATTCGCGGTGCAGCAGGTCCTCGAAATGCGGGTCCTCCGCCAGCTCTTCGAGGCTGCGCCAGTACGGTTTGCCGGACTTGGCGGCGAGCCGCTCGCGCACCACGCGGAGATCGAGAGGGTACTCGCGAGGCGTCAGGTCATCCGGCTGGTCGTGTTCGTGAGAATCCATAGTCTCTGCAATCTAACGATGGCAGGTCGAGCAACTGGTGAGTTCCGCGACGCTGCGAATCTGGTACTGCTTGGCAAGCTGTTGTCCCAACGCGAGCTGATTTGCCGGCGCGCGCCAGTCCATGTTGAAGACCTGGTCGCGCGGCCGCAGGTTTTGTTCCGGATTGCGATGACAGTCGAGGCACCACTGCATCAGGAGCGGCGAGGCCTGCCAGACGAGCGGCATCTCGTTGATTTGGCCGTGACAAGTCGTACAGCCAACGCCTTTATTCACGTGAATGCTGTGATTGAAGTAGACGAAGTCGGGGAGGCGATGCACCTTCACCCATTCGATGGATTTTCCCGTGCGATAGCTCTCGCGGACGGGCTCCAAGTACGGGCTATCGGCGAAGAGCAGCGAATGACAATTCATGCAGGTTTTCGTCGGGGGGATGCCGGCGACCGCCGAGGTTTCGACCGAGGTGTGGCAGTAGCGGCAATCGATGCCGTCGTCCCCAACGTGGTGCTTGTGGCTGAACTGCACGGGCTGCTCGTGGATGACGTTTTCGCCGGTCACGTAGGGCGTGCGGGCGATGGCCACGGTCAGCGTTAGCCCCAATCCGGCGAGGAACAGGGCCGAGAACAGGCTGACCCGAGAGATAGTATTCGCGCTGCGATGAAAGATCTGCGCCATGCAGTAGGTACTTGGCCGCGCTTAGGCAGGGAGCACCCGGGGACGCAAGGTGCGAGCCTTCTCCCCCTATCCAGGCAGCGCGGAACCCGGGCCCAAGAAACAAAATAGTTTCCGATAAACGCAGCGAGAATGCAAATCGGTCGCGAAAGGGGTAGCAGGTCAGTTTGAGTTGGGTCGGCAGGAGTTGTGCCCCATGGTCTTCCCCCGCTCCAGCGGATTGCTTCCGAGTGCGCGGTGATCCGGGCACAATCCAGACCACCGCCTTCCCGGTGGTGAGTCGGAACTGATGTTCGTAGCTGCACGCTTGGGAGATGCTGCGGCAGCTCAGCCGGAAACGACAGGCCATTCCCAGGTGAACCACCTGGCGGAAGTCGTCGCCGTCGCATCAACATCAACCGAAAACGTTGCACCGATGACGCTGAAATCAGGTATTGCCGAGCTCCTTCGTGCGTCGCTCCTTGGGAACAGCCATTCAACTCGCGGCGAGACCCTTAACGGATAGGGAGCGCGTACATGAGCCCGCCTTGCGTCCAGAGGTTGTTTGGACCGCGGGCCAGCTTCATGACCGACCCCGAGCCGAGGTCGCGCTCGAACATCTCGCCATAGTTGCCCACGGCTTCGATGACGCGGGCAGCCCAGGTATCGTCGAGCCCGATAAATTGCCCATAGCCGCGCTGGACGCCGAGCAAACGCTGGATCACTGGATCGTCGCTTTTATTCATCTCGGCGAGATTTGCGTGCGTCACTCCGCTCTCCTCGGCTTGGATCAAAGCTTCAACAGTCCAATTAACAATGGTCGCCCATTGCGGGTCGTCGAGGCGGTAGGTGGGCGCCAAGGGGTCTTTGGCAATGGCGTCCGGCAGGATTTCAAAATTCCGCGCCCTGTTCTTCAAGGCGAGTCGCTCGTAGGCGAGTTGCGAGACGTCGGCAGTGACGGCCGCGCAGTTGCCTGTGACGAATGCCGCTTCCATCTCGCCTTCTTCCTGAAAGGAGAAGGGCAGCCACTTGATCTTCTCGCGCTTCATGTAACCTTCCAGTTGGACCTCGATCTCGGTGCCACCCAGGAAACAGATTTTCTTGCCGGCAAGGTCCTCTGGAGAAGTGATTCCCATCGTCTTATTCACAAAGAAGCCCTGGTAGTCGTAGAAGACGGGACGCGCAAAGCCGAAACCCGTGTTGGCGGTATTAATAAGATTCGGGGAGCCCGTGGCAAGGAGCGCGATCTCGCCGGATTTGAGGGCCTTCAGGGCATCCTGCTCGTCCCGGAAGGGTACAACGGTGAACTTGGCGTTTGGCCCGAGCACAGCCACAGCCACTGCCTTACAGATGTCCATGTCGAAGGCGGAGTGATTCCCATGGGCGTCTTGCGTAGAGTACTCCGGCAGTTCGGTGTTGATTCCGCACGGGAGTGTGCCGGCAGCTTTGATCTTATCGAGCGTGGGTCCAGCAAGCGCCGCCGGGGGCGTCCCCGCAATCAACCAGCCAATGAAAAACAAAAGTGCATAAATTCTCATCATGCAGTCACGTTCCTTCCGAGCGCCTACGGCAGGGTTTGTTAACAATAATACGGCGACCGGAGAGAAGATCCGGTCGCCGCAGGAAAGTGGTTGGCAAGAACTCTAATTCGAAGGCCAAGTGCCCGACGTTGGTAGCCCCGGGTTGCTGCTGGGACGCGGATTGAAGTCTGCTGGAGCCGGATCGATCAGTTTCCCGTGGACTACATCGGTCGGCGTGATATGCAGAACGCGGCAGCCTTCCGCACCATAGTGGGGAAGAGTCACTACCTCGGTTCGCGGAATCTTGGCGTAGTCGGCCGGCAATGGCGGCGCGAAGCCCAGCAAGCGCGCATTGTCAAAAGCGGAGAAGAGGTTGCCAACACCAGGAGTCTTGTCATCGGCCGGCCCCAGGTACTTCTGGCCGTAGGTCGTCTCGCCTAGCGCGCGCGCGTTGGCTTCATCTGGCAGATCGGCAAGCGGAGTCAGGTTGAATAGCTCGTCGATGAATTTGATGATCGAGCTATGCTCGGTGGCTTCATGGGAGATGGCGTGGGCCACGCTGTACGGCGAGATGACGATCGCTGGAATCCGGGGACCCTGATCAAGAGCGTTCCCAACGGGATCGAAGGTGCGGATCTGCGGCTGAGTGTGGTCGTAGAGGCCGTCGGTTTCATCGTAGGTGATGATGATGGCGCTCTCTGGCCAATACTTGCTGCTGGCGATGGCGTTGATAGAGTCAGCCAGAAGCGCCTCGCTGATCTGCGCGTCGGAGTAGCCAGGGTGGTCGTCATTTCCCGAGAAATCTGCCTGGACCGTTTTGCTGGGCGACCGGGGAAGCAGGTTATCCAGGTTGCCATATCCGCCGCGGACGTAGAAGACACCACCTTCTCTTGGCAGTGCGTTCGTGCTGATCGCCGTAAAGAAGTCCCCGAGGCCCTTCAAGTGCTCCTGGATTTCGGTCGGGTTATTGGCCTCATAGCCGAAATACTGCGGGCCATTGTGATGGGCGATGTAAGTGGCATACGTTGCGGTGCCGGTAGGATCGGTAGACTCGTGATCGTACCCCTCCTGGAACCAACCCCAATTCACCTGCTTCTTCTTATCGCCGTAGATCTTCTCGATGTCACTCTGTACATCCAGAAGGTCAAAGGTCGGGTCCGCATCCTTAGCCGTGATACTTTTAATCTCTTTCCCCATAAAGGAGAGAGGCAGGCTTGCAAACGTAAGATTGGAGGACGGGGTGGTGCTCGGAGCGCCCCCGCTCTCTGTGGGCTGCCTTTCACCAGCAGGGGTCGTGTCCAGAGCGGATCCCCAGTAGGGTTGGGGATCGCCGGTAACGGGCAGTTGCCCGTTTGCGTATGTACCTGTGCCCCCTATCGCGAGATTGGGATGCTTGACCCACTGCGTCTTGCCCGATTGCCCAGCGATCATGGCGATGGCGTTGGGCGTCGATGGCCCGATCACGGTGTCAAAGAAGTTGTCGAAAAGCGTGAAGCGGTCCGCGTATTGCCACAAGAATGGAGCGGTATCGCAATCCACGTGGCTGACGACCAGCTCGCCCTTTTGCACTTGGGCCTGTGTCGGGTGTGGCCCGGTGTACGTGAGTCCATCGGCGCTCAACGTCCCGCCGGTTATGCCTTCTTCTGTAAAGGCATAGCGGTCGTTCTGGGCCACGTGACTCGCATCCAGATGCAGCTTGGCGTCGATGGCGGTGTGGCCGTGATTCACGGAGTCCGTGTCCTCCGGATAGAGCAACACCGTCTTGCCATTGACGTCAGTCACCGACTGGGGAATTAAGAATGGGGAGATGGTCCCAACCGTGCCGTCTGTCTTTACGATCGGCTGGACAAAACCAGGAGTGTCGCTAGCGGGTTGCGAGAACAGTCCCCGGGCTCCGGGGTAGGTGCCGAAGTAGAAGTCAAACGAGCGGTTCTCCTGAAAGAGAACGAAGACGTACTTGATCCTCTTCCGGAGTAGCTCAAGTTTCTGGTCGTGGCTTAGATAAGGGAAGTCTTCCACGCGATGCATATATCGAGCAACCTCATCGCTTGATCTCGGTGAGATTTCGACGATCTTCCTTTGGTCGGCAACCTCGTCATTCTTTCCGTCCTGGGCCAGCGTGGTGACTGGCAACATCATCAACGCAACCCCCATCAGGGAAGCGCAACCGGCCTTCACCCATTCTTTGGTATGCATACCTGCTCCTCTCTCGAATTAAAAGCTTTGTATTGATGCGGTTCCCGCCGACGATTCCCGGCCACCACCCGAGCGGGGAGGGATTCGGCGAGGAAATATTTCGCACCACGTGGGTTAACAAAGGTATGTGAATCGGAATTCAAGCTGGCATGAAAAAGCTGATAAAAACCCTTTGAAGGACAAAATCCCTGAAGATTTCGACCTCACCCGCAATCAGCGAGGTTTGGGCGGGAAACCACATCTACATGTAGCCGCACGTCTCCGGGCACAGCAGCTTGCCAACCCCGCGTTCATGAACGGGCGCCTTAGAAAGTGGCCTTGATGCCGGGGCCCAGAACCGCAATGTAGAAGATCGAGACGGCCGCCGCGGCAAGAATCCAGCCAAGGTTGCGGTATACGAAGTCGTGCGCGGTGGCATGCCCCTCTCCGGAAACGAGAAAGAGATGAGGTACCTCGAGTAGTCCTACGGCGGCGGCGAAACTGCTGAGAGCGCCGGACCGCAATATCTCCATGGCTCCGCGAGGATCCAGCGCAGCTCCGGCGCATGCAATCAGGCCGCCCGCAACGTACGAAGTAAAGACTAATCGGCGCACGCGGAATCGCCGGTTGGCGTCGCTCGCAGAAACTATCCAACGCAGCTCAGAGGCGACGAGCCTTACCGATCCGCGGTAGAGCACGATTCCGGCGGCAACGAACAGGATCCGCCACAGCCAGAGGTACGGCATCCCTCGTATCAAAGCAAACCAATCCCCGCGAGCGAACACTCCACAGAAGATGAGGTAAGCGAAGCCCCAGAACAAACTGAAAGCCATGAGAAGGCAAAGCAGAAGGCGAAGACGTGGAGCGGAGCGGCGCAGAAGGCGTTGCGCGAGCCACGGGACACCGGCGAAAACAAGGTTCCCGAATGGCCCTCCGAGGTCAAAGATGTCGCCGCCACGATCGCCCAAACGCTGAGTTTCTATCAGTCGCGTGGTGGTGAGGATGCACGACCTGCCGCCCGCGATGAGGAAGCCAACGCCGTGCCCAACGACCTCATGAGCTACGTCGGCGAAGACAAATGCCAGAATTGCGATGGCGGCGATAGTCACTCTATCGTCGGAGTGAAGGACAGTATCCGAATTCGAATGGGCGGACATATAACTGCACAGCCTTAATGCACGAGTTGGCGTTTGATGATCGGCTTCAACTGCACGACCGTCCATTTGATATACAGTCGACTCGAACGAAGCCAGCCGCATGGTGGACCCTTGATGGACTGGCAGATCGACTGGATGACGAACTCGACATTGCTGGTTGCACCTTTGCGGCCGTTGATCACCACGAGCATAACGCAATTCATGATCGGCGATACACTTCTCATCCTAATTGAAGGCTGCGGGGAAATCTCATCTAGCGCCTCGGTGAGAGAGGGATGGGTGTGCCCCACAGGAAAACCAAATCTACGGAGTGAGCGTCCAACGCTCTGGGATTTGGAATAAACTTTGTAACGGATGATGAGGGGCAATGATTTCCGTGGTGGCCGCCCGATTCGGAGCCAATTGAATATTGCTCTTGTAAATCGTGGATTGAGCAGGTGGGTTCACCGCATGGGATGCATACGAGCGGCTGTTTTTCTTTTGCTGACCGTGTTGGGCGGGGATGTGCGGGGGCAGCAGCAACAACAGCCACAAGGGCAACAACAGGCGCTGCAGGCAAAGATCGCCGTAGAAGTGAAAACGGTGAGCGTGCTGGCAACGGTTCGGGACAAACATGGAAAGATCATCTCGAACCTGACGAAAGATGATTTTGTGGTGGAGGAAGACGGGCGGCCGCAAACCATCAATTACTTCGCGCGAGAGAGCGACTTGGCCTTGCGGGTGGGGCTGCTGGTGGACACGAGCTGGAGCCAGAGGCGGGTGTTGGAGCAGGAACGAAGCGCGAGCTACAGCTTTCTGGATCACCTGCTGCGAGAAGACAAAGATCTGGCTTTCGTGATTCATTTCGACAGGGAAGTGGAGTTGCTGCAAGACTTCACGCCCTCGCGGCCGAAATTGCAGGCAGCGTTGCAGTTGCTGCAAACGCCACAATTCGACGCGGATCGCGGAAGCGGAGGCAGCGGCGGGGGCGGGGGGCGAGGTTCGCGGCAAAGGGGCGGAGGGACGCTACTGTACGACGCGATTTACCTGGCGGCGGAGGAGTTGATGAGCAAGCAACAGGGGCGCAAGGCGCTGATTGTCCTATCGGACGGAGTGGATCGCCACAGCAAAGAGAGCTTGACGGCGGCGATCGAAGCGGCGCAGCGCGCGGACACGGTGGTGTACTCGATCTTGTTTAAGGATGAGGAGGGATACGGCCATCCGGGCGGCGGGATGATGGGACCGCGGGGAGGCGGGCGCCACGGAGGAAGATATCCGCAGGAAGAGCGGCCCGACGGGAAGAAGATCCTGCAACAGATCTCAAAAGCGACAGGGGGGCGGATGTTCGAGGTCTCGAAGAAGGAAACCGTCGACAAGATTTATTCGCAGATAGAGGAAGAACTGCGGAACCAATACAGTTTAGGCTATACGCCGGAGAAGAATGCGGGACCGGGGTATCACAAGATTCAGGTTACAACGAGGCAGAAAGATCTGGTTGTGCAGGCGAGGG
>Ga0208036_1000207_pt1 | contig 42840 bp, 33 predicted proteins | sample June2015DPH_11_1_2_FD_184706 | JGI IMG/M metagenome (GOLD analysis project Ga0208036, IMG submission 184706) | Peatland microbial communities from SPRUCE experiment site at the Marcell Experimental Forest, Minnesota, USA - June2015DPH_11_100... | ecosystem: Environmental > Terrestrial > Soil >...
TCGGGAAGGAAGACCCACGCTGTCAAATAAAATGGGTGCAGCGCCCGCGCTCGGTTGAACGCGCGCGCCAACAGAGCGAAATCAGCTTCGATCAGTTTTGCGCGGCGTTTCAGCAGGCGCACAGTAAGGAAGAAATACCGATTCGAAAGAAAAGGACGCCGGAGCTTCGACACGGCGCTAGAATACGCCACGGCGGGTAGTGTCTGAAATGTGCGTTGAGGGTCTTGGAGCAAGCTGGACACGGTTGGACTGGGGCGGATGTGACCGGATTTCAGTCCTAAATCATGATTTTGTAGGGAACGTTTCCGGCCCTTAGGGGCTCGGCAAAAATGACCCCCGATCGCTCGCCAGATTTGACCCGACCCAACGATTTGACAATCGTGGTATAGAGATGTCTGCGGCCACGGTCGGAACCGCGACACAGAAAGTCCCAACACCGCCCACCTCTCGAAATAGCCCGGCTGGTTCCTTTGGGTTTCGATTCTGGGGACGAGTTGCGAGATTTGGCGGAACCTGGCTGACTGCCCGCTAGTAATATCCGAAATGCCGTTTCTGCTAATCAAGCTCGATGACCAGTTGGGAGTATTCGCGGAACTCGGTGACCAGCGTGCCGAGGCGATCGGCATTCAGATAGCGGGCGTCGCAGTGCGGAGCCTCTTCCTCGATTTGATGCCCGTTCCGCAGGCTCAGGTGGTTTCGATCGATACCCGCGGGTGATTCGTTCGAATGCCCGGACGAACCTAAGCAAGCTTGTGGTTCGCTCTCATTCGATAATCCCGCCGCACCGTCGATTACGATTGTGCCCGGATGGTTCATCAAGGCCTCGCCCGCCGCGATCAACGCTTTCGCCCAGATTTGAATGTTGTCTCTGCGCTCGGTGAGCGCTTTTTTTGCTTCTTCGTACTCAAAAAGAATTTTCGCTTTTGCCGCTTGGTCTGGTGTGAGATCCATGATTGACGCTACAAGGTGACAGCAGATCGACACAAAAACCCCGAAGCTACCAGCTCCAGAAGTATACAGCTATTCAATACTGAAACTCGCCGTACGCACTGTCGTCGTCCTTCCGGCCGAGTCGGAAGCCTGAACCTCCAGACGATAGGCGCCCCTGGCCATCTTGTCCGTGGCGATCTGACGCGCGATCGGAATTGCCCACTTGCCGGGCTGCTCGAAGGGAGCGGCGTCCACCGCGAAGTCGTCCCGAAGCTGGCCGGTCGTCGCGTCCACGATTTTGATGTGCGCCTGGACTGCCGTAGCAGGGGCCGCGACGAGCAAAGGCTCGTAGATTTCGAAGTAAGGAATCAACGGGTCGCCCGCCTTGAATCGCGTGTCTCCGGTGGGCGTTACCTGAGTGCCTTTGCTGACAAGAGGGATATACTGCGGCGCGAAATTCGCCGCCGCGGCTTCAACCGCTGCCACGTGCGCGTCCCTGAACCGGTTGCAGAGCAGGACGGAGCTCAGTGCGAGTGTCTTTCCGTCGTAGGTGTCAACAGCAAGAGGCGCTTCAGCTCGACCGAACTTTTCACCGTCGCTAAGCACGACGCGAAAACGGTAGGCGCCCGGCGGCAGCTCCACCTGCGTTTCGTAATGGGTCGGAATGTTTTCAATATCGTGGAGGCTAAGAAGTTTCAGCGCAAGCTGGTTGCCCCAGTTGGTAGGACTGTTTGGGTCGTTAGGGTTGGTAAAGCTGTTAGGGTCTATGAACCGCCCACCATACCCCTGCGCGTATACTGATGAGGCTCCGGAACAACAAGCAAAATCACTAAACCGCGTCGCAAGGCTTCCGTCCGTTTTGTAAAGCACCCCTAAAACGCCGATGCTAGCGTGCAGGATCCAATCAGAGCCCCATTGCCGGTGCAAGGCTTCCCAGGGGAACTCAAGGGCGATCTCCGCGCGGGCTTTCCCGTCGTCGGCAAGGAAAAACCCAGCCTGTAGGGAGAGGGAAATCTTTGGATCTTCTTGGGAATCCAGGTCCTGTTCCATTTGGCCGCCGAATTTGCTCCCGTTCAGTGCGTCGGACGGCGATTGTTCGGTGCAGTACTCATCGTCCCCCTTGACCAGAGAGTTGCGACGGTCCACCTTGACTTTGACTTTATGGCAGCCTGGCTTCTCGGCCTCGGACGGAACAAAGGCGATATTGTAGATGTACCGTTCCTGTTCGAGTCCCTCGACCCCTGGCAGGTCAGTGGTGCTCCATCTGCCTGTCGGACCTTCGGAGTATTCGTCATGCCTGCCGAAATTGTCGCGAACATTGACGTCACCGCGGTCGGTCAACACCTTTTCTATCTTCTGTTCCTCACCATCAACGAGAACGTGGAAGTCCGTAGCAGTCAAGTTGTGGACCCAAGGCGTCAAGCAATCCGCAGGCAAAAACGGCTCACTCGCACCTAGCCTCTGGTATGCCGCGACAAGTGACAGTCCGCATTGCTTTTCCGCTACAGACATGTGGGCGGAGAGGCGTTTCTTATCTAATACCTCCACTCGCAGGACCGCAAGGTTGGACCTGACACGGATGAGACCTTGTAGCTGACCATCCTTGACGCGCGCGGAAGGCGCAGGTTGGCTCTGCGCAGCGGCGGGCAGCGCAGACATCAAGAGCGCGAGGATGGCCTCAACCGCAAGGGGCAACCGGCAAATCCAAGCCTTCCTGCCTCTCATATCCACTATCCACTGGCGCGATACTGTGCCACACGCCCACGCAACATAACGGTGGTTATGCGTCACTATACTACATCCCACCGGTCCGCCCTCGGTCAATTACATGGGGGGGGCGGCAGAATCGTCATTGAGGGCGGAGGGGGTTGTTTGTGCGTTTTGTACCAAGCAGGTAGCGCAGAGCAGGTAGCGCAGAGTTTCGGTTTGTGAAACTCTGCGGTACTTTCCGGGGCGGCGATGCGGCGTTATAATCGGACCCATGTCCCGCCTGCGGCGATTGGTTTTGTCGGACCGATTCTTCTTTATTACCTGTCGGGTCTACCGTCCCCGGCGAAAGCTGAATGAATCCGAATTCTCGATCTTGGCCGAGGTGGTGCGAGAACGGCGGAAAAAGCATCGGTTTCTCCTCACCGCCTGGGTGTTCCTGCCCGATCACTGGCACCCCATTATCTTTCCGCGTTCTCCGCTCACCATTTCACGGGTCATGGAATCCATCAAGGTCGCTGGGACGCGGCTGATTAACAACCCTCGCGGCCAGCGCGGTGTGCTGCTTCAGGGAAGATTTTTCGATCGCGCCTTGCGCACGGTGAAGGAATACAATGAGAAGGTGGCATATATCCATTGGAATCCGGTGAAGGCCGGCTTGGTGAAGCGGCGGGAAGATTGGAAATGGTCGAGCATCCACGATTACACGGGAAGCGTAAACGCGCCGGCGGGAAAGGGCAGCCCGATCCCCATTGATCGAATCATGATGCCGAGCGACGAGCGAACGCGCCTACGATCAACGCCCTTGCCGCCGGACAAGCAAAGAGCCGCAGAGTTTCAAAAAGCGAAACTCTGCGCTACCTGCTCCTTATCGAAAATGCCTCGGCCCGTCAGCATCCTGCGTTGCCCCACCCCTCTTGGGCCGAGGCATTTCCGATCAAGGCTAGCGACGACGCAGGATCTATTTTCTCGAACGCCCGGCCGTTGCGCGGGGACCAGGAACCTGGAATTGAGCAGGTCCGCTTCCCATGCCTACTTCCCTTGACCTGCCCAGTTTACAATCACCGTGATTGGAGGCGTGGTGACTTCGCCCAGCGGTGTCAGAACCAGAAAGCGCTGGCCGTCGGTCTCCGGCACGACTATGCCGCGAGCTTTGAAGAGCAACTGAGGCATCCCGATTTCGAGGGTACCCTTGGCTGCCCCATGGACCGGGACCGTCGTCAATTGGTCCTCTCTGAGGTAATACAACTCCTTGCCGTCGCGCCGCCAGAACGGCAACCGCCCGCCTTCGGTTGACACGCGCAGGGCCGGGCCCGGTCCGGGGAACGGTCGCACAAAGATTTCTTCGCGGCCGGTTTCGTTCGAGCTATAGGCCACCCACTTGCCGTCCGGAGAGAATCGGCCGCCTCTTTCCTCAGCCGGAGTTTGAACCACTGGAAACGGCTTGCGGTCGGCGCCGTCGAGAGGGAGGGCCCACACGTCGCGCGCCGTTGTGGGACTTTGAATCGAATACAGAATGTACTTGCCGTCGGGGGACCAGTCGCTCAGGTTAATGGCCTCGTTCAAGGCGAGCACGACTTCGCCCGGACTGCTGCTACCGACGACCATCGAATAAATGTTGAGAATGCCGGTGCGTTCGCCATTGAACGCGATCCGCTTTCCATCGGGCGACCAGCGTGCGTTGCCGCTTCTCTCGGAGGTCAGGGGAGTGAGCGTGCCGCGAGCCATGTCCATCAAAAGAACGTCGGGTCTGCCCACCTCGCCGCGCGCAGTGTTGATCGCGAGCGTCTGTCCGTCGGGCGAGAGATCTCCTCCACGCACACCGGCAAGGGGGTCTCCTACTGTCCCGTCCGGTCTTCCGGTGCGGTCAAGCCAGGTCACCTGCCGCTTGACCGTTACATCAGGACGGAAGGCGATAATGCCCGTGTCTGAGGCCGCCACCCGTCTTCGATAGATCCGATCCTCGGACACGCCGGAAGCCACAGCCACCGGCTCACCCGTGAGCTTCATCTGATCCAGATCGAATCGTTGCGCATACACCACGCTTTCGCGCACCAAGAAAATGTGATCGGGCGGTACAAAGGTCACGGGGCCGTCGGCAACGCAGACCCGATGGTAGTCCTGGTTGTCCAGCGATCCGACATATTCCCCCTCTGCGTCGGGGGAACCGACGATCCAGAACAAGAAATGGCGCCCGTCAGGCAGGAACTGGGGAAAACGATGGCTGGCCTCCTGGGGAGTCCGCAGCCGGGTGACCTGCACCGGCTGTCCACCAGTTGCAGGAATCCGATACAAAGGCCCGTTGCCACCAGGAGCAAACAGGATGGTGCCCTCGCGATTCCACGAGGCGCCGCGCTCAGTAGGAGCATCGGCCAGCGTCTGTACCGCTCCCGTCGCCAGGTCGACTCGCTTGAGTTTCTCATTCACGACGAATCCGATCGACTTGCTGTCGGGAGACCAGAACGTTCCGCCTCCTGACTCCGTTCCGGGCAGCGGTTTTGCTACCTCGGAAGCGAGAGGACGCAGCAAGAGCGGATCGCCATCACTGGCCCCACTGGACACAAGCTGCCGGCCGTCAGGCGAGAGCGTCACGTCGCTGGTGCTGCCGGCCGTGACGATTTGGAGGCGCAACTCGCCCGTCTGCCCGGCGCTGGTGTGCCAGCGGTGCGCAGCGACAGTCGCCAACGCGGCGAGGACGGCGACGGCTGCAATCGTCCACGGCAGCACACGCCGCCAGGCGGGCCAGCGCGAGCGGACTGTCGAAGGGATAATCGTCGCGCTCGTCGACCCCGACAGAGCTTCCAACGCAAACGCGAGGTCTTTCGCCGACTGAAAGCGCAGCTCGGGACGCTTCTCCAGGCAGTGCTCCACCACCCGCGCCAGCGATGGCACAATATTCTTCCCCAGCGCCATTAATTCCGACGGCTCTTCCTTCAGGATCGCCGTCATCGTTTCCGCCGTCGTATCCCGCTGAAACGCCCGCTGCCCAGCTAGCATTTCGTACAAGATCGTTCCAAATGAGAAAATGTCCGTCCGGTGATCCGCCGCCTCCCCGCGCACCTGCTCCGGCGACATGTACCCCACTGTCCCCATCACTTTGCCCGGCTCCGTACCGATCGAGACGGTCCCTGCTTGCGTCCCCATGCCGCCCGAATCTTCCGGACGCGTCAGCTTGGCCAGCCCAAAGTCGAGAATCTTCACGCGATCCTCGCGCGTGATGAACAGATTCTCCGGCTTCAGGTCGCGATGCACGATCCCTTTCTCGTGCGCCGCTGCCAAGCCACGCGCTATCTGGACCGCGTACTCAATCGCCTTGCGCTGTCCGAGCGCCCCGGAGCGCAACCGCTCCCCAAGCGTCTCGCCCTCCAACAATTCGGAGACCACGTAGGGCGATTCTTCCGACTGCCCGATGTCGAATATGGCAAGGATGTTGGGATGGTTCAGAGCGCTCGTGGCTCGCGCTTCTTGCTCGAAGCGATGGAGGCGCTCCGGGTCTTTGGAGAATGAAGCAGGCAGGACTTTCACCGCCACATCGCGCCCCAGACGCGTATCGCGCGCGCGATACACCTCGCCCATCCCGCCTGCGCCGAGCGGCGAGAGAATTTCGTACGGACCGAGTTGGGTTCCCGCAATCAGACTCATTGCTTCTTCAACAACGCCGTCCAGTTTGTGACCAGAGTGATCGGTTGCGCGCTCGATTGCGCCGGCTGAGTGAGAACGACGAACTTGTTCCCATCGGGCGCCACGTCATAAGCCGCGACGGAATTTATCCTATAAGCCGCGACGGAATTCGTCCGAAACAAGGTCCGGGGGTTGCCGACTTCCAGCGAGCCGCTTTTCTCTCGAACTTCCACCGCCATGAGCTCGTCCGCGGGGGAGACATAAAACAGTTCCTTCCCGTCCCGACGCCAGCGCGGGTTCCCCCCTCCCCCGGTAGAAACTTGCCATTTCCCGTTCCCCTGCGGAAACGGCACCACATACACCTCGAACTTGCCCGACTCGTCCGAAACATAGGCCAGCCATCGGTCATCCGGCGAAAAGGATGCTTGGGCCTCGTTAAACGGGCTCGCCAGGAACGGGAAGGGTTTCTTATCCCCGAACAGCGGCAGGATCCAGATGTCCGATCCATTTTTCCCTTGCGGGCTGTCGCGCATATAGGCGAGGTAACGCCCGTCACCCGACCAATCGTCAACGAACTTGCGCGCATTGTCCTGGACCAAAGGTTGGGCAGTCCCGGTTCCATTCGTCGGCTTGACGTAAATGTCAAACTGACCGCTGCGCATGGAAGAGAAGGCGATTTTCGTTCCATCCGGCGACCATGCGGGGGACATGTCCTCCGCAGGGTTGAATGTAAACCGCGTGCGCACACCACGAGCCAGGTCCAGCAGCCAGAGATCGACGTTCTTGCCCGCCGGCGCCACTTCGGCCAAAGTCTCGCCATCCGGCGAGAGCCGCAGGTCTTGGATGGTGCCCGGCTCGCCAACCTCCCCCAGTTGTTTTCCGCCGGCATCCAACCAGGCCACCTGTTCCCGATCCTGCCCACCCAGCTCGTACACCAGATCGCCGTACTGAGAGACGGAGAAATGACCGAGGCGGTAGTCCCTGGGGTTCGCAACCTCCTCGGCGACGGGGACCGCTTCGCCCGTCAGCTCCAAGCGGCGCGTGTCGATAGGCTGCGCCACCAGGGTCGCGCCCTTTAAGAAAAGCAGAAATCCGGGCGGCGCATAAAGCGCATTACTGTCAGCCTGGACGAGGAACTTCCGATCTTTGCCGTCCAACGACCCAAGGTAAATTCCATTAGTGCTCGCTGCCACCTCGGATAAAGGGTTGCCCGCAAAGTACAGGAAGTGGTGGCCATCAGGAAGAAAAACCGGCCAACGCAGGGTCAATTGCTGATTGGATCGATTGAGGGGAACGAGTGGTGTCGGAGTTCCCCCGGCGGCTGCCACCTGCTCGAGTCCGGCTAATCTTTCCGGGGTGAAAACGATCCTTCCGTCTAGGCTCCATGCTCCCCCGCGCCCGCTCGGAGCGTCGCAAACTGTCTGGTTGGGCCCGCCCGAGGTGTCAATCTTCATCAGCTTGCCTTGCGCAAAGTAGCCCACAAAACGACTGTCCGGCGACCAAAAGGGAAAGGACGCGCCTTCGGTATCTTCGAGCGGCTGGGCAGCGGCAGAGTCGAGCGGGCGTATCCAGAGCCTTTCCACGCCCGCGGAGTTACGCGCCGCAAACAGCAGCTTTCTGCCGTCGGGAGAGAGTACGGGAGTTCCAGTTTTCGCCTCGAAAGCGAACGTGGTTTTCTCGGGGGGAAGAATGTAAGAACGAACAGACCGCGCGGGAACGGAAATCGCACGGAAATAACCGATAGCGAAAACTCCAGCGAGACCGACGCAAAGTAAAGCCGCCGCCCAGGGAAGCGCGCGTCGCCAAGGCTGCAGGGGCGGCCCTTGTGGGCGTCCTTGGGCGGGCACGAGGTCCGCCTCTGCATCACCTGTCCCGCTTAACGTTTCCTCAATCGCAATGCGTGCGTCGCCGATGTCGCGCAGGCGCTGCTTTGGGTCTTTCTGAAGGCACCGGCGCAGCAACTTTTGGATGCCAGCCGGCGTGTCTGCCGCGAGCGCGTTCCAGTCGGGGTCTTTCATAATGACCGCAGCCAAAACGTCCGAGACAGTTTCGCCCTCGAACGCTTGCTTCCCCCCGAGCATTTCATAAAGCACGCAGCCAAACGCCCAGATGTCGGTGCGGCGATCGACGATTTTTCCCTTCGCTTGCTCCGGGCTCATATAGGCCGCGGTACCGAGAATCACGCCCGCTTGCGTCGCCGCAATGCTGATGGTGGGTGAGTTGGCGAGGTGGGTTCCGGACGTATCGGGAGCAAGAGCCTTGGCTAGGCCGAAATCCAAAACTTTCACCGTGCCTTCGGGCGTGACCTTCACGTTCGCAGGCTTCAAGTCCCGATGAATGATGCTCTTCTCGTGCGCATATTCGAGCGCTTCGGCGATCTGCTTTGCGACAGGCAAGGCTTCTTCGATGGCGACTGGTCCTTGCGCGATCCGATCGGCCAGCGTCGGCCCCTCGACCAGTTCCATCACCAGCGCCCGCACGGCGGTGGATTCTTCCAAACCGTAAATCGCCGCCATGTTCGGATGATTGACTGAGGCGAGCACTTGCGCCTCGCGCTCGAATCGCGCCATGCGTTCGGCATTGGCGGCGAAGGCTTCGGGAAGGACCTTGAGAGCGACCTCGCGGTTCAGCTTCGTGTCCCGCGCCCGATAGACTTCGCCCATCCCGCCGGCGCCGAGCGGCGAAAGAATTTCGTAGGGACCCAGTTGAGCGCCCGAGGTCAGGACCATTTGTGAACGAAATTATACACGATATGAAGGCCAGGAGTGCATTGGCCGTCGAGAGCGAACGCTCGGGCAGTGTAACAATCATCTAGATGGAGAAGTCTCGGCTTGTTTGCCGGTTCCGTTCAGCGGATCTGTCGTCGGCCACTCGGAAAATATTCTCATTTGGTCGCAGAAGAATCTATTCGCAGTTCTCTTGCAACTTCCTGCCGGTCAGGAGCTTCTGCGGTTGCTAGAAATTCGGCCTGAAAAGTCGGCTTCCCGGAAAGTGGCCGCTGGCCAATATAGATCCTGTGTAACGCCGTAGGGTAGATCGGAGTCGGTCAACTCTTGGATGGTCGCTAGTCTTAGTCGGGAACCGCGCCCGGCGCAGCGGCTCGGCCTCGATGAAAACCAAGCGGCGGAAAGCAGCCGGGCTTTCGCGGGTCAACCTCCTGCTCTGCGCTTCCCTTCGAGCGTGAGCCGCGTTTTCTGCGAGAGCGGCTTCATCCCTGATTCCTCGAAGCCGCTCAGCGCTGCCAGTGGTCACATGCGAGGGTGTCCGGCATCACAGCAGCAATACGCCACTTTGTTGTATTTAGGGCTGGTTTCAGTGCGCAAGAACTTGGCGCGAACGAAGATGTACGGATACATCTCGTGCGTTCGGACGCTTGCCGGATTTCATGTTTCGTCGGTAGTTGAGGCCAGTGGCCTCAGCGGATTCATTGCAAACAGGTGTTTTGGTAGGGACAGGCGTCTGGGGTGTTAAACTGCGGTCGCGAACCAGAGCGTAGGATGAATACTGCTGTGGCCCAGGATGCCAAAATGGAAGGCGTGGGGTCCGTATTGAACATTAGCGAGGAGGGTCTATGGAAAAAAAGAAGCAACTGACAACGGCGGCAGGGCGCCCAGTGGGCGACAACCAGAATTCGCTTACCGTGGGCCCCCGTGGGCCGGTCGTATTTGAAGACTTCTTGCTTTTCGAGAAGATGGCCCATTTCAATCGCGAGCGCGTGCCTGAGCGCGTAGTCCACGCCAAGGGTTCCGGAGCTTATGGCGATTTCGTCTGCAACAATCCGGAGATGCCGAAGTACACGACGGCGAAATTGTTTTCTGAAGTCGGAAAGCACACTCCCACGTTCCTGCGGTTCTCCACCGTGGGCGGCGAAAAGGGATCGGCCGACACTGAGCGCGATCCGCGCGGCTTCGCGCTGAAGTTTTACACCGAAGAAGGCAACTGGGACATGGTGGGGAACAACACGCCCGTCTTCTTCATCCGTGATCCTCTTAAGTTCGACGACTTCATTCACACGCAGAAACGCGATCCGCAGACAAACCTGAAGTCGCCGACGATGATGTGGGACTTCTGGTCGCTCTCGCCGGAATCGCTGCACCAGGTGACGATTCTTTTCTCCGACCGCGGAACCCCCGACGGGTATCGCCACATGAACGGCTACAGCAGCCATACTTTCAGCCTGATCAACAGCAAGAACCAACTGTTCTACGTGAAGTGGCACTTCAAGACCAAGCAGGGGATCAAGAACTTCACCCGCGAGCAGGCCGACGAAATGCGCGGCAAGGATCCCGATTACGCGCAGCGCGATCTGTTCGAAGCCATCAAGAAAGGCGACTTCCCCAAGTGGCGCGTGTGCGTGCAGATCATGCCGGAAAAGGAAGCGGACACGTATCACCTCAACCCGTTCGATCTGACGAAGGTTTGGCCGCATAAGGATTACCCGCTGGTGGAAGTGGGCGAACTGGTACTGAACCGCAATCCCGAGAACTACTTCGCAGAAGTCGAGCAGGCGGCCTTCGACCCAAAGAATGTCGTGCCGGGCATGGGTTACTCGCCCGACAAGATGCTACAGGGGCGGCTGATCTCGTATCCGGACGCCCATCGCTATCGCATCGGGGTGAGCTAAGAGACACTGCCGGTGAACAAGGCTCAGAGCCCGGTTCACACTTACCAACGCGATGGCGCCATGCGCTTTGACGGAAACTTCGGTTCTGCGCCCAACTACGAGCCCAACAGCTTCAATGGTCCGGTGGAGGATCCGGCGTACCGGGAGCGCCCGCGAACGATCAGCGGTTCGGTGGACCGCCACAATCACCGTCTGGATGAGGACTACTACACGCAACCCGGCGATCTCTTTCGGCTCATGACCCCGGACGCGCGTGAACGGCTGATCGGGAACATCGTCGCGAGCATGAAGACGGTGCCACAGCGCATTCAAGAATTGCAGATCCGACACTTCTACAAGGCCGATCCGAAGTATGGCCAAGGTGTCGCTGAAGGCTTGGGCCTCAAAATCGAACACGTCGTGAAGGGCAAATCAGTCACGGCACGACGCTGAACCAAGGGGAGTTGCATTCGAGTTGCGCCTCGGGCAACGAAATGAAGGCGGAGAACTAGTTCTGCAGCTCTCCCCTCACCATCGGGCATTGCAGCCCTGCCATGATTTTCGACTTTGAACGATTCATGATGCCGGACCGATGGCTCGTTTGCAGCACGCGAGCGGGTCAACGCGTCTGAGGACTAAGGCGCAGATGGGATTTGCAAAGTAGGATTTTGATGGTCCGGACGGCATTCGCCCATAATGACTTAGTGTGAGTAACGAAAGACTCAAAGTGCCTGAAATACTACCCGCGATTTTCTTCGGACATGGGAATCCCATGAACGCCGTGACGGAGAACGTGTACACCGAAGCATGGCGCCTCGTAGGAGAGCAGCTTCCAAGGCCGAAGGCGATTCTCTCCATCTCCGCGCATTGGTTCGTGCCCGGAACCGGGGTAACGATCAGCACTTCGCCCAGGACCATTCATGATTTCGGCGGCTTCCCGCAAGAACTCTATGAGGTGCAGTATCCAGCGCCCGGTGATTCCGACCTCGCTCGTCGCGTGCAAAAAATGCTTGCGCCCTTGCCGGTTATGCTGGACAACTCATGGGGACTCGATCACGGCACGTGGTCCGTACTCCGGCACGTCTACCCCGATGCGGACATTCCGGTCGTGCAACTCAGTATCGACGAGACGCAGCCTGCGTCTTTTCATTTCGAACTGGGGCGGAAGCTCGCATCATTGCGTGGGGAGAATATCCTGATCCTTGGCAGCGGAAACGTTGTTCACAATCTCCATGCTTACGCTTGGGGACGGCACATGCCGGAGCCGTATGATTGGGCCATTCGCTTTGAAACAGAAGCGAAGGAAATGATGCTCGCGGGCGAATACAAACCCCTCATCCAGTACGAGAAGCTCGGGTCCAACGCAATGCTCTCCATTCCCACACCGGACCACTATCTGCCGCTGCTCTACGTAATCGCCACGGCGCAGGAGCGCGAAACCATCAGTTTCCCGGTCGAAGGTGTTGATGGAGGTTCCATATCCATGCTGAGCGTAAAAATTGGGTAGTCTTTTACGGCACACCGAAGCGACGAGCGATGCCAAACGCAAACCCGAGCAGACCGTTCCTAGAAGCATTTAAGCTCTGAATTCAATCGCGGGCTGGGTCAAGGTCACGCGCGATTTCGCTGCCGCGTGTCTGACGATGTTGCCGCTCATCGAGTTCACGACGAGGGCCCTGGGGTTGTAGTCTTAACGGCAGGGTATGGTCATGGTTTACAGACTGTAGCCATTTGACCACCCGAAATTCCAATTCCTACATTTCCTAGAGACTTTTTGTCCCCGCCAAATCAGCAGCATGCAGCGACAGCCCAAGTCGGCGGATTTTAACTTTTTGCACCAGTGTCCGAATGCGGCAGTAAGGGGGATCTAAGCCGATTCCACAACTGGTGAAAACCTATAGAGAGGTCACAGCTACCTCCTGCGTGCAGCAGGTGAGGCGGCCATCCACACGGAACGCGCGAGGTTGCGCCCCGGAGCCGGCCCCGTCACTACTCGAAGCGATACGCCGCGTAAGTGCGCGGCATTTGCAAGACTTCGAAGACGGTCGTGTTGCCGTCCACATAGCCGCGCAACTGGGCGCCGGTCCGCAGGTTGAACAGTTTGGCGGATGCCCGCCTGACGATAATCCTGTAGCGCACCGGGCCGGGCTGATAGGACCGGGTGACGAACGTGTTGTTGTCGTACGTAAACAGGCAGATCCTGCTGGGCCTCTCTCGCCGAGCCCCGCTCTGCGCCGCCGGATTCGAGGGAGTAGAGACTGCCTTGATCGCTAATAGGTAGCCAGCGAGACGCGCAGCACCACCGGCTCCGCGCCGAAGTTGAGGCCCCAGTCTGTCTCGTCGCCATTCCAGATCCTAAGGAACTTGAACACGCCGTTCTGGTAGGTTCCCTCTTCGACGCGCAGGAACTGCCGGTGCTGCCATTTACCGTCGATCATGGCGGAGGGAATCTGTCCGGTTCCCTCTTCGACAGGCCGGTGGTGCTCGGCGTCGGCTGGCCGGAAGTCGACGCGGCAAAAGAATCCGGCCACCAGAAACTGGTTGTCTTTAAGCTGAGCAACCAGAACCCGTCCCGTTGGCTCCGGATTCCCCACGGCGCGATTATTGCGGGACGCCCCGAACCACACCACCGCGTTCCAAGCTCCGAACGGCAGGGTCGCGGTGACCTTGCCCTTTTCCTCGGCCGTGGCCTGGAGCTTACCTTCGAAATTGAGGCGGGCGATCTCCCGCTGCATCGGCCCAATCAAGCGGTAATTCATGGCCCAGGGCGCGAGGAACTCCTCTCGTGATTTGGAGCCCCCGGCAGCGTCGCCGCGGTCGCGGGTGTAATCCATCCCGAAGGGCGAGAATCCTATGGCCTGAAGGCCAAGCGCCGAGAAGAAGAAACGGGCATTGGCAGCGCCACCGGTTTCGGGCACGAAGAGGGGATTGTCGTCGCGATGATAAAGTTCCAGCACCTTCAAATACGCGGCAGGGTCGTTCTGGTAAATGTCGGGCGCCAAAATATCCAGCGCCGGCGCCGCGACTTTCCAGATGGGGAGCACGTTGTCCGTGGGGCCACCGCTCTCGTAGGTGCCGGGAGCGCCCGGCTTGAGCGGGTCTCGCAAAGCCGCGTTGGCATAGAGCGGCAGCGGATAAACAGCCTTCCCCGCGGCGGCGACTTGCCCGACATATCTCGCCACCGACCAGGCATGGAAGCAGACCTCGGCTTCTGAGCCAAATGCTTCCTGCCAGTTCGGGGATGGCGAAGCGGCCTTCACCTGCATGGCACTGAGGATCTCGGGCGGCACCGGCGCTTCGAACAGTCTCTGCGCGGCTGGGGAATAATCGCGGACACTGCCCCAGGTGCCGGGTTCGTTCTCCACCTGAACCATGATGACGGTGCGCTGCGGATCGGCTGCTCTGAGGTGCCGCATGAAAGCAGTGAACGCACTCTTATCCGCTTCGAGCGACGCGGTGGAGTAAGGTAAAGGCGAGTCCACCGCGACTCCGTTCTTATCGACCATGTGCGGGTATCGGTCGGGGGCCAGTTTCATCCACTCGGGCATGTAGTGCTGGCTGCCGTTTTTCCAGGTTCCGAACCAGAGCACGACCAAGTGAACGCGATGCTGGCGAGCCTCGGCCAGGAGGGTATCGATCGCCGAGTAGTCATACTGTCCGGGCCGCGGTTCGAACTGCTCCCAGTAGATCGGAATTTCCACCGTATTGACATTCAGGTATTCCATGGCGGGCCAGACTTTCGGAAGCATGGCCGGCCAACCGCTGGAGTTATGCACCTGTGCGCCCAACAACAAGTAAGGTGCATCGTCGACGAACAGGGCGTAGCGCCGATCTTTCTTCACCACGCGGGGAATCGGGCGCTCCTTTACTTGGGCGTGGAGCGTACCGACGACACTTGTGGCCACCAAAGCGGCCAGAACAGCAGAAGTCATTTTCATTTTCATTGTTCGGCACTCCTAAATTTGCGGCGGGTGGAAACAGCGCTATTGGCATCAGACTGGCACACCGCAGGTGAGAAAGACGGCAGTTGCTTCTCACTCGAATCTTTAGACAGCATAGTAGTCCTTATCCGAACCGGAATCCACTTACGCCAGTCGGCCGGCTCCGATTGTGTAATTCTTCTGTCGCGCCACAAACTGCTGAAATGCTTCCGCCGCAAGCCGGGAAAAATTTCAACCGGAGGCGATTTGTGATATTCGTATCGCAAAGAGAATCTTATGAGACTGCGACCTCTGAATGTGGTCCTCCCCCTTCTTTTAGCGGCAGGCATGGCCCAGGTGCTTGCCGCCGCTGGAAGCTGCTGCAGTTGTGATTGCCACCGGTCCCGACGAGTTTTATTTCGGCGGAGGCGGCATGCGCGTCGACTTTACGGCGAACACGCCCGGACCGTCCAATGTGGGACTCGGCGTCGTGCAGCAACGCAGGTTTGTGGACGGAAAGTGGGAGCTTACCCGTTGGATCGAAGGCGATGATGATGCGCAGGGAGAGATCCTGGTGCTGCATCCGGACACGATTTTGCGGGTAATGCTCTACCGCTTTCCATAAGTTGAAGATTTCGATGGCGCCCGCCGGAGCAGTTTTCCGGCAGGCGCACACAAGGCTCATCGGGGAGTGTGCGTCTTTTCGGGCGCTCACCGGGCACACTACGCCGCCGTAAGGGCCATCCGCTTGCGGTGCTTGTACAGGTTCACCAGCGCGGAGGCGGTAGACAGATGGTTGTGGTTCTTCTTCAGTCCCCGGAAGCGAACCTTCACAAATCCGAAGGTGCGCTTCAGGATTCGGAAAGCATGCTCCAAATGCTGCCTGGCGATCCGACTGGCGCCCTTTTGATTAACGTTCCAATGCGAAGCTTATCAAGCAGGAGCGATTCACGGTTAGTGCCATCGGGACCGTGTGGGTTTTTCTCAAGCCCGATGCCTCAGCGACAACTCCACTTCGTCAATCTGGATGCCCTTTGCCGGAGATCGATGATTCCTCCCCTGTGACGCCGAAGAGTGGACCGAAGTCCCTCAACTCCCTGATGGTGGCCCACTCTTCCATAACGGCGTAATGGAAGAGTGCTCCGTCGCTCGGCCAGAACTTCGGACTGCGCCTGCGGATTCGTGGATAAGGACTAGGCGACAAGGTAGGAGCTATTTCCCGCAATGCCGTTTGGACGAAGCCGCAACGAGCGGCGGACGCTTCGCGTGCTCGCAAAGAACCGGTGCCGGACAATCGAAGCCCACGTGTTGCCGGCAGCCGGGGCTCGCGGTCCGGGCACTGCGGCATCCAACACAGCCAACTTCCGGACAGACAACATCCGAACAGACATGTCGATGCGAGTTGCCCGCGCGAGTCTCCTGGGCTACTATCGCCCCGCGCCACGGGTAAGCAGATGAAAGGTCCCCTGCGTGGCGGTTGCATAGCTGATTCGGACCTTGGGAGGAGATTGACTATGGAGTTGCCCAAAATGACCCGCCGGGATTTCAACAAATCCACGACGCTGGGTGTGGTAAGTCTGGCTCTTTCGGCAGGCCCGGCCGTCCGCAACGTGATGGGGGCCAACGACCGCATCGGCATCGGCCTGATCGGCGCCGGCAATCAAGGCCGGTTTGACCTGAGCTCGATGCTCCGAACCGGACTGGTGGACGCCGTCGCCGTGGCGGACGTCTATGATTTGTGCGTCGCCTTGACGCTCGACGCCCCAGGGATGTCGAGCCAAACGAAGGGTTACAAGGATTTTCGCCGGCTTCTGGAACATAAGGACATTGATGCCGTGATTGTCGCAACCCCGGAACACTGGCATGGCATTCCGACGATTATGGCGTGCCAAGCGGGGAAGGACGTTTACGTGGAGAAGCCGATTTCCCACACGATTTACGAAGGCCGGAAAATGGTGGAGGCCGCCCAAGAAAGTCACCGTGTCGTGCAATGCGGAACGCAGCAGCGCTCCGGCGAGCATTACCAGAAAGTTGTGGAGATGATCCGGGGCGGCAGAATCGGCAAGGTCACCTTTGTCGAGGCATGGCTCCATGGCGGGGGATTCACGCGCGAGAATCGGAAGCAGACTCCGCCGCCCGACAGCGATCCTCCCCCGGGGTTCGATTGGGATTTCTGGCTGGGACCCGCGCCTTACCATCATTACAATCGCAGCCGCCGGGGATTCACAGGGTTTTGGGAAACCGGGGGAGGCGAAACCACCAACTGGGGACCGCACTTGATGGATGTGGTCCATTGGGCGATGCAAGTGAACGCCCCAGTGTCGGTCGCAGCCTCAGGGGGTAGATACGCGAGCCTGGGCATTTACGAGACCCCAGACACCTTCGAAGCCGTTTATGAATACCCGCCCTGCCCACTCAACTCCGCCGGCTTTATGGCCCGCTTCTGCTACCACCTGGGCCGGGGACCGGATGAACATTCGTATGGAACGCAATTCTACGGAACCGACGGTACGCTCTTCATCAACCGCGAAGGCTATACCATCTGGCCACCCACGCTCACCTCCGATGTGTGGGAAACCTTCGGACGGACGGAGATAGAAAAGGGCGACAGCACCGCCCAGCACCAGCCCCATGTGGTCAATTTCCTCGACTGCATAAGGTCGCGGGAAAAGCCGAACGCCGATATCGAAACCACTCACCGCACCACCAGCGCTTGCATCATTGACAACATTTCGTTGCGGCTTGGCCGCAAATTGCGCTGGGACAGCCTGAAGGAACAATTCATCGGTGACGCCGACGCCAATAAGATGCTGAATGAAGAGCGCCGGACCCCGTGGAATGTGATTTAGAAATAGCTGTCAGCGATCAGCCCTCAGCCATCGGCTATGCAGTCGTCTTTTGGGCCGGCTGTAGCCGCGCATTGGTCAGTTTTGCAGGCTGACCGCTGAAACCTGATTGCTAACAGCTTCATATCGAAGGGACCCATCAACATGAAATTCGGCGTCAACACCATGGTTTGGACCACCCAGGTGGGAGAGAAACAGGATCCGCTCTTCGCTCGCATCAAAGAATGGGGCTTTGACGGGGTCGAACTCTTCCTCTCGCCGGACGAGCCCGCCAACATTCCAGCGGTCAGGGCCACGCTCGATCGGCTGCAATTGGAACGGACCACCTGCTGCGTGCTGCCGCGCCATGCCAACCTGGTCAGTTCCGATGCGGCCACCCGCGCGCAAGGAGTGGAGTTCTTGAAAAAGTGCATATACAGGACGGCGGAGTTGGGCGCGCGCCTGGCGTGCGGCCCCTTGTACGCCGGGCTGGGAGTTATGACTGGAAGCCGACGCACCCAAAAAGAATGGCAGTGGGCCGTCAGAGGTCTGCGCGCAGCCGCAAACCGCGGGCAAAAACGCGGTGTGTGCCTATGCCTCGAGCCGCTGAACCGCTTCGAGACTTACTTCCTCAACACGCTGGAGGACGCAGCTCGATTGGTCGGGGACGTGGGCGCGCCCAATGTGAAAATCCACTTCGACACGTTCCATGCAAATATCGAGGAGCGGCATCCCGCCGAGGCCCTGCGACTTGTGGCCAACTGCCTGGGACACGTTCACATTTCCGAAAACGATCGCGGCATACCGGGAACCGGGCACAACGATTGGAAGGGCATTCTCAAAGTGCTCAAGGAAATTGGCTACGAGGGGTGGCTGACGATTGAATCGTTTGCCCAGCCTGAGCCCGCGCTGGCCGCAGCCGCAGCTATTTGGCGCGACTTGGCGCCTTCGGGCGATGAGTTGGCGCGCCAGGGACTCCAATTCACGAAAAGGCTGGCGCGTAAGTTGGGGATTCACTAGGGTTCGTTTGAGGGGCCCGCCGTTTTGAATTTACTCCCCTCGGTCGCCGCGGCGACAGAGGGTGGCCCGCAATCGGCGTTTTGTCCAGCCGGGGCGGGTCGGGTGAGGGGGTCAAAACCGCAGCGCCTCATCCAAACTTGATTCAGTGCATTCATGTTAGTGCTGACCCCCTCACCCACCGCCTTGCGGTTCTCCTTCTCCCCCAAGGGGGCGAGGGAAAAAGAATTCTTGGTTAAGGAGACTCCCATGCCTTCCTTCGTGAGCAGAACTTTTCGAATCCTCCACCGCGTCGGCCCTCTCGTGGGCCTGCCCGTAGGCCTCCTGACCCTCGCGTCCTGCCTGTTCTGGAGTACGGGACGCGTGAGCGCGCAGGGCTCGGAGGAAATCCCTTTCTGTAAGCACACCATCGACTTGGGGCAAAGCGAAGCGGCAGAGGTCGCGGACGTGAATCAGGACGGGAAGCTCGACATCATTTCCGGCGAGAACTGGTACGAGCAAACGCTGCCGGGTAAGGATGGGCCGCGTTGGATCAAACACCATTTTCGGGACCTGCCCTTCACTGACGGCTACTTGGAAGACTTGGGCGACCTGGCGATTGACGTGAATGGTGACGGCTACCCCGATGTGGTGACCAGTTCCTACTGGACCACGCCCCTGGCTTGGTGGGAAAACCCCGGCAAATCGAACAAGCCCTGGGTTAAGCACGTCATTGAGACACGCTCGCCGGTGGAATTCTCGTTTCTGGTGGACATCCTGAATACCGGCAAGCCTCAACAACTCTTACCGCAATTCGGCGACACCAGTTTCCCTCTGACCTGGTACGAAATCGAAGGCAAGGGCAAGGACGTGCACTGGGTTGGACACGAGGTCAGCCCCCGGAGTTATGGGCACGGCATCGGCGCAGGAGACGTCAAGGGGGATGGGCGCACGGACATCATCACGCCCAAGGGATGGTTTGAAGCTCCCCCCGACTCTCGCCACGGCGAGTGGGTCTTCCACCCGGAATTTGACTTGGGAGATACCGGATTCATCTACACGATGGACGTGAACGGCGACGGCTTGCCGGACCTCGTCACCACCCTCGCCCACGACTACGGAATCTTCTGGTACGAACAAAAGAAGGACGCGCAGGGCAACCGCACCTGGGTGAAACACGTCATCGACAACGCCTGGTCGCAGGCTCACGCCTTGACCGTCGCCGACCTTAAGGGCGATGGCAAACCGGTACTCGTAACGGGAAAGCGCTACTACGCGCACGAGCACGATAAAGGCGCCAACGAGCCTCTCGGCCTGTATTGGTATGAAAGGGTCCAGACCGAAAGCGGGCTGCAATGGCGGCGGCACATCATCGACTACAGCACGCGGACCGGGGGAGGGATGCAAGTCTGCGTCGTCGATATCGACAATGACGGAGACCTCGACATCATCGTTGGCGGAAAGACAGGGCTCTTCCTCTTCGAGAATTTGACGAAGGGCCGGTCCGCCCCGCAACCGGAAGTGATCCTGGCGCCGGGGGGCGAACCCCGCTAGGCCAGGAAACAGGCCAGCCCGGGGCATAATCCGTACCATTCCGGTTCCGCCAGTCTTGCGGCAGGATGGCGGTTGTGAGCGGAAAGCGTGCCAAGAAATCGATGAATCCGGATCACGCCCTCGCTATGCAAAGCAGTTCCGTTTGCGCGTCCCCGAGCGCGCGCATTAGTTCCGCAGATCACGGACTCGGCTCAAAGAATGCAAGCAAGTGGTAAAGATGACGCGGCTGAGCTGCCATCGCTTTTGGTCGAACGAGGTGCGGCTGTGGTTGAGTGTGATCGCTTACAATCTGGGGAACCTGTGGTGGCGTTTGTTGTTGCCACGCAGGATTGCCAACTGTTCGCTGCCGAGCCTGCTGCAGCGGTTCGTGACGACGGGTGGCCGATTTATCAAGCACGCCCGCCATTACTGGCTGCTCCTGGCCGAGAGCCACCTGACGCGGCGGCTCTTTGGAGCGATGCTACAGCGGATCGCAGCGCTACCATCGCCAGCGGGGTAGGCGAACCGCAGACCGAGTCAGGGTTCGGCGATGAGGGAAGGCGGCGAAAGAACAGTGTCAGGGGCATCGGACGAAGAAGCGGCAGTTTCGGGCTTTGGGATTCTCCGGAGAGGTAAAACTGGCCCCTTCCGTGGTCCGTGGAAGCACCCAGCACTGAAAGCTCGGCTGGACATTGAATTCAGGGGCGCTCGGGGGTACATTGCCGGCCGGGCGAAAACTGACGACGGAAATTCTGGATTAGTATCTCGCCGTGAAAGTTCCCCGCCTCGGAGGGCGATCGATGCCCAAGTGTTTTCGAACTTTAATTCCCGCGCTTTTCCTGGCCGCCACAGCTTCGGCGGCACAGCCGATCGGGACGCTCCAATATCATTCCGAGTTTATACGCGTTGAATTGGCGCCAGGCCAACCGGCCTTTCTCGCCCTTACCGTGGATTCGCTGGGCAAGAACAAGCTCAGCGCCAACCCGCTGCGCCCGCCGGCCAAGGCGGAGACCGCGTACCAGGTTCGCCATGTCGGCACGACCTTCGAGTACCGTCTCGCCCGCGCTTCTGCCGCGGCGCCGCCCGCTTGGACGTTCCAATTCTCTCCGCGCCGGATCCATCTGCGCTCGCAGTCTACCGCCGGAAAGCCGCCCCCGCCGCTGGTGCTCAACTTCAATCCGCACCTTAACCATGCCACTTTACTGGGGCTCATCAATGACGACAGCACCGTGCGACTGCCCGCGCTCCTGCACCTGCCTGACCTCGGGACTCTCCGCATCACTTCAAGCTCCGGCCCCGGCCTGGCGCTGGGTTACGACGCGTTCCGTTATGACGACGCCAAGCAGGGCGACGACTATGTGCGCGTCTCCTTCCCCGCCGCCACCGCTGCCCTGCCCCAAATCGATTACGACTTGGAAGTGGTGGATATTTATCCCGCTTCGCCAAAAATCTCGGGCGACCCGCGATTTGACGGCTTCCGGCGCGACTGGCTGAATATCTTTCAACTGAATCCACGGCGGCGAGTGCTGGCCAATCACGCCGCCAGCGACCCGGTGGCCTTCACCGTTTTCTTGTATTCCTCAATGGCCGTCCACACGCCGCCCCTGGCCCCGGGCCTCACCGCACTGGATATGGTTCGCCAAACCCTGGACCGATATCTTGGGGGAATGAAGGGCTATGGGATGAAGGGATACGGAGAAGGATATGACACCCGCTACGACTTTACCGATACCTATCCCTCGCTCCTGATTGCCGCCAGCGATTACGTTCAAGGCAGCAAGGATCATGCCTGGCTCGAGAAAAACTATGCCGGATTGAAGGATTGGGCCACCAAAATGTTGGCCATGGACGTGGGTGGAGATGGGTTGCTGGAATACCCGGTGAGTGGGAATTACAACTCCTGGCCGGAAAAAATCGTGGTGCGCCCTGCCAACTGGTGGGACACCATCGGCTTTGGCCATCAAGACGCTTACTCGAATGCGATAGCCTACCACGCCCTGGCGAACATGGCGGGCCTGGCCCGCCAAGCAAACCAGCCGGACGATGCACAGATGTATTCAGCCCGCGCCGAAAAACTTCGTTCGGTTTATTTCCACACCTTTTACGACCCCGAAGCTGGGGTTCTCGCCGGTTGGAAAAGCGCTGACGGAAACCTGCACGATTACTATTTCACTTTTGTGAACAGCGTGGCCATTACCTATGGATTGGTCCCACGCGACATGGCAAACCTCATCATGGATCGGATGCTCGCCGAGATGAAGAAAGTGGGTTACACGCATTTTGAATACGGCCTGCCGGGAAACTTGATTCCCGTTCGCCGCGGCGATTACGTCGACCTCGATCCTCGCTTTGGCGGGCCGAAGAAAGAGGATGGGTCGGATGGATTTCAAATCTATGAGAACGGCGGGGCGACGGCGTGCTGGGCCTATTACACGTTGGAAGCCTTATACAAATTGGACCGGCGCAAAGATGCCGATGCGATGCTGTTTCCCATGCTCGCTGGTTTTGAGAAAGGTGGATTCCAGGGTTTTGGCCCGAACGGCATGACATACGATTGGAAAGCCTGGGATGGGACTCCGCACGGCTATGAAGGTCTGCTGGTGGATGGCTACCAGTCGCTGCTGGCCGTGCTGTCACGCTGACTGGCCGCACCGAACCTCTTCCTGGTCCGGATTTCCCACCACGGGTTTGGAACGGGAGGCGTTGGAGGGTACTGCCCATTGGATCGCTCGGGCTCTAGGGTAGCCCGATGATCCTATGGGCAGATGGCAGACCCCTTCCGTGATCCGTGGAAGCACCCGGCACTGAAAGCTCGGCCGGACATTGAAGTCGCAGACGGTCGGGTGTACATTTCCGGTCGGGCGAAAACTGAAAACGGGAATTCTGGCCCAGATGAAACAGGACGGCCCGGAGTTGGCGCGCAACGCGGTTCCGATACTGAAGCCAGAATGCTCTGAGATCCCACATTTGCCTACAGCGCCATCCGTCCGCCGCCCGCAGAACCTGATAACAGGACAGTCCTAGTAGAGGAGCAGTGAGCAGCCCATGACAGACCGATCCGACAATCCGGGCGATCTTCAGCCGAAAGATAGCCCCAGGTTACCACACGCTCGTCGGAGCGACCGCGTCCCGATTGAACTCGACATTCAGGTGTCGGGAACGGACGGTCAGGGCCGAAGTTTCATGGAGGGTACCCGGACGGCTATCGTCAGCCGGCACGGCGCGAAAATTCGATTGAGTCGCAGAATGGTGCCGGAACAGGAGCTGACGGTTCGTTGCGTGAAAACGGGAAAGGAAAGCGATGTCCGCGTGGTCGGACAGATCGGTGGCGGCCCCGGGGAGTACTTCTACGGAATCCAGCTCCTGAATGTGGAGGTCAACCTGTGGGGCATCGAATTCCCGCCAATAACGGAATCGGAAAAAGCTGTGGCGCGCGCGCTGATGGAGTGCGGGGGTTGCTACACTCAAGAGCTGGTTTGTTTGAACGAGTTCGAGGCGGAAGTATTTGAAGCCAGTGGGTCTCTTTCACGACGGTGCAAACGCTGCGCGGACACCACTCTCTGGAAACAATCGGTGGCGAGAACCCCCGGCGAGCCCGCGCCCCAGCCAGCCACGGCGGAGGCGTCGCGAGCGCCGGCGGCCGCACAAGGCCGCACGGAAAATGAACGCAACCATGTTCGCATCGGCCTCCGGATGCGCGCCTGCATCCGCACTAGGGAGGGCGGCGAAGAAGTGGTGACAACTGAGAACGTCTCGCGCGGTGGACTGTCCTTCAAGAGCGCCAATCGCTACGTCGTGGGGACGCATGTGGAAGTTGCGATCCCCTACGCCCCCGGGGCGACCAATATCTTTGCGCCGGCGCAAATCATTCATGTCGAATACCTGCCGGCCGACGGGCGATTTCTTTGCGGGGTGGGAAATGTTCACCAACTGCTCTTTGACTGAACTCCGTCGCCCCTTGCCCTTTGGTCCCACGATGGCTGTCAAAGCGAGCGTAGCGTGTTTATAAGGTCGTCGGCCGTGTCAAGGGAGCATTTCGCGGCGGCACTTTTCTTTTAGGAGACAGCGGCGTGGCGCGCAGGATGCGCGACACGCGCCGGACTTCTGCCTGTTTAGGCCTGGCTGTCTTGAGTTGAAGGCGTGCGCCGTTCCGAAATGCGTTCGGGCAAACTCGCAGGATGACCCCAAAACCCCACATGCCCAAACTGCGGCGAGCCAGCGGCAACGCTGATAGACACGGTGGGGTTGTAGCGACCGGAGGAGGAGACGCATGGGGCAGCGGTTTGGGAAGAGCCCACGTATGGCTGCAGTCGGTCACCCTGGGCACTGACACCGTGATGCACACGCTGTTCGGCCCAACCCATCGGTCTCGGGTCTCGCGGGTTGGCACCACCCGAATCTCCGGCCTGGGGTGCCCCAAGACGGAGGTTGATCTTGATGAACGTCTGGACTTCTGCAGTGCTTGAGTACGGCATCAGAGTGCATTTCGAGTGAGTATTCCCGGTGATGAGAAGAGATATCTTCTCCTTCAGTTCGAGGCGATAGAACAATAGAACCTTTTTTGCAGTAGCGCCGGGCAGGTAGCCAGCTTCGAAACCCAAGCCGAATGATGAACCGGAAACTTCGGCGAGGAAGAGGTCGCACTGCTGGAGCCATGTCATGTCCCGCCGGTATACCTCTTGCGGACTGATCAGCCTGTCTGCCGCTCAGGCATTCTCGCTCGCCGAATGACGGGTCAGCACTTCGTGACCCAATTCTTCCAGCAGCACAATTCTCCGGGCTGTTTCCACAGTCGACTGATCCCCCGCTACGGTGAAGCCAAAATAGATCTTCATTCTCGGCAAGCCAAGCAAAGCCATTGTTGCCGACACCACGGCAGCGTGCCAAAGAAGAGTTCCAGCGTGTCCTCGATCAAGACATGAATCACTTGGGCGCCAGAACCCAACTGGCGGAGCTTTAGTGCCGTGCCAACTGGCTCTTGTCGTGACCTGTTTACTTCATGTTTGGGTCCTGTCCTGGACCGCCTGTGATTTTGAATTTGGGAATTCGATCCTCAATGCGGAGCAAGGCTGGCAACGGAGCGTGCGGTTCGATTTGATACCAGTACGCAACCGAGTAGAGATTGTCGGACCGCAGATTGGCTTGGCCATCTTCTATCGTGACCTTGATGGACTTCCGGAAGCGAATTGGAGCCTCGAGGCGCCAGCGATATAGGGAGAAACGCGCACCCGGTTCCCAACCGTGAAACTCCGTGAGACCCACCAGGGGTGAGGAGTAAAGCTTGCTGAATCCCCCGGGCTCCGTTGAAGTAATCTTCGCCGCCAGTGCCGTGGATGCGCGGTTCTTCCTCTTCCGCGCCCCAGGCGTGGAACGGGACCGTATGACAGCTAACATCCTCGACGAATTGATTGCATCTTACCTTAAGCTCGAAGCGCGAGCCGCGGGTTTGGAGGGCTGGTTTCTCCGGAGTTCGGAGCGCTTGGGAGACGCGGCTAGCTCAAGCTCGAGCAGGGTCACTGTGAGTGGTTTGGACGTGAATTCGAACTCTCTCCCTTTTGCCGTCGCCGGTCGCGAAGTCAGCGAAACCCGCCTCGGATCGTCGCGGCTGTTCATCACCTCCGACGTAAGCGCGCCTTCACGATCTTGCAGCGTGTGGATGGTGCCTGCCTTTACGAAGCCGGAAAATCCCTCGAGATGGAATTTTGCGGCCAGCGCCTGTGGTGTGGAGTTGACGGAATAAACGCGCAGAGTCTTCCCATCAGGGCTGAGGCTCGCGCTCAGGTCTGGCTCCTGAAGCTGCCAGGGAAGCCGGGAAGATCGTTCCAGGCGCACTGGGTAGCTCCCCGCCGCTCGAGCATAGAGTTGCTGGGCGTAGTACGCGGGCGACTCGTAAATCCACCCCGGCTCGGCAAGCATGAAACCCGAACCGAAACTGTCCGCGAAGTTTGAACGGTTGCCGATTTCCACGAGATCGGCGCGGCGCTGCAGCAGGTTGAGGTAGCGCGAGGCGTCTAAGGCGTTACCGAGCGTCTGGAGCATTCCACGCAGCAGGCCGGGATCGCCCGCCGTCGTGTTCCATTCGGTTACGGCCACGCGAATGTCTTTGCCCTTTCCATTTCGCGCGATCCAGTCCTGAAGGTCCTGAAAGTTGCGATCCTCCCGGACCAGATCGCCGATTTCGTAATGGTGCGGGCACAGATAGTCAAACGACTTGCCCGCCGCGTCCAATAGGCTAGATGTGGGAAACGAAGACAGAAGCTTGATGCTGGGGTCGGTTATTCTCATAGCTTCCGCGAAGGCTCGAACAGTGGTGTTGTACTCAGCCGTATCGACCTCATTGCCGATTTGAAAGTATTTGACATGGTAAGGCTTGGGGTGGCCGTTCTGGGCGCGCAGCCTGCCCCAATGTGTGTCGACACTGCCGTTGCAGTACTCGACTTCGGCGGCGGCGTCTTCAGGCTTTTTCCCTGCCCAGCGCACGCAGATAAGCGGCTCTGCTCCGACGTAGTGACACAACTGGATGAATTCATCAATCCCAACGAAGTTTTCTTCCAGGCCTCCCCACACGGTCGTAAACGGTTGCCGCTGATCCCAGGGGCCGATGCCGTGTTCCCACTCGTAATCTTCTATGGTGCTGCCGCCAAATCGAATGATGCCGGGGTGCATAGCCCTGAGGGCAGCCACCACATCCGGCCGCCAGAGGCCCAGCACTGCGTCCGAGCCGATCAGGTAAACGCGGTCCAGCCACAGCGTTCCTGGACCTTCGAAATCGATGGTCAGCGTCGCATTGTCGATCGTGCGCGTCGCGCGTAGCACGCCTTCCGTTGCAGCCCAACTCTCACCGGCGCGGCCTAGCGGAACGGGCCGGGCGATCATCCGTCCTGCGCCGTGCAACGACGCCCAAACACGAACGTTGCCCTCGCCTCGCATGTGGAGATGCAACTTGTAAGAAACTCCCGCCTTGATGTAGAAGCCATCTTGCGAGATCCCAGCTCGAGCGTGCTCTATGGGAAGCTCAATCTTTTGGGAACGCGCGCCGTTAAATGGACTCTTTGTGTCAAGCGAATACTGCGCAACTTCTACGGCGCCGTCCGGATACCACGGCCGGAACGGCTCGTCGATTTCCTTCTTGTAACGGAACTTGCAGGGCGGGATTTCCTCGAAACTCGTCGACCACACCTGCTGCGCGATGATGGAGGGGATGAGATTGCAGAGGATTTCGATGAACTGACCTTGCTGCATAGCGTTGATTGGCCGCTGAGAAGTGTGCTCAGCGAAGATGCGGACATCTTCGCGCGTGGCCGTGGTCAGTGCTTCGAGGCGAACATCATCGAACCAGACCCTTCCAGTGGCCCGGCTCAGTCCCACCAAGTTCAGCGTTATGAAGCCGGGCGACGGAACCCGGAATGTCGCTTCCGCTTGGCGCCAAGCAGTTGTCCCCGAAGCTCCGGCGCTGGATCCAATGTCACCGATGGGGCTCTCGATTTTGATGAATCCCCCCGAACTCGCCTGCTCCGCACTGTTTAGATCCTGCGTCTTGATCCACGATGTCACGCGCCACAGGGACCCCACAGGCAGGAAGATTTTCTGGCTTACTGCCGCGTCGGCCAATTCGGGCGCGTCGATTAAGAGAGATTGGCCGCCTTCTTTCGCGTTGTACCGGTCGGCAGTGAAAGTCGGCGTACGTCCGTTCGGTTGCATCGCGTGCGCATTGGTCGTCCACTTGGTCAGAAACGGCGCCGCCTCAAAACCTGGATTTTGGACGGCTGGTTTGGCGGAGTCCATTGCAACCGACAGCAAGAGCGCAAGTACAGTGGTGAGCATAGCTCCTGGCCGCAGTGGCCGGCAGGCGGATGATAGCACCCTGCTCCAGCCTATGAAACCGTGCACTCATTTGCCCATTGCGTAGCTCGCTTAGTTGTCAGGTCGCAAAGAGAGCAAATGAAGTCTCGAGATGGAAGTGTTTCCCGTCCTTGACGCATTAGTCCTGGTGCACCCACAGGCCGCGCTCTGTGCTACTGAGTCCGATCTTCCTCGCGGGGCGCGGAGAAACACGAGATCCTTTGCTGCGCCCTGCACCAGACGGTGCGGGGCTGCGCTCAGAGCCTGCCCCATTCGCGGAGCTTACCCCCTCGGCAGGCTCGGGGCAGGCTCTGAGCGAAGCGAATGGGTTCAGGGCAAGCTCTGACCGAAGGGAAGGGATGACATCGTTGGAGTCTTTTCTCATCAGCCTGCCAGCCCCAAGTCCCAAGTCTCACATCCCTCTTCCCGCTAATGGCTTTGAACCTCAAAAATGGCTTCGAACCACAAGCACGGCCTTTGGACAAAAGCCGGCTTATTTGTTTTGAATAACATAGCAGCGCTGAGCTTCCGCCCAAAAATGGCTTTGAACCTCAAAAATGGCTTCGAACCATAGCGATCTTCTTTGTTTTCAACAAAAAATGGCTTCGAACCGCGTTTTTAACATCTTTTTTTGGCACAGCACCCCGTCAACCTTATTTGTCCTTTGTTTTCAATGGCATAATAGGACAACATCACGGCTTGAAATGGCTTCGATCCCATTTTCGAGTTTCCAATTTCGATTTTCGATTTTCGAGTCCTAACCCCGAACTTCCAATCCCCAATTCCTGTTCTTCTTCGTCTTCTTCCGCAGGCGGGACGGCGGAGAAGAAGACAACTACGAGCGGGAAACGAGCCTGGATTTAGTATAACGGTCCGTTACTGTTTGTCAAGTAAATTCTCGCGGTCCGGAGCGTCAGTGTGGCGTCGTCCCTGACCCACAGTTCCCCGTCCGAGATAAGCCCCCACTGTGCTACCAATCCCGAACTTCCACTCGGCGCGCCAAGAATTGTCTCTCGCTCGCCACTTGCCACTTTTGCCAAGTTTGGCTGCGGCCCGAGGCCGCGCTAGGATATCTTCCAGGCAGCGTAGGGTCATGCGAGGCAAGCAGACTAGGTTTAATCGGCGAGGATTTGTTCGGACGGTTGGCGCGTCGGCAGTTTTGCCTGCTCTCTCGCATGCTCTCGGAGGTTTCGCTTCTGAGTCTTCGGAATCCGCGACCGGTACGAGATCACGGATTGACTTCAACGGGCAGTGGGAGCGACGCATCGACGGTGTGTTATATGACGTCGTCCAAGTGCCTTCGTCACTGCGCCCTTCGGGTTTCTATCAGCTCAGCCGCGAATTCCTGCTCCCTGAACTCTCTCCGCATCAGCGTTCAATCCTGCACTTCGATGCGATCACTTACTATGGGCGGGTTTCGGTCAACGGCGCGGAGCTCGGAACGATGGGTCCCTACGTGCCCTACGAGTTCGATTGCACTCGCCAATCCAGGAGCGGCAATAACACAGTGCAGGTGGCCATCGCGGACCTCACGCCCGACCCGAGCGGCGCCGCCAAAGATGAGTTGGCGCTCGGTGTGAACCCAGGTTGGGAAGCTTACGGAGGAATCATCCGCGATGTTTACGTGGAAGTGCGGCCCGCCGCGTTCATCGATAACGTCGGGTTCGGCTACACACTGAACGCGGATTACACCGAAGCCGCGTGCCGCGCACGTGTGATGATCTCTTCAGTCAACGAAGCCTCCGCGAACATCGAACTCGTGCTGCTGCGGGCGGGGACGGAGGTTGCCCGGGTACAGAAGAACGCTTCATTTGGTTCGGGCTCTAGCGAAGTTGAAGTTGAATTCCGCGTTAATTCACCTGTGTTGTGGTCGTCCGAGGCACCGAACCTTTACGAACTGCGTGCCCGGCTTCGAAGCGATCACAGCGAGGACGAATGGCGTTGCCGTACGGGCTTTCGAGAACTCGTGACGCGAGGCCCGGACTTCCTCCTGAACGGCAAGCGGCTGGTCTTAAACGGGGTGTGCCGGCACGACATGTGGAAGGGCCAGGGTTTCACACTGACCCGCCAGCAGATGGAACAGGACATGCGGATGATCAAGGCCCTGGGAGCAAACTTCGTACGGTTAGTGCACTATCCGCACCATCAGCACATTGTGGAATTGGCAGACGAGCTGGGTTTGCTGGTGACGGAGGAGCCTGGATATTGGGGCATGGACTTTCGGACGATGCCGAGGACGATGATCGAGCTGGGGTATCACATCATGGAAAGGACGATCCGGCGGGACTGGAATTCGCCGTCCGTGTTTGCTTGGCTGCTGGGCAACGAGTGCACGTTGACGGTGGAGTACTTGAAAGAAGGTAAGGAGCGCTGCCGAAAACTCGATCCTCTCGCGAGGCCGGTTTCTTTCGCGAACTCGATGGGCGTTGAGAAGGCCAAGCCGATCTTCGAGCAAGCCGGCATGGATTTCTTCGACGCGCATGCCTATCCTTCCGATCCCCAGGAGTACGCGAGAACAGCGGAGCGTTACGGTGATTCCCGACCTCTCACGTTCACCGAATGGGGCTGGGAACAGATTGGAGATAAGGACATCTTTCCCGAGAGTGACAGCGAGCTCATCCTGGATCTTGTCAAAGCGGGCAAGCTGGCGGGGCACTCCTTCTGGTCCTGGCAGGACATGCGGCAGTACAGCCGCATTGACTGGCCGACCGCCGACAGCATTCTGATGTCCGGCGTAGTGAACGAAGCCCGGGAGGTCCGGGTGGACTGGTTCATGGAACTGTAAGCGCTATTTCAAGGACGCGCTGAAGCATCCAGACCGCCAGATGCCCGACCCACTTTGTTGCCGCTCAAGTGGGCTCCCGCTCAGCCAGGAAGCGACTTCTCCATCGTGGATTTGCAGGCCTTAGTCGAGAGTCCCCAAGGCACAGAAGCGTGGTCGGGACTCGAGGCTACGCTCGCCAAGTATTGGCCTAAGGTCGACATGGCGAGCGACCAGTGGAAGAGGAGCGGGGAAAGGTTCCTTTTGTGGCAGGAAGCGAACTTCCTCATAGCGGGCGTTCCCTTTCGCATGCCGGTAGTAGGAGGGTATGTGCGGCCTTTGTTGTTGACACCCGACACGTCCATCACCATCGTGTTGGGCTGCGAGTGCGAACGCCTCCAAATCCTGGGACAGGTGACGTTTCCCGAGGGTTATCCTGTGCTCGGGAAGCGAGGCGAGACGGTCGCGTTCTATCGTCTAACGTACAGCGGAGGTCGGGAGCGGCAATTTCCGGCGAGGAATGGCATCGAAGTCGCACAGGCCAGCTTGATCCACCAGGCGACTCGCATCGAGCCGATCGCCACGGCGGCACAGCCAGCGATGATTTATGTGAAGGACATCGTGCGGGAACAGTACCAGCTGCTGCTCTGGACCATTTCACTGGAGCGAGGAAGAGTGGAGACTTTACGTTGTGAAGTACAGGGCGGCCAGCCGACGCTCGCGATCTTCGCAATCACCGCAGAGCATTAGCGCTCAGCGCACCCATCGAACCCTGAGGGTGAGATTGGCGGAGGGGAGAGCTCTTAAGGGAGAAGTGCAAGAAAGTGGAACCGAGGTTCCTGTGAACAGAAAGAAACTGGTTGCCTTCCTTGTGCTCGCATCATGTGCGACGTTGCCTGTTGCCGTTAAGCCGCTGGCCGCAGCCGAACAGACGGTCTGACAAATCGGACAGCTCGACCAATACCGGCCGCAGCAGGACGTAGTCGGGCACGCGTCACCCACCTTTCGGACCGAGACGATATCCACGGACTTTTTGTTGCCCAGGGTCAACGTCGCGTCCGCTCCGAGTCGATGGAGGATAGACAGGACGTGGAACTCCGCCGCCAAATTCGTGATGTAGCCGCTCCCACATGACCCTCCCCAAAATGTGCATTGGCCTCAGTTCTCCGCTCCTGAATACCCTGCCTGGTGGGCGAACAATTCGCGCTCTGCAATCTCCTTGAACTCAGAGAGAGCGGAGAGCTGTTCAACAAGCTCGACCTTCACGCCTAGTTGACCCAATTCACTTCGCAGCGAATTGAACACGGCGGGGTCGTCCACGCGAACTGACTGGGGCAGAATGGGAGCAACAATTCCCACACAGGGCTTTTCCATCGAGGCAACGAGCAAGGAGAGGAGGTCCTGCGGCGCAGGAGTGTCCAGCAATAGGTTGCTGCCAATGATGGCCACTGATGCCGTGTCAATGCAGACCAGCATGTAGGGCTGGGCGGGGCTTTCCCCGGGCTCCTTCACGAACATCGGGGCGTGAAAATGGCCAAGCTCCCAGCACATGTGGCTGCGTTCCGCATTCAAGAGGGCCTGTATTCGTCTTCTGAGCGACCTGGGATGCTTGTTGCTGGTGGCCATGCTGGCAGGTTACGCCGCAGGCAGAATCATGTCAACGGATGCGTACTCTGGGTAGCCTCAGCGGCCACAAGCCACTGGGCGCCGGATTGTCATGCCCCGCAATGCCTATGATGAATCTGGAGAAAGACTTTGAACGAAAACTGCACCAAGGCGGCCACCTTGGCCACGTAAATATGATAACGACCTTGAAAGACGAACGTCCCCAGACATAAGCTCTTCAAGGCAAGATTGTCGCTGATGTCAGCTCATCAAGACGCAAGAAGCAGTCCGCACTTCGGTTCTAGCAGTAGCAGAACTTTTCTCAGCGAAAACTCCGCAGGTTACGTGGGGTAGGGATACATCGCCTGGGCGATGCTCATTCCCAGCACATCGATCTTGGAGAGATCGGCCGTGCCTACACCGGCTTGTTCGGCAAGCAGCAAATGGTTGTCGCAAGTCTGGAAGGGTGCCGTGCCACGCGTGGCTTGCGGATCGGGGTAGCCCATCACGGCGACGCCCACCGCGTCTGTAGCGATGGGATTCAGTCCAACAATCATTACGCCGGGCGTAACGAAGGCCGCCGTCGGCGCCCAGGGGCCTTCGCCACCACTCATGGACGTGATCCCGTCGATGATGGCGATGTGCACGGGCCGCGCACCGCTGATATCGGCCACGATGCGCGGTATCCGCGCGCCTGCATCCGCCGTCGGAGTGACGTCGGTGCGCGCTCCCGGCGGTGGATCTGAATTCCAGCCTGGAGTGCCATTCCCGTGGAGCCGACCACGGTAGCCTACCGCGCTTTCACTCACTGCGTCGGTGCCATAGAGAGAATTGGGCGTCGAGCCAAAGACACACTTCGTGGAAAGGGTCACACCTGCGGTGAGGTGCTGCTTCAGCTTGGCCATGGAGATGAACACGTCGGTGTCCTGATAGCAATGATTGAGCTCGAAATAGCTGAACAGGTATCCGCCGCCGGGAACATTCAATTGAACGTACGAAGCGCCACTTCCCAGGTTGCGCGTGTTTTCGAGTTCCACGTTGCCAACCCCCAGCAGCGTGTTGACGTCCCACTGCGCCATGGTGAGGATGGCGCTCAGCGGACTGAGAAAACCGACCGAATCAACGAAGCGGACCGTGTGGGCGCCGTTCTGGAAGAGCAAGGAAGCCAGCGCGATGGCCGTGGCGCCATTGGTGATGAACGACTCGCCGGGAGGCAGGCCGAACTGATTCTCAAACCTGCCATCGTTGGTCAGGTTGACCTTCACGGTGACCGTCTTTCCATTGACAAGCGATCCGATGCCGCCAAGCAGGCTGAACGCCTGCGCCAGTGCTGGCTGCACACTGCTGCCGTAATCCTTGCAGGCAACAATCGCGACTTTGAAGGCTGCGGACGTCGGCGGGGTAGTCGGGGTGCTGCTACCGGAACTGCCGCAGCTCTCCGACAAAAGAATTGGTGTGCCCGCTGCAATCCCCAACCCCAGGCGTAGAAACGACCGGCGGCTGCACTTGGATAACTTTGTCATGCCGCGCTTCCTTCCGTGGACACGGTTGCGGAAAAGACCGCGAAGGAGCGAGGGAAACGGGTGTGATGGTAGAGAATTCGATTGGAACTCCCTGTGACCAGCGTCACCAGCCGCGACGTGCAATTCAGTTTTCGCGTGTTGCCGTCAACACAACTTTTCATTGACGCCACGCCTCGGATCAAATTAACGGGAATTTCCCTTTTAGCTCCCAACAGCCCCAGATTGTACACGCCTTGAGGATTTTCACGGGGCAAGTTTATCTTCAGTGGGTCCCGGGGGCTTGAGACAGGGTCCTGTCTGCCTCAACGCGAGTCCCGAAGCTCCTGACTGCAGCCTTCCCTTCTGGTTTTCTCCGACACCCCTCCTGTGTGTCCTCAAAATCGAGCTGACCATCTGAATCAGCGTCTTGGGTATCTCGCGGGCAGTCGCCTCTGGTTGAATCAGTCGTGCTGAATTCCATCCCGAATCGTCAGTCGCTCTTATGCGACCATGGACAGGGTCATGTCGACTCTCCCCAAGTGTCACTTTATTTCTGGCGGCTTCAATATGCCCAGGCGGTGTTGAAGCCGCCAAATAACGTTGACAACCATGCGGCCTGTTTCTAGAATCAGAGCCAACGCCGAGTCCGGTGCGGTTGCATCCATCGGAGCCCGCTATGTCTCCCAGGGGTACGAGACCCACAATTGCGATTGTCGCGGAGGATGCCAGCCTGCGTCAGCAGATCGGTTCCCACCTGCGCGAGGATTTCGACATTGTCGAAGCCGAGAACACGGCGGGCGCCTACCAAGTGCTGCAGGAGCATGAACCGGACGTTCTGCTCTTGGACCTGAATGTGCGCCCCGGTGGCGTGCGCGAGTGCACGGCGCTGCTGCGGGAACTCGGCCAAAGCGACTTTGACACCGTGGTCATAATCCTCAGCGAGGATGCAAGAAAGGCCATCGCCCTGCGGGTCATGGACGCGGGGGCCTACGACTATTTTCTCAAGCCCGCCGACCCCGACGTGTTGCGGGTCATTGTCCATCGTGCCGTGGAAAAGCTCCACATCGAACGCGAGAACCGCATCCTGCGCGGGGAACTCCACCGCAAGGATGCCTTGGGTGACCTGTTGGGCCAGAGCGATGCCATGCGGGCCTTATTCGACTCGATTCGCCGTGTGGCGCGCACGACCACGACGGTGGTCATCCGTGGAGAGAGCGGCTCGGGCAAAGAATTGGTGGCGCACGCCATCCACGACCTCAGCCAACGGCGCGACCGGCCTTTCGTCAGCGTCAACTGCGCCGCCTTGCCGGAAACCCTCATGGAAGCCGAATTGTTCGGCTACGAAAAGGGAGCCTTCACCGGAGCCATCGCTACCAAGGAAGGAAGAATCGAACTCGCCCAGCGCGGCACTTTCTTCCTGGACGAAATCGGCACGCTGAGCCTGGCGCTCCAGAGCAAGCTCTTGCGGGTCTTGGACGAGCACACGCTGGTGCGCCTGGGCGGGAAAAAGCCGATCAAGGTCGACTTCCGCCTTCTGACGGCCACCAACGAGGACCTGGAAAAGGCGTTGCGGGAGGGGCGCTTTCGCGAGGACCTCTATTACCGCATCCACGTGATGCCCCTCTTTGTGCCTCCCGTTCGCGAGCGCACGGACGACATTCCTTTGCTCGTCGACTACTTTGTTACGGTCTACTGCACTAGGAACCAGCTCCCGCCCAAGCGGGTCACCGATGAAGTCCTGCAAGCGCTCAAGCGCTACCCTTGGCCGGGGAACGTGCGAGAGCTGGAGAACGTCGTGCAGCGGTTGGTGTTGATGACCGACGAGGACGAGATCGGCCTGAAGACTCTGCCACTCGAAATCGCTCAAACGGCGGGAGAGCCGCGAAGCGACCGGCGCCTCCGCGTGCCGCCAGCGGGGATGCAACTGGAAGAGGAGGTGGCCTCCTATGAGCGCCGCTGGCTGGAAACCGCCCTGGTCCAGGCCAAGGGGGTCAAGGCTGAGGCCGCCCGCCTGCTGGGGCTCAACAAGGACCGCATGAAGTACCTCTGCCGCAAGTACAACCTGTAACGAGCCGGAGGGGTAATGGCTACCCTAGGGGGAAAAAATTCCCCCTCCCCCGTGTCCCCGGGGCTTACTTTCCAGGTCCACCGCCCCCGCAGCCAGCCTCTAAGTCGCTGATTTTCAGTCAGGTATAGGGCGGAGCAGGAGGAAGCTCGAATTGGTGCGGCAATTGCTGTATCTTCGGGAGAATCGCCCAGCAAGTGAACGTAGGAGGGCGAAAGGGAGGAATCAAACCATGGTAGCGAAGAAGACAGGAAAGCAAATCCAGAAGGGCAAGAAGCTCAAGACGAGCACGCTGACGCGTCCTGCGAAGCTGGCGCGTGCTGGCGCCTTGACCCGTCCTGGTGCGTTGACGCGTCCCGGCGCCTTGACCCGTCCTGGCGTGATTAACTGAGTCCTTCGGGCGGCAGAGGCGAATTGCAGCGAAGCCTGAGCGACATTCGCCTCAGGGGGTGTGGGCTGTCGTTTGGAAAAACGACAGCCCATTCCTATTTTCTGGGGGCGACCTCCGTAGGCAATCACGGGGCAGGAAGTCTTACCCAAACGGGTAGCCGACGGCTCCGCCCGTGGTGTAGCACAGATGTCCCGCCCGTGACGGGGCACGACCGTGATGGCCGTGCTACGAGGGGAATAGAATTCCCGCCACGCTCGGCATAACGGTGTGATGCCAAGTGGGTGCCTCCGCTCTCCTTGTGGCGGAGCGGACTGGCACGCGAATTGCTACAAGCCAGGGTAACTGCCCGAGAGGGTACACGCGGCGGGCGGTGGCAGGAGGCGGAGATGACCCTCACGAGACGATGCACAACCCGGATCCAAGTTCGCAGGATCGTCAAAAACGAACTGCGCCCCAGGCGCCTGGCCCGCCTGAAGTTGCACCGCCTCATGCTCCTGCGCCCTGTGGGTACAGGAGATGCCGGAGAGTCAGGGATGGCGGAGGCAATTCTGGTTGCCCTGCTTTCGCTCCTGGTTCGCGCCACCGCAGCCGTAACGGCTGCAACCTGCACCTGCTCGACTGCGCCTCACGAGTGGCGCTGCAAAAGGGCCCTGCTGACAGGTCGCTGGCGCAAACCGCCTTTCCAAGACCCGGCGGGCCGCGGTTGAGGACACCGCAATCCCCTCTCTCGCGCTCGACTCACAGCCTCGCGGCCATCACCAAATCTGCGAGTGCAACCAGCGCCACGCGCTCCGTGCCGCCTGCCACGCAATGGGGTAGCGGCGGTTGGTGTAAATCTTGGCCGTCCCTGTCATCCCTTCGCGCAACACGCCGTCAGGATTCGGGAACTCCAGCACGACCGCAAAGTAGTTGGTCAGTAGTTGACCCGCTCGCTCCGGTTTCGTCAGCTCGACGACGGGGCGGTCTGGGGCAGCCGCCGGCATGATTTGCTGCACGCGGCCATGAAAAGTATGGAACGGGTAAGCGCGGACATTCAACTTGATGCGCGCGCCCGAGGTTACGTCTTCCAACTCCCTATCCAGGACCAGGACACGAGCCCGCATCATGCGCCGGTTCGCCATCACCGAGAGGAGCGCCCCCTCGTCCAAATACTCACCGACCCGCTGCTCGAGCTGCCGCGAGGTCACGACGCCTGCTATCGGCGCCCGGAGGATCAGCTCCGCGTACTTGGCGCGAGCTTCCGCCTCTTCGGCTTGCAGGCGCAGCCACTCCTGCGTGTCCTTTTGAATCCCACCGAGGTCGCTCCGCGCCCGCGCGGCGAGGAGGGAGCGCTCGGTTAGCTTCAATTTCAGTTCGAGTACCGCAGGCCGGGCTTCTAAGTCCGGGTTACACAGCACTGCCAAAACCGCGCCCGCCTCCAGAGAATCTCCCTCCCGAACCCGAACCTCGCTGACGAGCCCCGGCACCCGCGCGCGCACTTCTGCGCGTTCCCCGGGTTCGAGGACGAAGTCGGTGGAAATCTTGGGGGCAGTGGCGGGCAGGGTCAACAGCCCGGCCGCCACCGCTACACCCGCCCATTGCCATCCCTTCATTCTCCAAGCCATGAATTTCTCCTTCGCCTCCCGGAGCCCCGCACGGGTGGCCGGAATCCACCTCCTCACTCTTTTTCGGAGGAGCAGATAGATCACGCCCGCCGTCAACACGTAGCCCCAGGGGCCGAACCGGCTGGTGAAGACGTTCTTCACAAACACGATAACGACGACCAGAACCATCGAGCTGTAAGCGAACGCACCCAAAGCGTAAGACAGGAAAATCCAACGCCGGCGGCGGCTGAGCGCGGGCAGGTCCACGTCCTGCCGGAAAAGGTTTCGGTGAAGCCAAGCCTTCAAATATGCGAAAGCGTCGTCGTAGAGGTTGTCGATCTCCAGATACTGACTGAGCGCATAGTAGCCATCGAACTTCATCAGGGGGTTCAAGTTGAAGAACACGCCCGAAACACCAGTAAGGAGCAGAGTCTTGTAGCCGAGGTCGCCGACGAGTGAACCCGGAGGCGAGAAATACCAGATGAAGGTCGCAACGCCACAGGTGACCAGTTCGATCCAAATGCCCGCAAAGATAGTCCAGAGGCGCTTCGAGGTGCGGTCGAACATGTACATCTCGCTACAGTCGGTAAAAAAGGCCGGCGTGAAGTAGATCAGCAGGAGACCCATCTGGTGCACGTCTCCGCCAAAATGTTTACAGGTCAGCCCGTGACCAAACTCATGGATCCCGCTGACCACAAAAAGCAAGAACCAAAAGACCCAGAGGTCATAAGCAGTCTTGTTAGCGAAGCTGTAGAAGGCGATGGTGTCCTGCCGGATGCGGGCGTAGTCCGAGGCCACTATGACGGCCGTGCCCGCAAGGAGGAGCAGCGAGCAGGCGACGAACGCTCGCGAATAAAACCAGCGCAAGTAGGGGTAGAGACGCTCGAGCACCCGGTTAGGGTCCCAGGCCGCAAAGCGCATGTAGACCAGGCTGGAGCGGTCGAGACGATTCTTCCGCTCCTCGCGGATCTTCTCCAGAACTGCCAGGTTCTTCTCACCCAGGCTCCGCTCCCAAAGGCCGGCGTCGATGTCGTCTAACCACTCGGCCACTTCCGCCTCTTCGAGAGGCTCACCGGGATGAGATTCGGTCATGCTGGCCGCGACATCGGCGGCAGTGCGAGTGCCGTTGCAGAGTTTCAGCAGTTGGTACTCGTAGGGCCCGAAACGGACGAAGGACTCCGATTCCGGGATCTTGATCATGTAGCTGGTTTGCCCGCCGATGGTTTGCTCGCTGACCCGCAGGTCGGCACGGAGCTTGGGCCGGCGGAGCCCCTTGGCCAAAACGCCGCTGAGTCGCAGACTGGTCGCTCCAAAACGCATGATTCATCTGCCTAAGGTTTTGAGGGGTGTGAGCTCGTCGGCCAGAGCACGCGCACAGCCATGCCGGGACGGAGGTCGCGTAAGTCCGGCGCAGTCAGTTGAGCCGTCACTTCATAGCTGCCGCTGGCAGGGTCAATGGTGGGACTGACCCTCTGAACGCGCGCGGCGAAGACGCGTTGGGGATCGCTCACCAGCAACAACTTCACCAACATCCCCGTCTTGGGCCGCAGGGCCTCGGTTTCCGGGACTGAGAACCGCACCCGGAGGGGGGCGAGCTGGCTGAGTCGGAAGCACTTGTCGTCTTTTAAGACGCTTTGTCCGAGCCGGATGTAGCGCCGCGCCACCACGCCCCTAAAGGGAGCACGAATGCGCGTTTTCTCCACTTCGAGTTCCGCCAAGCGAATCTCAGCTTGGCTTCGGGCTACAACGGCCCACCAGCTCTCCAAGTCATGCTGCGCGCCCGTGACCTTGAACTCGGCCTCTTCCACCTGGGCGTCACTCGTGAGCCCGTACTTACGCATTTCCTGGGCGCGGCGATAGGCGGCCTGCCGCGCCTTGACTTCTGCCTCGTTGTACTTAACGTTCTCCTGGGCCACCTTGAGGTTGTCCCGAGCGCGGTCCAATTCGGCGACCAGTGTTCGATCGTCCAGACTCGCCAGCGCAGCTCCCTTCTCGACCCGGCTGCCCTCCTCGTAGGCCAAGTCCACAACGAGACCTTCCCGCTGGGCGAGCACATCCACTTCCTGCTCGACCGAGAGCACGCTCAGGAATTCCATAGGGGCAGGGCCCTCCTGCGGCTTCGCTGGGAGAGTGTTTGACTGAGCGGCTGCCACCGGCCCGGGAGGAGACGAGGAACCGGGCTTGGCCGCCTCGGACGGCCCGCTGCACCCCGGCCCCGTCAGCGCGGCTGCCAGCACTGCCCCTATCCATCCCTGCCTTTTCACCGTGTCCTCACTCTCTTCACGGCAGCCAACTCCAGACTTTGCTCCACACCCACCGCGCTGGCGAGCGGAACAGCACGTAGCCCACCGGGTACCACCCACTCTGGAACCACCCGCCGGCCGCTGTGATCTTCGACTGGCCCGCCATGCCCGTGCGGGCCGCCCCGTCGGTATTGGGAAACAGGCCTCGCACAATGAAGAACTGCTCGCCCGCCGCCGAAACCGTCTGGGCGCCCACCCGCTCCACCGTGCCCTGAAAAGTGCGGGTGGGAAACGAGTTTAGTTTGAGCGCCACAGGGGCTGGCGGCCGAATCAGCGCCTCCTCGGTTTCCGGCACATTCATTTCTACAGCCATCTGAACTGGATCAACCAGTTCGCAAAACTGTTCCCCGCGCGTCAGCAGCTTGCCTACCTTTTCTTCTACTTTGGGAGTTACGATCACGCCGGCGATGGGGGAGCGGAGTCGCGCCTGCTCGACTTTCTGCCGGAAGAGGCTGACTTCCTCCTGGGCTATCTCCATCCGGAGCCGGGCCTGCGCGGCCGCGCCCAAGTCGCCGCGCGCTCCGGCATCCTGCAGGTCGCGCCAGCCAAGCGCCAAGTCGGTTTGGGCCTGGCCCAACCGGAGGCGATTGTCCGTGTCGTCGAGTTCCGCCAATACTGCTCCTCCAGCGACCTTATCCCCCTCGCGCACCGTGACGCGCTTGATGACGCCTTCTACTTCCGCGCTGACCACACGACGTCCGGCTGGCACGACGGTGGCGCTGGCTTCTATACGCAACTTCCAGGGCACAATGATCAGGCCCAGGAGGACGACGCCAATCTTCCATCCCCATTCCAGCCAACGCCAGAAGGGTACGGCCAAGAGCTTCTGTTTCGTCTCCACCAGCGGCTTCCAGACACTGATGAGCGGCACTTCCTGGTAGAGGCGAGCGTTGCGGATGGCAACGGTAGTCTGGCTGGCCAGGATGCTCAGCACCTCGAGGTGGCTCTCCGAGAGAAAATCGGCGTCGCTGCTGAGCAGCGCTAACACGCCCACTGTCCCCTGCTCGTCCCGCAGTGGCAGGGCATAAAAACCGCTGTAGCCCTGGGCTTCGAGGAAACGCGTCAACTCCTCATTGCCGCCCGGCGCGTTGACCTCCCAACCTTCTTCATGCTGGTTGGCGGAAACAGCCTCGGGTTGGCTGGCCACTGCCTCCAGGGCTTCGCGGAGTTGGTCCATTTCGTGGGTCCGCGGTACCTCGGCCTCCCCCGACAGGGCTCCGAGAACGAGCTGGCCGCGGTCAAACAATGCGATTGCACAGTGATCGAAAGGGACCACCGTAGCCGCTTGGTGGACCACGGTTGTCAACACACGGTCCAGGTTCAAGGTGGAGGTAATTTCCTTGCTGATGGCCAGCAGCGCATCCAACTCGTGGACTTTGCGCTCCGCTTCCAGCAGATTGGCGTTATTCAACGCGATGGTCACCTGCTCGCCAACGCTCTGCAGGAGAAACAGGTCGTCTTCATCGAAGGGTGTCCCATCGAGCTTGTTCACGACCTCGACCACCCCCAGCACCTGCTCATCCTTGAGCAAGGGCACGCACATGAGAGTCTCAATTCGGAAGTCAGCGCTGGCTTGCTGGCGGGCAGCCAAAAGGGGCTCTTCCTGGGCATTCGCCGCCAGGTGCGCCTCACCTTGTTGCGCTGCTTGCCCGATCAAGCCTTCACCCAGCGGCAAGCGATCATCCTCTTTGGTGGTGGGGTCCTCGCCGACCTGCTGGGCGAAGTAGAGGTCTTCCCGCTCAGGATCCGCCAGCCAAAGATTGCAGGCTTGCGCGCCCAGGAGGTTGAGTATCTTTTCCGCCATCACGGGCAACAGATCCGTGAGTTCAAGGGTGGAGTTGAAGACGCGGCCGATATCGTAAAGCGCGGTCAACCGCTCGACGGTCGCAAGCCCGGCAAGCCGGTCCTGCTCGATGGCCTGCAGGGTATCCAGGGCTCGCCCGGTGATTTGAGTGGCTTCTTCCAAGAAGACGGCATCGTCGGGAGTGAACTCCTCCCGGTACGTGTTTAGGACCTCGACTACGCCCTCCACACCCTTGTAGCCAGGAATCGGCGCGTAAAGTGCCGTGATTACCCGTTCGCGATGGATTTCCGCCAAATGCACCAGCGCGTCAGGATCAACTTCCTCCCCACGCAGCCGGCGCGCCCCGTGCGACTCGAGCATCTCGCCCAGAAGACCTCCGGTGACTGGCTGCGATGCCGCTTCAAAACGTTCTCCTGGCTCGACCCATCGGCCGCAGCAAACCATTTCCGGTCTGCCGTTGCTGCAGAGCCAGACAAACACGGCGCGCGCTCCGAGGTGCTGGCCGAGGTGGTTGGCTAAAGTCTTGAGCAGGCTTTCAACATCCCGGCAGGCATAGTACGAAATCGCGAGATCATAAAGATCGGACAACCTCTTCATAACACTTCCCCTCAAAGGGGGAAACGAGGCGATTCTGCCTTACCGCTGCGAAGGAGATCAGCTTCGGAACTACCCGCATGATACTACTAAAAATCGCTGCGGCTTGCAATGGCGCGAAACACCGCGGTTGTGTCAAGCATTTGTCAGTTGAGCTCCGCGAGAATACAAGACTTCGAACCAAGTTGTTCCGCAGCGAGCGATCCAGAGGCGGAGCTTGAGGAGGCGGTGAGCGCCGCGTCGTGTCCAGCGCAT
>Ga0208036_1000209_pt1 | contig 42543 bp, 38 predicted proteins | sample June2015DPH_11_1_2_FD_184706 | JGI IMG/M metagenome (GOLD analysis project Ga0208036, IMG submission 184706) | Peatland microbial communities from SPRUCE experiment site at the Marcell Experimental Forest, Minnesota, USA - June2015DPH_11_100... | ecosystem: Environmental > Terrestrial > Soil >...
CGACAGGGATTCAGGAATTGAATACTGAAAAGATAGAGGGGATTCTGGCTCTTCCTTTCGAGGCGCACAATCACGTGCTCGTCCATGACGTCCTCGGCCATGCTCCAAACCCACCCTCCAACCGGCGTCACGACCAGGCCGACGGTGCCCGTCTCGGTCGTCAATCTGTTATCTGATTTATTGAGGATCAGGAAACGCCCAGTATTGCCGATTGAAGCTTCGCTGATCGGGCCCAATTTCCACTCTGCACTATAGAGCGCAGACCATAAAAGCGCCCGAAGCCTGCTGCGCCAATATGCTCTTGTGTTTTGGAGTTCGAGAGATTTCCCGCGCGGATCATTCTGGATATAAATGTCCATGGCAACCGCGCCCATCATGGGGTGACCCACATAGTCATCGATGAAAGGGTTCTGGTCGTTCCAACGAGAAAAGCCAAAGCCCCCGACTGCGTCGAAGTAATCCTGAAAAAAGGGACCGTGAAAGGTCTCATATCTTATCCAATAGTTAGTGGCGAGATTCCATCCAGTCTCGATTGCGAGGAATTCACCTAACTGGCCGAATGCTGGTCCCCAATGAAACTTGCACGCCTTTTTGTCCAGTTTCCCCTGTGAGCATCTCTGACTGATTTGAAAATCGTCAGAGGTGTCTAGAGCAGAAGCCTGAGTAGGCGCAATCCTCTTCGCAATAGGCTCATCTTGACCGGGTGTAGTTTGAGAACCGATGGGGTTCTGGATCTCCTTTCCCCGTTGACTTTCCTGGTTTGTCGAGCCATCGGAGAGTGCCGCCCCAGACTGAGCGCTGGCGGATACTGCAAAGAACACGGCCAAGCAAAAGGGGATGATAGAAAGAACGCGCCCGGGTCCATGAGCCCGGAATTGTTTCCCCTGCGGCATGAAGGTCTGCGCGCAGCTTTGAGCACTGCGCCTTGAGAGTATCCCGATAACTGCTCGACCCAAAAAATTATGCGACGGGTTTGTTCTCACTCGAAAAGTCTCCGCGAAGTTGATCTTGCTCTCAAAGCCGCGTGAATCCTGGCATTGGCTCCGATCAAACGACTACTTACTCCCACTTCAAAAGGAAATGTGGGGTAAACGAGAACGAAAGTCTGGTGATAGGGATATCCGAGGACAGTGAGGAGGTGACCTACGACTCGCCCCGATTGCACGCTGCGACGCTGTACCGTGAGGCAGAGCGAGCGTGCCGGGAAGGCGACGCTTGCGGTTCGCAGCGCCCAACTGAAAGCGACACATCGCGAAACGCGCGCTGAGTATAGTCGAAATGATCGACGGGAGAGACAATTTGTGACTGCGGCTCGACTCAGGCCACGCCCCGGTGTTCAACATCAGGGGAATCCGCATCTCAACCATGGGTAAACGGTGGCGAGCCACGGGAGCCAGAGACAGACGGCCGACCAAATGCGGATCCAGGCAGACGCAGAGCGTGGGGAGAAAAACTCGTCAATCGACGTGTAGCTTGCGTTGCGGCAACGCATGGCCGCAACGATGGACAAGTCCACACAAGCGCGGAGAGCCAATTTATCGAGAGGCTGAGCCGCGATGTTTCGCGCCGACCGGCTATAGAACCTAGCCGCCAACCGGAATCATCTGCTGCCTAAGAATTCAGCCCATCTTCTTCCTCTCTAAGACAAACAGTGGCGCAGATGCTCGAGCATCATTGAGCAAATATTGCGCACAGCTTCGAATACGAGAGCGAGCGGAAGTCCGGCGCAACATGAGTCGCACCGGCATCAAGAAGAATAGTGGCGCGGTCAGGCTGAGCGATTCCGACACAGAGCATGCCGGCTGCTTTTGCTGCTTTTACACCTGAGGCGGCATCATCGAATGCCATCAACTGGCAAGAATCCAATCCCAACTGTTGAGCGGCCTTGAGGAAGACGGCCGGATGAGGTTTGCCCTGTTCGACTTCATCTCCGGTGACGACCACCCGAAAGCGTTTCGTCAAGGCAACTTTTTCGAGAAGAAACTCGATCCGGCTTTTACCTCCTGAGCTGGCAATCGCCAGCGCCAGATGCTCGCATTCGAGGTCCTCCAGGAAACTGGGCAAACCGTCGATGGTCCGCACATGGGCTGCTTCATCTCGAAAGAATTGTTCTTTTTGGCGCCCGTATTCGACAATCTGTTCTGCGCTCAGATCACCCATAAAGTGCCGCAGGATGTCTTCGCGCTTTCTTCCGTCTAAGACAACTTGCAGCTGATCTTTGGAAACCGTTCTTCCCACAGAGCCAAGAAACTTCTCCCATGCGCGCAGGTGTGCAGGATGGCTGTCTACGATCACTCCATCAAAGTCGAAAACCGCCCCTTTAAACACAAAACCCGCCTTGCTTTCGTGATTGAGAACGGCCTGGCCAGAGCTCTTGAGCGGCCCGGTAAGTTTCCAGCGTGCCCATATCAATCAGAAAATCCGTTATGCGATACGCCGCCATTCGGCCAACAATCTGAGGCAAGACGTGAAACCCCAGATCGACTGGACGACTGTCGGGAATAAAATCAAAGAGGGCAGGCGTGGCTAGCATCAACCCGGAGAAAGCTAAATTGCCGGCCGGCGCCTTGGGCTTTTCGGCAAAATCACGGACCACGCCTCTCTCATCGACCTGAACAATGCCGCATCGCGAAGGTTCCGGCACTTCATAGACACCAATCGTGGCGATCTGGCCACGGCTGTCATGAAAAGCAAGCATTTCAGTCAGATTCGTCGTCGTGAGGACGTCCGCATAAAGCACCCAAAAGCAATTCTCTGAGCCAACCCAATCTCGATTGGCGAGAACGGTCCCTGCACTGCCGAGCAGCTCCGCTTCCTCGAAGAGGCGCACGCTCAGGCCATCCCTGTTTTCCTCAATGAACTTGCGCACCGCGCCACCATGAGAATGAACATTGATCAGGACTTCATCGATGCCATGCTGGCGACAGAGATCGAGCCAAATCTGCAACATGGGTGTACCTTGAACTGGTAGAAGACACTTCGGTATGTTGTCGGTCAACGGCCGCAATCGAGTCCCGTGACCGCCTGCCAGGAGGAAGGCTTTCATTCGAAGAGTTCTACTTGTGAAAATATAGAGTTAGGATTCAAGAGAATTTTTATGCTTACGAATGTTCATTGGCGACCACCTTGCCCGCAAACGGAACGAACGTCCAGCGCATGCCGCCATTTTCATCACCATCAATAAACGGGTCGTCCGCTACGACTTGAGCGCCCTGAAAGTCAAACTCAAATCCCATCTCACGGGCCCCCATCGTCACGAGGGCTTCGCGCACATTTTGTTGGCGCTCCTGCTGACAGAACAAGAGCAGGAACCCGCCGCCTCCCGCTCCGGTTATCTTGCCTCCCGAGGCGCCGTTTCGAAGCGCCGATTCGTACATCTCGTCGATATGGTCATTGGAGATTTTCGAAGAAAGCCGCTTCTTGATTTTCCAGCCTTCGTGAAGTAAATGACCGAATTCCCTCAGCTCTCCGGAAAGCAAAGCGGCCTTCATTGGCTCAACCAGACCGCGAATCTCGTGCAAGTACTCGACGGTGCCGCTGCCGGTCTTGCGCGTCGATTCTTCTTGTTCCGCAAGAATTGTCCATGAGTGATGGGACGCGCCGGTGAAGAACAGCAGTAAGCTCGATTGCAGTTCCCGGATAAGTTCGGGTTCCAGGTTCAGGGGCTCCACGTGGGTCGTGCCGTCCCGGTGAAACGAAATGAAATTTAAGCCGCCAAATGCGGATGCGTATTCGTCCTGCTTGCCAACAGGCCGACCCAAAACATTACGAGCAATGTGGAAAGCTCTCTCGGCGAGTTCATATTTCGAGAGAGAGATGTGATTGTAAGCGGCAAGGATCTTCGTCAGATTGACGCAAACACTGGCGGAAGAGCCGAGTCCTGTTCCTGGCGGAATCTCCGACGCAAGAAAAAGATTCACCGAAACATCGCACCCAAACTCTTTGAGAACTGCCAGGGGAATTTCAAGGACGTTGCCGCGTACCTCCATTCGCGCAATGTCTTGCCAGGTCTCGACCGTGCGAAGATCTGCAGAGATGATCTGAATTCTTCCGTCACCTCGCTTCTCGAGCACCGTATAGAAGTGTTTGTTAATGGCTGCGCTAAGGACAGCTCCTCCGAATGTTTCGTAATACGATGGCAGGTCCGTCCCGCCGCCTCCGAAGCTGATTCGCACGGGGCTACGAACGATTAACATCCTCTACCTCCCGGCTTACAAAGCTGCTTGCTGCACTTTCAAGACTGGCAGCCTCGGAAGCGACGGGCACATGGTTGAGTCCGCGAAATAGCAAAGTCCACACAGTCTGCAAGATAAGGCTGAGGTCTAGAAATGGCGACCAATTTAAGATGTACTGCAAGTCGAAGCGTGTCTTATCTTCGGAGGAATGCTGCTCCCGAAGCCCGTGTACCTGCGCGAGACCCGTGACGCCGGCAGCCACCTTCAATCGTTGCCGTTGCCACTCCGAGTAGAATTTAACTCTCTCGGGTGACTCCGGCCGGGGACCAACCAGGGACATATCGCCGCGCAATACATTCCAGAGTTGCGGCAGTTCCGTCAGACTCCACCGGACGAAAAGTTTCTCGTAACCCTTCGGATCTGTTGTATGGCGCTCGATATTTAGCCGGCACATTCGAAAAACAATTCCGTCCTTGCCGCAACGCGGTTCGGTTCGAAATGCCATTCCTTTCTTCTTGTACACAACCAAGGCAGCGAGCGCAAGGAGCGGCGAAATGACAGGCAGAATTCCCAAGCTCAATACGAAGTCTAATCCTCGCTTGAGAGCAAAGTTGAGAGCTGGAGGATTCCGGTCCTGCAACGATAGAAGAGGCAGGCCATCGATCTCCACCAATTCCGCTTTGGAAACGTACAAGTCGTATGACTGGGGGACCAGATAGACTTTGACCTCCGCCTTTTGGCATTCGGCAATGAGTTTTCGAACCTCAGAACCATTGGGTTGTGAGATCGCGACAATGTGTTTTTTGACCTGCTGCTGCGCCAGAAATTCCAGGACCTGCAGTGTATTTACAGAGGCAAAGGGCGGCTTCTGCGAGCCAGCAAACCCATTCGACATCTCTGATTCGCCCGGAACTAGAAATCCGATGACTTGAAAGGGCATCTCCGGATGCGCAGCGATCTTACTGGCAAGCTCCCTGGCGATCGGCCCGTGCCCAAGTATGACGCAGCGTTGATCTGGCGCATTCCACAGATGGGAACTAACCAGGAAACGAACCGCACACCGCACGCCGACTAACCCAAGGAGAAAGAATATCGCGAAGTAAAGCATAACTAACCGGGAATACAAGTGCCTGGTTAGGAAAGCGAAAGCCAACACGACAACCATCAAAAGCGAAACCGCCACAATGAGCTTTGAAAGGATAGCGGGAAAATGCCAGCCCCCCTTGAAGCCTTCGAAGTTCAATTCGAAGTATAGAAAGGGCCACACCACAACAACAGCGAGTATCATGAGAAAGTACGTCTGAAAATACGGTGCGAAATCGATCGGATCTTTCGCGCCTCCGTATTGCAGCCCAATGCCCAGTCCCAAAGCCCCGAGCACCCACAACAGGTCGGCAGTCAATATCCCGTATCGAAAGTTCAGAAATTTCATTTTGAGTTGAAAGATAGGTCGGGATGTTTCAGAGCAATTCCTGTTGTTCGCACGATTAGTGCGGTCCTCCGCGAGGCCACTTCTCGTCTCAGACCCTGCTGATCTCCGCGCTACGACCGGGTCCCGGTTCGTCAGCCCCAGCCCGAAGATACGGTTGCTAGCTGGTCCGTTTCGCTCCCCCGAGTTCCGTTGATCCAATCGGGTACGACGAAAACACGCCTAACCGGGAGAAGCAGTCGCCATCACCTTGAGGGACATTCTGCTGGAAACGATCCGGAATATCGAATGGGCCATGGCCAAATGCAAGTCTTCGATGACTTGCATGTCATCGGAAGGGACGACCAGGCAAATGTCGCACAAGGACCTCATTTTCCCGCCCTGGAAGCCGGAGATGCCAATGGTCGTCGCAGCCGCCTCTCGGGCCACCTGCAGCGCCCTCAAAACGTTCCCCGAATTTCCGCTGCCGCTGATGGCAAACGCAATGTCCTGCGGTTGGACGAAATTCCGCAGCTGCTCTGAAAAAACGTCTTCATAACTGGAGTCGTTCGCCCATGCGGTCATCGCTGGAATATTGTCCGTCAGGGCGAGCACACGGAACCTCTTTCCTCCGTTGCAATAAGCCGTGCCCTTTCCGAGATCGCACGCGAAATGAGAGGCCAGCGATGCGCTGCCGCCGTTACCAAACAAGTACACCGTCCGCCCCGCTTCATAAGCCTTCAGCATTTCATCGGCGATTTGGTTGATGAGGTCATGAGGAAGCGCGGCCACAGCTCGCTGATGTGCATCGAGATACTGCCGTGCATCCAAAATCTCAGTTCCGTCATTCATGCCGTACCCTCCTGGAAATGAGCTTCACGCGTGGATTAGTCTTTCGGCTGGCTCGAGAAAATTCATCCGTGCAGAATGCTGACCCCATGCCGTTGTGTGACGGCTCCCCCGCTCCATCGAGCAGACACCCGCATCGGTATGGCAGGCAGCACTGGAATCATTTACGGAAAAAATGTTTGCCGGATTACAGATATTGGGCGCGCCACGCCGGTTTCTCGGGGGACGGCCCGTGCAACTGATAGTGAGGGATCACAGCGCTCTCGAATCCGCAGCTTTGCTGAGTGAACTGCCCTGCATCGCTGGGACAACATCCTTCGATTTCAAATATGCTTGCAAGGCAACGTCAATAGGTTGCATTTGGTCCATCCCCAGCGCCTTAAGCCGGCAATTTTCCAGAACCGAATACCGTGGGCGCGGGGCTACGAATGGCATCTCGCGCCACGAAACTGGGGTGACTTCGACCTCCAGAGCAGAGTATTGGTAAATTTTCTTTGCAAACTCGAACCAAGAGTAGTCGCCGTGATCGCTGGCATGGTAAGTGCCGTAGTGTTTGGTGTGAATCAAAGCCAGAACCTGCCGCGCAAGGTTTCGCGTGGAGGTCTGCGCCATTCGAATATCGTTTACGACTCGGACCTGGCCGTTTTGCCTCCCCAATCGAAGCATCGTCTCCACAAAGTTGCCTCGCTTGACGCGGCTGCCCGCAAGACCATATAACCCCGAGGTGCGGACTATGAAGTGGCGGGGCAAGACCGCTCGCAAAAGCTGCTCGCCAGCCACCTTGGAAACCCCGAACACGCTGACGGGAGTCGGCGTGTCCTCTTCCTTATACGGACGCCCCAGCTCTCCATCGAAAACGTAATCAGAACTGAAATGGACGACCGCCGCTTGAAGATCCTTGGCGGCGAGCGCCAGGGCGCGGACCGCCGTAGCGTTCACCGCAAAGCTGCGTTCCGGGTCGTTTTCGCATTCATCCACTGGATGGTAAACCGAACAATTGAGGATGACGTCTGGATGATGGTGGGAGAGTTTTTCTAGCAGCACGGATGACTGGGTGATGTCCAGTTCGCTGCGGCTGAGTGAAACCACGCTCTCCCTGGCAGATCGAAGGACTTCTGCCAGATCGGAACCCAACTGTCCGTTGCCCCCAAGGATGACTAGTCGCACGCGACAGCACTCCTTTGTTTCGTGGCGGCGCGGACCTGCCGGAGCTGTTCCGAACTGAGGCTCAGCACCGAGTCTGGATAGCCGAGTTTGGTTCTCGTCTCCTCCAACAGATCCAGCCAGCGAATATTGTGAAACGCCGGATCAGTGGCGTCATGGAAAGCCCCACCACGGATTTTTTGCACCAGGTCCCCCACAGTTTCTTCCACCGTCACCTTCGGAGTGAAGGTCAACTGTTGGGCGATTTTCTGTCCTGACGCTTGACAACTCCTGAGGTTTCGAAAGTTGTAATCAGGGCGGAGGTCACAAGGAATGTTTAGTTCCCCCAGCCTCTGCCGCACGCGCAGCGCAAGCTCGGAGATGCGATAATTTCCGTTCGTCACATTGAAGATTTCAGCGCTTATTTTCTCAGCCGGGGCTTCCAACATCAGTTTGTAAGCGGCTGCAGCATCTTGGATGCTGAGCAGCGGCCTCCACATTTCGCCGCCGTTGTGAAGAACGAGGTAGCCCGTCTGCAGAGCGTTCAGGACAAATGCGTTTACGACCAGGTCGAAGCGCATGCGGGGCGAGTAGCCATAGACGGATCCCTTGCGCAAGACCACAGGAGTAAAACCGTCGTCCGCCATTGCTAATATCCGCTTTTCCGCTTCGCGCTTGGTGATTGAATAAATTCGAAACGGTGCCACTAGCGAATCTTCCGTATGCATAATGTCTTTCTCTGGATGCCCGGCTCCCACGTCATAGATCGAGCCGGACGAGGCTTGGATAAACCGGCGGACTTTTCTCTCCTTGGCCAGCCTGGCCAGGTCGACAGCGGCCTTGAAGTTGATTTCCTGATTGGCTTCGGGGCGATACTCCGCCGCCGGTTCGGTGGAGAGACCGGCCAGATTGATAATGGCAGAGACTCCGTCGAGCAGGTCCGCAGGGACACTGCGGATGTCCCCCTCGACAATCTCAACACGGTCGCGCACGCGATTCAGTCCGGCTTCGCCATAAAACATCACGTCGAACACGCGGACACGGTACCCTCCATCAAGAAGAACCGGCACTAATTGGCAGCCGATGTAGCCTGCGCCGCCCGTCACCAGCACTAAAGATCCCTCATGATTACTTGTAATCATTTTCCCCCTCGTCTTAAGGTCTTGCTGCGGCGTAACTCCGCCCCGCCTGTTTCCCTTTTTGAATGCCTTCGTACTGAAAGCGATCCGATGCGGGAGACTGCAACCACTGTGCGAACGTTATGGCTTTCTTGTCGCGTTCGGAGATTTGAGGGTCGGAAATAGGCCAGTGGATCCCGATGTCCGGGTCATCGAACCGGATGGCAATGTCCGTTTGCCCGTTGTAGATTCCCGTGGTTTTGTATTGCACCTCGGCCCAATCCGACTGCACACAAAAACCTCGCGCGAAACTTGCCGGAGCCCACATCCATTTCTTGGTCTCCGCGGAAAGTTCCGTGCCCCACCACTTCCCGAGCGTCGGCGACCCCTTGCGCAAGTCCACGGCAACCAGGAAGGCGCGCCCATAAGTCACCCGCATCAGCTTGCCCATGGGAGGCTCGTACTGAAAATGCAGGCCTCGCAACACGCCCTGCTTGGAACGGGAGTGGTTGTCTTGCACGAAGTCCGTGGGCAGGCCCAGGGCTCTGAATTGGTCGGCGCGGTACGTTTCCGTAAAGAAGCCGCGCTCGTCCTCGAATACTTCCGGAGCCACAATCACGATCTCGCCGAGGTGTGTCGATTCTATTTTGACTTGCATTGGAAATTGCGTCTCCTCTATCAAGAAGTGGCACTACTTCTCCAGCCTTCCACAAACAGCTGCTTGCATTGATGCTGCTCCCAGTTCCATGCTTCGGCCATGATGTTCTCCAGGCTGGAGTGCGTGGGAGTCCAACCGAATTCATGCAGCAGCTTCAGGGGGCTAGCACACAGCACAGGCGGATCTCCTGCTCGCCGTGGCGCGCTCTGAATCGCAATTCTCTTTCCCGAGATTCTCTCGGCGGCCTCATGAATTTCTGTGACCGAATGACTCTTCCCGGTTCCGATATTGTAAGCGCGAAAGCCAGTCTGCCCTATGTTCCGCATCGCCAGCAAATGCGCCTCCGCAATGTCCAGCACATGCACATAATCGCGCAGGCAAGTACCGTCAGGAGTCCCATAGTCCGTTCCGAATACTTCGAAGGAGCCGCGCCGCCCGGATGCCGTTTGCAGCAGCAGCGGAATAATGTGCGTCTCGGGTGCGTGTCGTTCGCCCCAGCCGTCGCCCGCTCCACATGCATTGAAATACCGGAAGGCAATGACGCTCCATCCATACGCAACGGCATAAGCTTCCAGTATCTGTTCGAAGATCAATTTGCTTTCGCCATAGGGATTCACGGGTTGCTTCGGGTGGTCTTCGGGAATGGGTACGGTCTGCGGTGTTCCGTAAATCGCTGCGCTGGAAGAGAACACAAAGTTCCGTATTCCGTGCCTTCGTAGCGTCTCCAGGAGCGAGATTCCAGCGGCGACATTGGCTTCAAAAAACGGGCCGGGATTGATGACTGACTCTGGAACAGAAGCTTTGGCGGCGAAATGAAACACCGCGTTAAATGGTTTGGCGGCCAATACTCTAGAGAGCGCTGCCTGGTCCTCGATGCCGAGCTGATGGAAGATTGCACCCAGTGGAACAGCGTCGGCGAAGCCAGTGGAGAGGTCATCCACAACTTCAACCGAATGCCCCCCCGCCAAAAGTTGCCTGCAGCAAACTGAACCCACATATCCAGCCCCGCCAGTAACCAAAATCCGTGCCATTAATAGGCCCCTTCCTTCCGAAGGACCTTCAACGGAGTTTTGATTAATATCCTCAGATCCATCACCAGGCTCCAGTTCTGGATGTAGTACATATCCATTCGCACGCGCTCGTCATAACGGACCTCCTGTCTTCCGTGAACTTGCCAGTAGCCAGTGATTCCCGGCTTCACGGCAAGAAGAAGTTCCTTGTGTTGGCCATACTTCTCCAATTCCGGACGGGTAACCATCCTTGGCCCCACCAAGCTCATCTGCCCTTTCAATACGTTGAATAATTGGGGCAGTTCATCCAAGCTGGATCTTCGCAAGAAAGCACCCAGGCGCGTCAGCCGCGGGTCTTTCTTTAGCTTAAAATTCTGTTCGAATTCCGCTTTCAGCACAAGGTCTGAAGCGAGGACCGCATCCGCATCCGGCCTCATGGTGCGAAACTTGAACGCGTCGAATTCCCCGCTCATTTCGGCCACGCGCCTCCTGTAAATGACCGGCCATCCACTTTCCAGAGCCACGAGCGCACCCACCAGCACGAACACCGGAGAAAGAAAAATGATTAGTAGTCCCGCACCAACAGGGTCCAGGCAGGTCTTCAGCAAACGCTGCACGGGGTGATTTCTTGCTGCGCCTTGCGAGCAATTGGCCAATTGATTTGCGTCTGAGGCCATCGCGTTAACCGAATAAGCGATGGGAACTGGCTTTCTTCTTGATTGCTAAAGGCAGCAGCCACTCATTGCGTCCCAAGATGACTCCCGCATACCGGGCGGCTTCGTAGCACAGCACGTAAGGCACCCGGTGCGCCGCGCGCTGTTCCAGCATGTACTTCATCTCGTTCCAGATGAAGCGCAGGCCGTCGGAACACATGCGATTTGTCTGTTGCGCGTCCCAAAGTTCCCGCCGGCGATATAAAACGCCGCTGTCGAAGTACTGCTGAAACGAGCGCAACAACGTGTAGTTGTGAGAGTGAAACACCGCGGCGTCTGGCTCATACGCAATCGAATAGCCTTGCCGCAGAACCTGAATCGCAAAGGAGAAATCCTCGTATGCATTTATGTCTTCGGGAAAAGGCATGCGGTGCCACACCTCCCGCCGAATGGCCGAGTTCACGTTTGAAAACTGGTAGAGCAGATATTTTCCCGTGCCATTGCCGTTGATATTCTTTACCAGCCTTTCCGTGCCGTAGCGGTGTTGCATGAAAAAGACCCGCTCCGGAGTTGCATCAGGCTTGGGCAATTGCCGCCCGTAGACGGCGGCGATGCCCGCGTCGTCAAAGTTTCGCAGCAGCGCGCACAACCACCCGTTGTCGGCGGGAAACGCATCGCCCGAAAGGAAGACCAGGTACTTGCCCGCACTCGCCGCGGCGCCAAGATTCCGCGCGCGCGCATGATGAAACTGGTCTTCTCCAATCTGAAGCAAGCGTGCTGGATACTTGCTTACGATATCCGTAGTCCGGTCCTTCGACCCGGAATCAATCACCACCACCTCGAACGGGAAATCCACCACTTGCGTGAAGACCCCTTCCAGGCAACGCCCGATGTTGGCTTCTTCGTTCTTCGTCGGGATGATGATGCTGGCGATCACGGTGCCTCTCTAAACTGCTACGGCCCGCTTTTCCGACTCGCTTTCGGCGTTCTCGTAGGCGTGCGTCGCTTCTTCGAGTTGTTCGCTCGGAAGCGTTCGCAACCAATCGCACAAATCCGCGAATCCGTCTTCGGCCGAAAGAGACGGCTCCCATCCCAGCAAGCGCTTCGCTTTGGAGATGTCCGCCCAGCCATGCCGCGCATCGCCTCGGCGGTACTGCCCCGTCAAGACAGGCCGGATCGCGCTCCCCAGCTTTTCGGAGATCAATTCGGCGATCCGATGCACGCTGAGCCCGACTCCATTCCCCAAATTGAAAACCTGATAATCCGCCGCTTCACACTCCATGGCGCGGAGATTGGCGCGGACCACGTCCCGCACGTGAATCACGTCCTTCAACTGCTGCCCGTCTTCATAGATTAGCGGGGTCTTTCCCGTAATCACGCGAGTGCCAAACCGCGCGATCACCCCGGTGTACGGATTGGTCAATGACTGCCGCGGCCCGTAGACGCTAAAATATCGGAACGCCACAACGGGAATGCTGTAGAACCGCCCCACCAGCATCGTCTCCAGCTCTTCATCCTGTTTGGTCAGGCCGTAAATCGTCAACGGCAGCAGCGGCCGGTCCTCCGCCATGGGCAGCGGCTTGGAGGGCGCGCCGCATTGCGGACATCGCATATCCCAGTCGTTTCGCACAAGCTGTTCGACGGGCCGGAGGAACGGGTAGTACACGCCATGCGCAGCGCACTCGTAAGTGCCTTCTCCCATCACCGTCATCGACGATGCCACGATCACTTTCTTGATCTTTTCCTTCCTCTCGATCGCCAGCTCCAGCAAATTCGCCGTGCCCAGGGAGTTCACCTCGACGAAGCGGCCGATGTCGATCATCGAAATTCCCGAGCCCACTGCGGCGGCGTGATGGAACACCACTTCGATGCCGTCCAACGCCTGCCTCAGCGCTTCCTTGTCCCGCACATCTCCTCGAATGTACTTGCACTTGGCGTTGGCGTACGCAGGCCACTTGGGCGGTTGCGGGTGCGCCGCCGGGTCAAGGTTGTCGAATGCCACCACCTCGTGGCCGCGTCCCACCAGCGCGTCTACCAGGTGCGACCCGATGAATCCCGCACCGCCCGTTACCAGCACTTTCGACATTCCAATCCCTCCCGACACAAAAACTGCCTCTGCACTTCAGTTTATTAAGACGACTGGCGCGCTCGTAGCGCCGCGGCCGACGGCCCGCGCCACGCCGCCCTCAGCTTTTTCCACTTCGCGCCGAGCCAATTGCCTTGCATCATGGCGCGCAACTGCCCGTTCGTTAGCTTTCTTCGCCTTTGTATTTCGCGCCTCTTCCGCAGCACGGAGGGCAACTGGCGAAGGACATCAATTTTGGCCTTCAAGAACGCCATCCCCGTGCCTAACTTGAAAAAATAGGCTGCGCTGCCCAGTTCATAGAGCAGCCGCTGCGGGACCCCAAGCAGCATCAGCCCCAGCGGCATGTTTTTCAGATGCACCAACTCGATATTGCGCTGGGAATAATAGGTTTTGCGCGCAGGGAGTTTGATAATCGTGGGTGAAGCATAGTGGTAGACAATCGCGCGCGGAATAAACATGCACTCGTAGCCCCGGAGCTGCGCCCGGAAGCTCAAGTCCATATCGTCAAACGTCATGAAGAAGTCCCGATCAAAAAAACCAATGTCGTCAAGCATGCTGCGCCGGTAAGCCGCCGCTCCCGCGCAAGCGCCAAAAACCTTGCGCGGCTCGCTCCATGCCGGCCCGTCGAGTTCGCCTCGCCCCAGCCCCATGCCCGTGCCGGCCTTGCTCAAATCGAAGCCGCAGATGTCAATTCGCTCGCGGTCCTCAAACTGCATCATCTTGCTGGCAAAAATCCCGGTGTTCGGATACTCCCGGCTCGCCTTGTGCGTCTCTTCCAGCCAGTGCGGGTCCGCCTCCGTGTCGTTGTTCAAAAGGACGATCACTTCTGCCTGCGCCCGCTCGTAGCCCGCGATGTTTCCCCCGGTGAATCCTCGGTTCTCCTTCAGCTCCACCAAGATCACCGAGGGAAAACCCGTCCGAACGTATTCGGTCGACCCGTCCGTCGAACCGTTGTCCACCAGAATCGTCTCGAAGTCCCGGAACGTCTGCCGCCGCAAAGCCGTCAGACACGTCTCCAGGAAATGCTTCCCGTTCCAATTCATCACGATGACGCTGATTTCAGGCATGGGAAAGCTTCCTTGCACAGCCGACTTTGCTTGGCGCAGGCGACCGAATGCCCTTCGATGTCGGGCTCAAATGAGCTGTACTGATCCTTGGCGCTCTTCAGCGTGCTGAACGCGAACCTACGGCTTCTTCCAGGATGGCCTCGAGACGGTCGGTGGCCGCATTCCAGGTGAGTGTGCTAGCCGTCCGCATCCCCTCCTCAGCCAGATCTCGGGCTTTTGATAGGTTCCCAACAAGTTCGAGGATCGCGTTTGCGAGCTGTTCGGGATCTTTGGCAGGGCGGACCAACGCGTTACGGCCATCGAACGCATAGTCCTCTGTGCCCGTACCAGTGACAACCGCAGCGGCGCCAGAAGCCATAGCTTCAATCGGAGGGAGTGGAAAGCTCTCGTGCCACGAGGGCATGAACACGATGTGCGCGCTAGAATAGAGTTCACCAAGGCCTTCGCCAAACAGCCGGCCAACAAACGTGGCCGGGACATCGATATTCCCCAACGGTTGTCCACCATACACAAGCCATTCCACACGGTCTTTTCCGACCGTGGAGAATACCCTCTTCATTGCTTCTACCGCGTCCTGCCACCCTTTGAACGGTATCGGCGAGTAGTACGTAACCACCCTGACTTTGTGCGGATTTGCGAATTTGGACTGGAGCCCGGTCCGCGGATGGAAAATCTGCGTGTCAACGCCGGGAAGCAGCAACCAACTGTCCCGCCCTACTCGCTGGCGGACGGTCTCTTTCAGCCAACTGCAATTTGCCATCAGAACTAGTGGCAGGCGATACGTGAGACAGGCCATTTGCCGCCGAACTTCGTCGGCAAAGAAAACTTCTTCCCAGTGCTGCATGTGATAGAGCGGAACCGTTTTCTCGGAAAGAACAAAGTTGGCGTACGCCGTCCAGCACATCGTCGCAATGGTAACGTCTGAGCACTTCCAATTGCGTATGAGAGCCTGACTCAGACGCGAAAGACGAAGCAGGGCAGCGGTCGGGAATTGCCCTTGGAGTCTCTCGACTGGTAGATATCTTTTTGCAAGACTCTTCCCGAGACCAAGGAACCCTCGCGGCTGGGCCAGCTGAGTTGCCGCCCGCGCGGAAAATCCGGCTTGCCAGCGCACTCTTCCTTGCGGCGTGATTGCGTGGACGTTATGTCCGCGTTCGCACAGCTTATCCATAAAGTTGTACAGCACCATGCTTCCGCCCGTATGGCCCCATCCTGGAAGGAAGTAACTGATCCTCATGATGCGCTCACCGTGATCTCGCGATAGGCAGCGTTACTCGCAGCGGCTCCGGCGAGTAGACCGTCCCGAATCGAATCTGCAATGCCTTGGAAAACCCAGCGGGCATATCTTCCCACGGGATAAATGCCTTGCTTTTCGAGGGTCTGGAGTGCGAGTTGCTTCCAGTTGGAACCTGGCCGCGACCAGGTGTAAGCAACATCGATCCAGGTCGGGTCGATAGTTTCGACCTCTGCAATCCAGCCCCACTGCTGCAGCTGCTCGACCACATGCTGGGAAAGTTCACTCACCTCGGACGAGGAAGGTCTCTGGCCTTCAGCGAAGGCCTTCTCCACGTAGATGCTCACACGCTCTCGCGCTTTGCGCGCCGAAGCAGGCAGAAACGACGCATCCACGTTGCTGTAGAACCCTACACGATGAAAGCCGCAATTGCTGTGGGGTACGTAAACCCAATGGTCCTCTGGACACGTGGGGCCGCGATGAGCCCCCAGGTTGATTACGAGGACTGACGGGGAGGGGCCCGAGGCGGCCTCGACCGAGAGTCCGGTCAAATCCATCATACGGTTCAGCGGAAGTGTCGAGAGCAATTGTTCGTATCTGGCTCCGCTGCCGTCGGCAAAGAAAACTTCGCGTCGACGTGCATCGATCTGCGCTACTCTTTTTCCATATCGGATATCGCTGCGCGAGGCGATGCGCTGGGTCAACGCGTTGAGCCCCTCGGCGGGATAAACAAAACGCGTGTTGTAACCCACGGGGCGACTGTGGTTAAAGGCTCCCTCAATGGCCAGGGATAGGTTTACCGGCGACTTATAAGCATCTTGAGGAGCAATGGATTTCCAGAGTCCGGCCGTGTACAACTCATGAAAAGGACCGAAGAAGAGATCGTACAGCGTCCGCCCAAAATTGGCCTCAAGCCACTCCGCCATGGTTTGAGCTCGGTGGTTGTGGGCGGCCCCGGCCATCTCGCGGAGCGCTTTTTCTATGATTTCAGGATCGAGATACTTCAAGTTGTTCTGCAGGGGATAAGGCACGAACATCCCGCGATCCGGAAAGTAAACTGATGAACGTCGGTCATAGCTTTTTAGAGGAGTAAGCGACTCGATAAACTGCAGGATGAGTGCGTCGCCTCCAAAGATCCAATGTCCTCCACCCACTTCAAAGCGGTAAGCTTCCCCATCGTCGGGCGGTGAGTGAAGGCGCGTCTTGTTCCCTGGTCGCAGGTAATAAGAGGAGCAGATCCCTCCTGGTGCTTCCTCCGCCTCATAGACTGGCAGCCCCGAAACCCAGCCGGCCGCTAGGCCGGTCACGCCTGCTCCCAGAATCAACATCTTCGTTGACGACTGTTTCATTTTTGGCATCCTCTTAAAATCAGCAGTGCGGGTCGAGCAATGCGTGTGTAATTCGTGCATTCATTCCACAGATTCGCCAGGAAATGACGAGCCGGCTACAACTGAAATGCCTTCCGATCGGACGGCTGCTTTCGCCGAGTGCGAAAGAAGTCCAACCCCTTTTCTGCGCAGCCAGAGGTACATCATCGTTGTGACAAGAATCTCGGAAATGGCAACCGCAGCAGCCATGCCCAGGTGCGCATAACGGGGTGCAAGAACAATGGCCAAGACCACATTGACTCCCCCGGCAGCCAGGATGATGGCGTTGAAGGCGTAATCCATCCCCAGCGGAAGCATCCATTGCATACCCAGGACGTTGCTCAGTCCCACGAAAACACACAGCAAAGCGAGGATACGTACTGCGGCGATGGCCGGCAGGAACTGTGGTCCAAGAAGCACGTGGACCAGCACGGGTGCGGCAGTGAAGAGCACGGCCGCCATCAGAAGCCCCCCCGCCCCCATTACAACCAGGGCGTGTCGGGCAAGCCCCCGAGCTTCGTCGCGACTGTGTTGAACCAGATAACTGAGCCGTGGGAATAGCGCTTGGCTGATGGGGTCAAAAAGGCTGAGGAACGCACCACTGATCTTTTGTGCGCCGGCGTAATAGCCCACGAACTGGGGCGTGACGAACAGCCCGAGGATGAAACAATTCCCAACCGTGTACAAGCTCACCGAGCTTTTGAAGAGGAACATCGTCCAGCCCATGCGCAGCGACTCAAAAACGTTGGCCCGGGTCGGAAAGCCGACCGGAATCCCCTGGTAAGCCAAGCCGAGTCCAGCGACGACAGCCAGCAGTGCGCCACTGCCTTGGAGCGCCACGACTTTCCACCCATCGCTTGGGGAATGAATCAACAGAAAAGTCCCGGCGGCAACGAGCAATTTCGCGGTGACGTCGAGCGTCGCGGCCACCTTCATCCGTTCCATCCCTTGGAACAGCCAAAGCAGGCTGAACGACTGTGCAATCGCGGCGAACGTCGCCGCCCAAAGCAGCGCTGGGTGCTGACGGAACTGCGGCACCCAGATCCCCGCTAACCAGCTCAACGAAACACAAAAGACAGCAAGCAAGCATTTGGCTCCTGTGACTCCGGCTAAAATCTCGGCGATTCTCTCTCCATTGTTGTGCGCGCGTGCGACCTCGCGCGTGGCCGAAAGATTGAATCCATACTCTACGACCAGTGTCAGGTACATCGAAAAGCCTTGGGCAAATGCTACTTCTCCCCAACCCGAGGGCGTGAGGGTCCGGGCCAGGTACGGCACGACGATCAGTGGCAACAGGTATCGAGCAATGTACACCCCATAGAGCGTGAGCACGTTGCGGACGAGATGGCTGCGGTACCAACGTTCAAGCTGGTGGCTTTGCATCGTGGTTTAATGGCGTCTATTCGAGTGGATCCCGAAGACAAGACCGCAGCGGGCGATATCGATCCCGGCCACCTGTGCGCTGGCCAGAGCGCCCAGCACGAACCTGGCAACAATGGCATTGTTCCAGTGGACGCGTTCCTTTTCGGGTCCTTCGACATCAGATGGTGGTACCAGTCCGCACCAAATTTGAAACCACTCTAGGGCTTCTTCGGCTGAAGCCCTCCGCCGCGAAAAGCGCGCCAATGAGGAACCAGTAGATTTCGGCAACTTTGGAAAGAGTGAACACGTCGGTGAAGACAGCGTTGATCAGCAAACCTACGGTACTGGCGAAGATGCCACAGGCGAAGATTCGTACCATCGGCGAGGAATTCACATCACGGAATAGGAGATAAAGTGTTGTTAAAACGATGCGGACAACCCACAAGAACGCCACCAGTCCCACAATCCCAGTCATCCCCAATATGAAAACGTAGAAGCCATCAATCCCTATCCCCTCGCCCCTCAGTGAGCCCAGCCCAGTGCCAATGAACGGAGATCGCATGAAGGAGTGCCACGCGGGAACCCACGACTCCTGGAACCGACTCGTAAGGCTTGGGGCCTGACTACCAAAATCCAACAGTTCGTTCAGCCGATCGGCAAATCCCTCAAGGAAAAGTGCGGGTACAATGGCCAGCGGAACAAGGGCCATAGTCAACCTGCGGCGGCCTGTTAGCCATAACGCCATCCCGAGACCGAGCGCCAATCCGACCAACGCCCCACGAGAGTAGGTAAGATACATGCACAACAGCGATAGAGCGAACAGGAAAAAGTATGCAGCCCTTGCGAAGCTGGAGATCGTTTCTTCCAACGCCAGCAGCAGGAAGGTAGGCATCACGACCACGTAAAATCCTGCCAGATCAACGGCACCAGCAAACGTCGCAGCGAGCCTGTCGCTGCCAAACCCCTCCGTAAGAAAATAGACGAGGACGAGGTCTCCGCTCATATGGGACGCGTTGAAAACGGGGACCAACCCAAATTCCTGCAGCATCGCATAAGCGTCGACGGCGAGGCAGGCGGCAGCAAGGGCTACTATGAGCTTATCCAGGTCCGCGTGATTGCGAATCAAGGCAAAACTGATCAGAGCGACGCTGAAGTACTCTACGAGCCGAAAGAAGAACAGAAATCCTGTCTCCGTATCCACCGACCCGAGAATCGCGACACCGAAAGCGGTGGACAGCGCGCAGCAGAAGAGAAAAACCAACACGGGTTTCAGAAAGTCGAGCGGGAGCCCTGTCCCTGGCCTGAAAACCCGGCGGAGAAGCACGACCGCCAAGAAAGCAACGATACAGAAGTCCTCAAGCCTGATGGAGACCAGGAATCCGCGCATTGGCACCAGGGGTAACTTTGGCCACAAGGGGATTAAAAACAGAAAGCAGTATATGAGAGACATCGGGCGGAAAAGCCAGAAAAAGGGTAGCGTTACACCGGCGGCTACTACGAAAACCATGTAGTTGTGGCTTAACTCGGCGAATCCGAAGAGGAGAATCAGGCCAGTGAGGCCGACCGCTACGGCGAAAGCGCGCCAACTCGGTGCCCACGAAAGACGGCTATCGATGCTGCTTAATTCGTTACCCACTGATTTCCTCTTCTTGTAAGCTGCGCGTTCTCGCAAAGGAGATTTGTGCCGCCTCTGTCCTGTAGGATCTGGATGAGCCCCGAAAATCCGCTGGGGTTTAGCGGCTTCGGCTCCACTTCTCCTTCGATTGTGTAGAGCGAGAACCCCGCGTCCGCGAGTTCCTGCAAAAACTCCTGCGGGTCACAGCCCGCCGCCCTTAGCGAGGGAGGGCTGAACTCCGTGATGATATGTCGCACGCCGCACTTCTCGAAAGTTTGCTTCATCCCCGCCAGGGCTGCGTGTTCCGCGCCCTCGATGTCCATCTTGATCAAGTCGACCCGCGGCCAGCCGCATGCCTCTAGAAAATCGTCAAGGCGCGTGGTCTCCACCTCCGGGCTGTCCGCCTCCCAGGGGATTTCTCCCGCAAACAGGCTGTTCCGGTCGCTCCCCTTGGGATTTACCAGGAGCTTGTGGACGCCCGTTTTATCGGACACCGCCTTGCGTACCGCATGAATGTTCTTGTACCCGTTCAATGCAATGTTTCGCTGCAGATGCTGGAAGCTCGCCGGAAACGGTTCGAAGGCGTACACGGTTCCAGCCGGACCGACGCAGCTTGCCCCAATCAGCGAGAAGTACCCCGCGTGCGCTCCGATGTCCATCACGGTCATCCCCGGCTGCAACAACCGCCGGAAGAGCTTCGTCGTTTCCGGCTCGTAGCGGTCCAACACCAATTCCAGCGTCGATCGGAAAGAACCCTTCGCGCCAACCCGGCAGTCTATCTGTTGCCCTTGCACCCTCATCGGCCGGCGTTTTATCTCAAAATACACCGCCAAGCCGAACTGCCCGACGGCATTTAATCCTGCAACCACCGACCTCCCCAGCCTGGACCGCCTTAACCCCGTGCCGCGGATCATGTCCTCGGCCGCACCAAAACACCGCGACGAAAATGCGTGCATCATTCCCATTGCCAGTCTGGTATCACCACTTCTTTCCCCAACGGTTCCAATTCCAGCGCGTCCACTTCGACGGCCACCGAGCGCATGATGAGGTCGAGCGAAATCACGAAGCGCGAGCGATTCTTCCGCCGCACCAGGATCCCCTCCATCCCCGTCATTGGCCCGCTCTTCACCCGCACTCGCCGCCCCACCTTCAAATAAGGATGCGGTTCCGCCCGTACTCCGTTCTCAAGGCTCGCACGCAGCGCCTCGATTTCTTCTTCCAGGAGCACCGCTGGTGTCCCGTTGAAGCTGACGAGCTTGGCCACGCCCGGGATCTGCAAAACCTGCAAGCGGTCGCGCAGGGCGAAGTGCACGAAGACGTACCCGGGAAACAACGGCAACTGCAACGTCACCCGCCGGTCTTTCCACCGCCGCACCGACGCATACACCGGGAGGAAGTGTTCGACCGACCGCACCACGAATTGCTCCGCAACGCGCTTTTCGTGGTTTGCGCTGGTGTAGGCGGCATACCACCTCGGCTCGCAATACGCCGCCGGCAGTGTGCTCAACTCCCTTCCGGACCTCTGTTGCGCGCAATGGATCGCCATGGTTCCTTCTTCAATTCTGCTGCCGCTAGGGCTTATCTGCAGCTTCGCCCCGTCACTTACAGGGCATTTTGTGACCTAACTCCTTGTATCTTAAATACTTACAGAACAATCCGCTGCTACTGCGCGTTGCGTTCGCCGCCCTTGTCCTGCTGTTCGCTCTTTGCCTCCGCCTTCTTCAGCCAAGTCCAGGCCTGGTCCCCGTTTGTTTCAGCACCGGTCCCGTTCCGCGAAAAGTTCGGCAGACGTGCTTGCACAGTCGTGAACACTTCCATCGCAAAAACTCTTCGCGGATCGCTCACATCCACCTCTTCCCACCACGATTTTCCGACAATCCACGTCATTGCCACTGTGATCCCTAGCATCGTTCCCAAAATCACGATCATAGTGCGCGGAGGATAGGACTTTTTGGTGGGCACGATCGCCGCATCCAGCACCTTGACGGTGGGGATCTCCTTGGCTTCTTGCACTTTCGCCAGTTCGTACTGCTGCGTCAGCAACTCGTACACGGTTTCCTGGATCTTTGTCTGCCGGAACAGATTCGCGTACGTAACGCCCAGCAACGGCAGCTTGCGGATGGAGGGGTACAGGGCGTTTGTGCTCTGGATTCCGCCCTGCGTTCCCGCGCTGCCGAGTTCGGTCAGTTTTCTTTGCAGCTCATCCACTCGAGCCTGCACCGAGCGAACGCGCACGTTATTGTTGGTGTAGATCTGCTGCAATCCGCTCAGCTCGGCTTGCGCGGCGATCAACTGCCCTTGCAGCGTCGCGGCTGCTTCCACCATCGCCTTGCCCTGCGCTGGAATATCGATCGCCGAGTTCTTGCTGGCAAACTCGCTGAAATTCTTCGCTGCTGAGTCAAGATCCGCTTTCACTGTTTTCAGGCGTTCTTCGAGGAAGATACGCTCGCGCCGCGCGGACGAGGTACTGACCTGTGCAACGAGGCGGTCCAATTCCGCCACATACGCCTGAGCCATCGCGGCGGCGCGTTTGGGATCGTGATCTGTCACACCAATCGAGATAATTCCGCTCTTGCGGTCTTCGGAAAGATCGGTATGTTCCGCGAGGCCGTTTCTTGCGTCCTCGATCTTTGAGATGTGATAAACCTTCATGAAGTGGAACTCGTCGATCAGCCGGTCCTGGACCGACTGGCTGCTGAGGATGCCCACAAAAAGCGCGCCGGAGCTCTTCACTCCCAGGAGATCACCCGCAAGGCCGCCAAGCCCACCGGCTCCGCTGCGGCCAGCCATGGCGGCCACCATCCCCAGCCCTGAAGTGGACTGACTGTCGGGCGGCATAAGCCGCGTGACCGATTGGTATCGCGCGGGGATCAGGAGAGCAATGAGGATGCTTGCAAGCAGCGCGTACGCCCCCGCGCGGAGCAGGAACTTACGGTGTTCCCAGAACAAGCGCAGGTAAGGGAGAAAGCTTTGCTGCGTCTCGACCGGATCCACGAGAAGAGTCGATTCCAACCCGTCATTCTCCTGCTCGTAAGCAGGTGTCTCCCGAACCGGCACTTTCCCTGTCGCGCTCAATTCGGATCTCCCACGCCCGTGGCGTTTTGTGTCACATGGTGGAACGATGGCCGGTAAATTTTTTGCGGCTGAAACTGAATTCCGACGGACGTAGCTATGTTTCTTTCCGGCCCAGGTTGAATCACGGGGAAAAGCCACCGCTCATACTGCACCGAAGCGGTGACCCCCACGCCATGGCGGAACCAGAAATCCCCGCGAGCACCTACGTCCGTCAATGTGCCCCCACCGGGCAGGAATTGCTGGCTTACCTTCTCATGCCGGAAATTGACCTGGATTCGATTCTTCGGGGTGAACCAGTAGTTGGTCCATGCCTGCGCACCTTGACCATCGCGGCCGATCCAACTGCCGATCAGGTTTCCTGCGTTGGTGTAACCATTCAGGTAAGGGCTGTCGCCACTCGAATAATAAAAGCCGTGACCGATGGCGCCCCCCGCGGGAACATCGGTGTACACACCCTCGACACGGAAATCGAGTCGCGGGAGTTTCGGAAGCTGTGAAACATACAGCCCCGCGCTGATAGCGGAGCGATCCCAGTAGGCAATGGGGCTAAGTTGGTCCCAGGCAAAAGCATCGCCATAAAACGAGACCCAACGCCGCAGCAGGGGCAGGCGGTAATTCCAATCCAGTCCGGAATCCTGTTTGCCCGGATCTGATGGTGTGCCCTTCACACGATTGTGCTCACCCCTATCCGCTAAACTTCCCCAGAAGTAACCGAGGGTCATCGGAATATCACCACCACCAAAGACCACTGTACGAGTCAATCCAAACTCGAAGTTGCGTGTGGGCTTCCAGCTAACTCGTTCCCCGTGGATGTAGGGCTGATTCTGCAGTGAATCCAGGTAATTCCCGATGATTTCAGTCGGGGTCCTAAAGAAATACTGCCCCGACAACCTGCCCATGAAAAACTCCAGCCACGCTGGCCCAAAGATTTTCGAAAGCAATAGCACTTTCAATGGGGAAGTCCGAGCGATCCTTATCATGGGGATGGCCTGAGAGTTCGTGCTCAGGAGCATTGGCCCGCCCTCTGTTGGGCTGCCCCACATTTCCTGAGGCCCAAAACTCACTAGCCAGTTCGTGAGTTGCATACCTGCATAGGCCTCGATCAACTGAAACTGGCTCGTGGACGCAAACGGCGTGACCGACGGAGTCCCCTCTCCCCCCAGGCCATCGGCATTCGCTATGAAGTTTCTCTCGGTGAACGGCAGCGGCAGTGCGGAGGGTGCGTACTGATATTCGCCACGGACGTAACCCACCCAAGACCCGGCAGTCGTATAAAAGGAGAAACCTGTAATCGCGTTCGTGCCTTCCTCATTGGGCCGGCCATAGTCATTGATGATGGTCTGCCCGATGTCAAAGCTCTCCCCGCCTCGTCCGAGCGGGGGTCCAGAGATTGTGGTGACGCGGGTGTAGACCGATTCGAGCTTAGCGTCTATACCACCCGTTGGGAGGTCCAGTTCGCTCTGGAACTCTTTCTGCAGCGCAGCGTAAATCCTGCCGGCTTCCGCATTAGAATCCACCCCATGATCGTCCGCCTCCGTGATCAATCGCGCACATTCCCATCGAGTCCAGGGACGATGTGCCAGAAAGCCACTGTCGATCAACCCGAGACCCATCAGGCGCTCGATCGCCGGATAGACCCAGCTATCCAACGGCACATACGGCGAGCCCATATTGTCTCGAGTGGGGTGCTCAAACAGCTCTCTTGCGTGACTGCTCCAACTTTCCCATGCAGAGCCGCCCAATTCCGGATCGTGATGGCGCTTGTAAACTGTGTAGCCAGACAACTCTCCGATCAATGCGCCGACGAGTACGTCCGACGCAAAATGCTTCTGCGCTCTCACGCGCGAGTAGCTGATCATTCCAGCGGCGCCGTACGCGAGAATCTTGGTCAACGGTCCTGGATACTCGTGTGCGATCACCCCCGCCACCGACCATGCTGCCGCGGCATGCTCGGAAGGAAACGACGTGCCCCCGCCCTGAAAAAACGGTCCGCTGCCGTCGCCCTGAAAGGGGCGTTCACGTCCCAGCGAATACTTCAATCCCTCAACCATCACCAGACTGTTCAAGGCTGCTTCACCTGCCAGAAATCCAGTCTCGCTCCAGTGTTCGTTGTGCTTGGCCTGGCCCATCAGCCACATTCCGCCGGCCCCGCCGACAAGCGCTCCAACACCAACGTTGGATAGTGTTTTGTAGCGACTAATCGTCGTGGGATTCTGCGAAAGATGTTTGCTGAAATCGCGATCCGTCACGAAGAGACCCGCCGCGATACCACTAAGCGGAAAAAGCCACTCTGTATCCGAGAACCTAAGCTGCGCAGGACTTGTCCAGATCCTTCGTTGATCGTCTATGAACCTTCCCATCAATCCTATCCGCGTTCCCTCAGACGTTTTCGCTACCTCGTTCACTTCTGGCGTGTCGTCGGTCTGTGAAGAAGATTTGTGCTTCGCAGATTCGCTTTCCGAGGCCGCGGGCCTTGCTCCTTGTTCTTGCGCCGTGGAAACGCGAGCAGTGCTAACACCAAACAGCAGCGCCGCTCCGAGAATCCCGATTTGGCGTCGTATCATCATGCGCGCTCAGGGAATAGCCACAGCTGCAACCAAGGCGGCGGACGACGCGATTTGCGCGATCGTCAGGATGTTTTTAAATGTATTGCTGCCAAGAACTGGCCTCTCCGGTACCACAATCGTGTCGCCCGGACCCAACGTCGCCGAGAGCACACCTCCGGACCAAAAGCGGCCCTGACTGCCGCTCGTCACCGAACCGTCCGAGCGGACGATGAAGATTGCGCCTTTGTTTGCAAGCTGTGTTGCACCTCCCGCGCGGGAGAGATACCAGTTGGCATTCCTCCCTGGCGTATAGGTGAGGGCGTTGGCGTTGTACACCTGGCCGATAACCAGCACAGCTCCGGGTTGCTTCGGAATCATTAGCGAATCGCCTGCGCGAAGCTCGATATCATCAGGAGACCCTTCAAAACCTGTACGATTCGGGCGCAGATGTATCACTAAGCGTCCCGATATCGGGGCTTTGCGGAGCGCATCTAACACGCGTTGGCGCTGTTGCATGGCTGCCTGTTGCAGCGCAGCTTCTTCCGTTCCAGTCGTGGATGCCGCCGTCTTCACGACCGTGGACTCCTGCTCAAGCCTCTGGATCATTTCCTGGCGGTTCTTCTGCTGAAGTTCGCGCACTTCTTCCCGCTCAAACACGGCCGCTCGCGGATATGCTGTCGGCAACAACCCTCCGGCGCGCTGTAGTAGCGAACTTAGCCGTTCGCCTGAGCGGATGCCGTACACACCGGGTTTGCGCACCTCTCCACGCAACGTGACCACCGCGCCGATGTCGTTCCAACCGGCCTGCTGCGGCACGGTTAGCACATCGCCATCATGCAGAGGTACATTCTGGTTTTCGGCTCCAGCCAGCGCGGCGGCCAGACTCAAGTCCTGATGTCCAGCTTGCACACGTTCCCCGGACGAATCAGCGATCGCATAATGTGTCAGGTCGCCGCTGTCAGGATTCGCGCTTCGCAGCAATCCGCCAGCAGAACGCACTAGATCGGAAACCCGCATATTGGCAACGAGAGGGTAGCGGCCCGGCTTCGCCACTTCCCCCTTGATATAAACGGTCGCCGGGTCCACCTGCGCCGGACTCTTGTGGATCAGCAAGCGATCCCGCGGCAACAACAGGATGTTTTCCAGCGGATTGCCTGCAATCGCTTCCTTCAGGTCGACGCTCAGAATCTTCATCGTTCCGTCGGCTTGCGTCCGGAAGACCTGCGCACTTCCTTGCGCTGCGTCCGGCGTCAATCCATCCGCCAGGTAGATCGCGTCGCGGAGATGCATCTGCCCCGAAGTTTTGTAGGTGCCGGGCGAGCGTACTTCTCCGGTAACGGAACTATCGGAGCAGGTTCAAAATCGTAGCGGCTGAAAACCCGCACAGTATCCAAGGGTCGCAACTCCGGAGCCGTAGTGGGATCTTTCATGGCTGCAGCCAGGTCAAAACTCACGACGCTAGGGCGAAAATCAGGTGGATTCAGGCGAATGATTTCCCCGTAGTGCGCCGCCGGTTCTGGAAGGATTTCTTTATACGATGCAATGAGATCGGTCAGCTTCATGCCATCACGGTAGGAGTACCGCCCGGGCCTCAGAACGTGCCCCTGCAGGTAGATGGTGTCCTGGTTGTAGGGCGCGATCGGGAAGATATGAATTTCATCGCCGTCCTGAATCCGGAAGGAGGCGAGTTGCGCTGGCGTGGAGTTGTCAAGCGACAGATCCAGACTCAACATGGTGCGCTTTTCGTGCGCTTCGAGACGTTGCACTTCGACGTGGCGCAGAGCGGCCGCGGGGAGGATGCCTCCGGCAAGTTCGAGCACCTCCGCGACTGTTTTTTCGCCATTCAGCTCGTAAATCGCCGGCCGCCTCACCATTCCCGTCACGGTGACCTGCGCGCCTGCCGGCGGTACCAGCAGGGTGTCGCCGTTCTCGAGCCTCTTTGCGTCCGGCGTGACCCCATGCAAGAGCAGGTCGTACGCGTCGATCTCCTCGAGTTCCTGCCGCCCGCGCATGTGTTTCAGAGAACGCAAAGATCCGCGCGGCGTCGCTCCCCCAGCGGCCACAAGCGCGTTCAGCGCCGTGGAAAGCGAGCTGATATCGTAGGCACCGGGCTCCTCGACTTCTCCCACAACGTAGACACGAACCGTGCGCAGCCGAGCTACGGAGACATCGGCTGAGGTGTCGCGATACTGCGTCCCAATCGCTTTTTGTACGGATTGCTGCACTTCACCGAGAGACCTGCCGCTTACGAGCAATGGACCTGCTTCAGGAAGAGTGACCCTCCCTTGCCGATCCACAACGCGCACCAGTTTTGTCGAAACTCCTCCCCAGAGATCAATGGATAGACTGTCACCTGGGCCAACTACATAGTCTGGTCCCACAGGCAGATCCATGGGGATGCCGCGGAGATCGCGCAAGCCGTCCTGAAAGATTTCCGTCCCGAAGCGTTGCGGCGGACGATCCCTCGAGGGAGCCTGCACATAGAGGTCATACAGGGACGGAATATCCGCGTAGGGATTCGGCCGGTGCACCATGTTTCCGGGTTGGAGTTCACGCTCCTTCGCGAGACTTGGTTCCCGCCGCCACGTACTTCCTGCGCCCATCTCAGACTTTGCACCCGTCGAAAGGGTTGTTTCTCCGGAAGCCGCCTCCGCTGCCGAGCCTCGAATTGCTCCCCCACGCAACTGTTCCATGGAGGAATCGTTTAGTGGATTCGGAGATCCATTGCCGTAGAGCGCCGGACCACGGGGAGGTTTCATGCTGTCTGAGACACTCTGGAACGAAACATTTCCGTCCGCGGCTCCGCCGTACGGCGCACCCTCTGGATTGACGTCCGTTTGCAGGATGCGTAGAGATGGCGACAGCGGCTGCCCGTCGTTGGGATAATTGGAAGGCGTTTCTTTCTGTGGAGTGGTTTCCTCGGGAGTGGAGATGGTGCGCCTCTGCCGGGACGCCGCTCCCTGCACGCATTCTCTGTCCTCATTCAAATCGCAGGGCGCCGCTTTTGCTTCATTTGTCCCGGTCTGCGAAGGCTTGACCGACTCCAAGTCTTCCTGGGCTTCGATCTGCACGAGGCGCCTTACACGCTCCTTGATAAGAAGGTCTTGCTCTTTTCCTATTTCGGAGGCGGGATTCACGCTCGGACGCAGGTAGCCATAGCGCTGCACCAAGCGGGTAGCGATTGAGCGAAACGCCACATCGGTTTTCAACCGGTTAAAAACGGCGTTGTCGGTAAGATCTTCGTCGCTGACGATCTGCCCGTTGTCACTCGCCTCCCTGGCCACCCAGCGCTTCAACTCCACCAGGATTCCCGGTTCGTTCAGAAGCACATCCTGAATTTGTGAAGGGGAAGCGGCAACGCGCAAAAGATTCCCGTTCTCGAGTTCAGAAACCTCCTGGCCGGCAGTGCGTGCTGCTGCGTCACGCGGGCGTGGTTGGCTATTGGTCTCCTGGGGTTTCGCGGAAGCACAAAAGGACAGGACAACGAAGGAAACGAACAGCCTGGTGAACTTACTGGCTCTAAGCATGTTTGTACTCCCCCCCTCAGTTGATCTCGCCACTTTTGCTCACCGTCTCAGCAACGCTTTTCACGGCGCTAAGGAAACCCTGTTCCGACGATTCAATATCGGCGGCATGAATATCGAGGGACGCCCAATAACAGACGGTGTAATTTTCGTGGGGTGCGACCGCGATGATGTGCAGTGCGGGGTACTCGCGAAGTAGTTCGTCGCAGATCGCGGGCCGCTTGCCCGGTTTGTCGGCCGTGACCACCAGAAGGTCCGGCGTAGTCTTTTGCACCGACTCGCGAATTTCCGCTTCTTGTGCCACTTCGCCGACGATTTCGATCCAGGATTCTTCTGCGAGCATCTCCACAAGCAGCTCTCGCATCAGCTTCGGCTGGTTCGCCACGAGAATACGGAATGTATGGACCATAGGTATCCCCACTTAAACATTGAGTATTTATCGTTTGGGAAAAAACGCTAGGTCTAATCAAGAATCAATTAAGCACTAGGGTCGAAAGGTGGCTTTGGTCGCAGTGCACCCGTTGAAATGGAGGGCTGCGGATAGTCCAAGGACCTAGGTCCTCCAATAGTCCGCGGACTAAGCCTGATTAGTACTGCGAATCAGGTGGTCGAATTGGCACATGAAGCCTGGACTTAGGCGGTTTCAAGCCCACTACGTTTCAATTTGGGGCATCTTAGTCTGTATTCTCTGGGTACTTATAACGTTAGTTGACACCTGCTCGGACTGCCATTAAACTCCTGTTGCCAGTTAGTTGAAGTGCCCTTTGCGCCCCCCTCCCTCCCCCGCGCCTGGTGTTTTGCCCTCTCTTGAAAAGATGAATTGAACTGAGGGTGTATATGGGACAGACAGATGACTTCAAGTTATCCCCGCAAGTTAACGTCTACCTCTTGGCCGAAAACAGGTTGCTGCGTGATACTCTTACGCGGCTTTTGAGAAAGCGCTCGGAGATTAATGTTGTCGGGGTGAGCCGCCGTTCGGAAGGCATTAAGGACGAGATAATCTCCTCGCATTGTGATGTTGTCTTGACGGATTGCTTCGACAATACGACCCGCTTGACCTTTCTGCAGGAACTCCTCGACGAACCCTCGGGAATGAAGGTGCTTCTTTTCGGCATGAATGAAGATCCAGGCGTTTTTTTGGAGGCGGTCTACTTGGGAATCTGCGGATACCTGCTCAAGGATGCTTCAGCCGAGGAGATCGTCGCGGCGGTGCGTGCCGCTGTCCGCGGCGAAGCCACTTGTCCCCCGAGCCTTTGCATGTCTCTGATTCAGCATCTGAGCAAAAAGAGACAGGAGAAACTCGAAACATCGGATCCGCAGAATGGCGATCGGAAGGCCCTCACTCCCCGGCAACTCCAACTCATCCGGCTTGTGGCTAACGGCCTGACGAATAAAGAAATCGCGGCGGCTCTGAATTTGTCTCAGTTCACAGTGAAGAATCATCTCCGCCGAGTAATGCGACAGGTGGAAGCGGCGAGCCGTCACGACGCCGTTAGCCTGATTCGTGCAACTGGGCAGCTCGCCCCGCCATAGGCCACAGCCCTACGACGAGTCATTCCCCTAGAGTTGAGGTACTTGAGTGCCACGTTGAAAAGCGGCGCGAGAAGTTAGAGCAATCTCGAATGGCTGGGTGCAAGAAGACTCGGCAAGCCGGAAGCAAACCGTCAGCACACTTCTGCCGCACGAAGACTCGCTTAGCACCTCATCTCAAGTGTCATATTGGGGCCCTACTCTCGTCGCATCCATTTCTGAAGATGCCTGACGCAGTGAATAGCCCACGGATCGAACTCTTTTTTTCTTACGTCGGTGCCAATCCGTCCCCCAATTTTGGTTACCGGAACCGACGTCATTTCCGTGGGAACAATCCGGGAACAATAAGAGTTCCCTGCCCCTCTAACCCACTACTTTCTGTATCTTACTGTTCATCTAAATACTTGAGTATTCATATCGAGTTGCGCGGTCACGGTAGATGGCTGGGGTTCGAATCTCCACGGGCCTACTATTTTCATTGCGATGGGCTTAAGCACGTTTTCCGCAGCCGGTTTTTGAGCCATGCCTACCGTTCTAGTTCGCGCATGCGGTGGTGGGCTGCTCTAGAATTGCGCTGAGCACTTGCTCCTGAGAGGCCGTGTCCGTCGGACGGATCAACGTTCAGGCGCAACGGTGTCGGGCACGGTCTTCATTTCGGATCGCTTTGTGTACAGCTCTAACAACTTGTCAAGCTCCTGAGGACCGATAGGTTTGCTGAGATAACCATCCATGCCCGCGGCGAGACAGCGTTCGCGGTCGCCTTTCATAGCATGAGCCGTCAGCGCGATAACCGGCAAATGCGTTCCGTGGTCGGCTTCCCTTGCGCGCAGCGCCGCCGTCGCTTCAAAGCCATCCAATTCGGGCATCTGCAGGTCCATTAGCACGATGTCAAAGCTTTGTCTCTCCACAGCTTCCAGCGCTTCTCGTCCGTTGGCGGCGACAACAACTTGATGTCCCCTCTTCTCAAGCAACCGGCTTACAAGGCGTTGGTTGACCGCATTGTCTTCGGCGACCAGCACCCGTAAGGGCGCAGAGCGGTCGCGTTCATCTCCCAGTGAGTTGCGAGTAATCAACGGAATCGCGCCCGTTTGCTCTCGTGCCCCCAATACTCTTGCGACGGCCTCGCGCAATTCCGATTGCCGGATAGGTTTCAGCAAATAGGCGGGTACACCCAACTCTCGGCAACGTTCGGCGTCTCCCCGGTAGCCCGCTGAAGTAAGCATCATGATCGTGGCCGTCAACAGTTCGGGCCTTTGCCGGATTCGCTCGATCAGCTCAAAACCATCCATTTTCGGCATACGCATGTCCGTCAGGACCAAGCCGTAGCGCGCTCCCACCTGTGCAGCCTCAGCTATTTGAACGAGTGCCTCTTCTCCACCTTCGACCAGTGTCGGCCTCATTTCCCAGCGCTCGAGCATGCTCCCCAAAATTCGCCGGTTCGTCGAATTGTCATCGACCACCAAAACCTTGACGCCTCGCAAAACTTCCGGAGGAGCGATGGCCCCCAGCACGATTAGCTTGGCGTCGGTAACTCCCAAAGGCATGGCAAAGTGGAACTGCGTTCCTTGACTAACGTTGCTCTCGACCCACATTTTTCCGCCCATCATGGATACCAGGCGCGACGAAATCGTCAGACCCAGGCCGGTGCCTCCGTATTTTCGTGTCGTCGAAGAGTCCGCCTGCGAGAAGGGAGCGAAGATCAATTTCTGTTTTTCGGCGGGGATGCCAATTCCCGTGTCCGACACTTCAAAATGCAGCATGCAATATTCTCCGTCTCCCGCTTCTGCACGAACCTTTACTGCCACTTCGCCCCGGCCCGTGAATTTTATTGCATTGCCCACTAGATTGAGGATGATCTGACGCAGGCGGCTGGGATCTCCGCGCAAGACCTCCGGCACCTCGGGAGCCATCTCACAGAGTAGCTCCAGTCCCTTTTCGTCGGCGCGCAGCGCAAGCGTCTTCAGCGCCGCTTCCAGCGTGTCGCGCACACTGAAATCGATAATTTCCAAGTCGATTTTTCCGGCCTCAATTTTGGAAAAATCGAGAACATCATTAATCACCGTGAGCAGGGAATCGGCAGATAGCTTGACCGTTTCCAGATAATCGCGCTGCTCGGGGGTCAATGTGGTATCCAAGGCAAGGTCCGTCATCCCCAGAATGCCGTTAAGCGGCGTGCGAATCTCATGGCTCATGTTCGCCAGGAACTCGCTCTTCGCCCGGCTCGCTCCCTCCGCCGCCTCTTTGGCCTCGCGCATTTCGATTTCTGCCGCCTTGATCTTCGTAATGTCGTGTCCAGTTCCCACGATTCCCGTGACTCGGCCGTTCTTGTCGCGCAACGGAACCTTGGATGTCAGCAGCCAGAATCTTTTTCCTTGGGCGTCCGCGCATTCCCCTTCCCGGTTGCAAAGCGCCCCTTCCATGCGAATTATGTTCTGCTCTTCATCGTAATAGGCTCTGGCAAGTTCCTCCGGATAAAAGTCGAAATCGGTTTTTCCGAGCAACTCTTCGGGACTGATTGCACCCATGGAACGAGCCAAGACGACATTGGCCACGATAAAACGGCTTTCCGTGTCCTTCGCGTACATAAAATCGGGCACATTGTCGATCAATGCGCGCAGCAGCGTTCGCTCCGCCGAAAGCGCTTCTTCCGCGCGAGTGCGTTCATTCACTTCGGTTTGCAGCGCCCGGTTGGCGTCTGCCAGGTCGGAGGTCCGTTGCTGCACGCATTTTTCCAGCGTTTCGGCGTGTGCTTGTAATCGCCGGTTGTAAAATTCCTGGCTTTTATACAGCGCCAAAATGCCCAGCACGATGCACAGCGCTCGAAACCAGGGGTTTTCGTAAAAATGAGGTTTCCGGAAGAAGCTCATGGACGCGCCGGTCTTGCTCCACACTCCGTCATCGTTGGAAGCGATCACCCGAAAGAGGTACTTGCCCGAAGGAAGGTTGGTGTAGTAAGCAACGCGCCGCGTGCCAGCCGCGACCCATTCCCGGTCGCAACCTGAAGCGGTCCTGCCCATCCAACAATTGCCTTCACGATCCTGGAGGAGCGCGGTCACTTCATCACGATACGCATTGCGTGTGATGGGCTGAAGAATGGGGCTGCCGCGATCCATCCGGTACAGCCCGGCCACCGTGCCCACGGAGATGCTGTGCTCGGTGCCTCCCATCAGCGTTTGCAGAATTTGGTAAACAGCTTCGCCGGGAAGTCCGTTTTGGGAAGTCCAGGTTTCGTGACCGTACTGATCAATACTCCTGTTTCGATCCAGAGCCAAAGCACCGCTCGTTGCAATGGTCAAAGCGAACGCGAAAAAAACGCAGGTCAGGCGCTTGCGCAAGGAAGCGGTTCCGTCGTGGATCTTGAGCCTGGCGGCCACTTGGCGCGACTGGCACGAGCGTGAACCGTGCGAATCACTCACTCCGGAAGCGGAAAATTGGCTTTCCATTCTTTGCTCTATGCTTCCCGCAGGAGTGACTACTCGCGTGCCGAGGGGAAGACCACCGGACAATGATGAGCAAGCCAAGAACCAAAGCATTCCCTCGATAGACGTTTAACTAGCTAGAAGAACGAGACTTACAGAAACTCGGTCGCGTCACACTTGTTTCGAAGGCCAAGCGTGCGCCGTGATCAGCAGGTTGTTCCAGAGTGGAAAAGTAGCGAACCTGGCGTCTGTCCAATAGGTGTGACTGGGCCGAGTTTTTTACCAGGTTCGTTGAGTTGGAACGGCACAAGTTAAGATCGCCGTCCTGGGAGCTGGAGTACGCGGGAGATCCACTTGGGGGTGGCTCACACTTCCAGATAGAACGCACTCCCACGGAAAAGGTTTCACATGAAAGGACAGGAGAGTTTACGAAACACGCCGTACTGGTATTGACAGTGATCGCTGCTGTGTTCTGTAGCAGCACCTTGGTGCTCCATGTTGCGCGGTATTCGGCAAAAACATTCTTACCGCGGAGAGCGAAACTTCCTACGCTAGTGCCCGCGGCTCTACAGTCTCAATAGTGCACCGATGAGCTTGTCGATTTTTCTACCGTAGGCGTTTACACCAGGAATTCGCCGGCGTTGCGAACGGGACAGTCGCTCCGCATAGAGAAGGACCTCGTCTTGATGATTGGGATCCTCGGGCTTGGCCCGGAGAAGCTCCCGTTCAAGTCCGCGGTCTCCCTGGGCCAGGATTTTCACGCGGGCAACGCGAACGCGTTCGTGCTCGGCGCAAAGAGCATCGTGCGCGCGTGCGATATTGCGGTGCACCACCCACCCCGATCGCTTTCGTTCCGCAGGAATAGTTTCAGTTAGCTGGAGTTCCCCGTTTTCCAGTCACTCAGGTCTTCTTCGAGGGTCACGTGGGCAGTCTGGAGGGTCCAGCACAATTCGGTCTTGTCAGTGGAGCGTAGGGCCTCTTTGCGCTTAGTCAACGCGGGATCCGAGCATGCCTTCGATCGCACACATGTCATAGGCCCGAGAAACTGCTCGGGGCCACTCAATCGGCGTTACGTCGCCAGCACTCGCCGGAGTTGCACTTGCCGGTTCCAGGCAACGTGCTTGAAATGGTGCCAAGAGTGAGCGCAAGTGAACCAATGCCGCCGCGTGAATTTGTGACACACGTGATTCGCCAATCCCCAGAATCATCCCGATATCCTTCATACTGAGTTCTTCGAAATAGTACAAGCCCAAGACGGCCCCTTCCTTTTCGTCCAGTTCCGACAGGGCCTCCTTTAGAAGATGGCGAGTCTCCAGGCGAAATGTCATCTGAAAGGGATCTTCCTCCGGGCGGAATGCTACGGGTAAGGCTTGCTCTCCAGTCCCTTCGTCCGACCAAATCTGCAAACTTTCCAGTCGGAGACCTCGTAGATCGCCAAGTAGCCGCTGAAAGTCTTCAATGGGTAGGCCCAACTTGGAGGCTATCTCCGACGCCGATGGAGAGTGGCCAAGCTCGCCAATGAGTTCGCGACTCGCTTGTTCAAGCCTGTGCGCCTGCCGCCTCAGGTTTCGCGGAGCCCAATCCATCAGGCGCAGGCTATCCAGGATTGCGCCGCGAATTCGAAATCGCGCGTAAGACATGAGCTGCACGTTTTTCTGCGGATCAAATTTATCGACGGCATCGATCAACCCCACAATCCCGGCTTGAACCAGATCGCCAAATGACACGTGTGGCGGTAAACGCTCGTGGATCCGTCGCGCGATGTACCGCACTTCAGTCAGGTTTTCCAGCACCAACCGCTGGCGTTCAACAGCATCCACAATGTTCCATTGCGACGTAGGCTTTAAGGACATATTCAGCATCTCTTGAATCCCATTACGCTTGTCTCGCTACGCCTCAGTTCGATTCGTGACGCGATACCGAGTTCCTCGCAATGGTAGGCTTGCCTCGATTCAACAAAATTCGCCTCATCACTCGTGGTCGGGTACGTGCAATTGGAGTGCCGAACTGTAAAATGCGCTTTTGGGGGCACGATTTAATGAAGACTTATGACCTATGTAGCAGAGCGCCTACGATGCGTAAAAATCTCATGAGAGTCTTCTATGCTCGGCGGAACTGGTATTCACTTAATGCACTTAGCAGCGAACACCCCCCACAACACTTCTGGTTTCGTTTTGGCCACAAAGCTGGCAGATATCTCTTCAGGAATCGCCACAGCATTCAACTAGCCTATATACAGCTTCCATCGACAGCTCCGACTGCCTGCCCGGGTTTGAAACAATCCTAATCGCTGGAGCCGTCTGGTTTCCAGGAAATGGGTAACCGCTGCGCCTACTTCCTTGAGAGCGACGAAGCTCTCGAGCCGATAGCTTCCCGAAGATCACAAAACGAGTTCCGCTCTTGGCTCAAATGCGCGTTCTCCAGCGGTGAAATCGATATTCTCCACTTTCGATGGTTCGTATCTCTCCACCCGGTTTGCGCCCGCAAATGCATTTGTCCCTGCAGTCTGCCGGTTCGACGAGCCGCCCTCGGGGAATCACTGAAACTTGGAAGCGGATTCCTCATGGCGGTGTGTTCCAAAAAGGACTAGCGCCTGCCGCTGGCACAGGGTCGTTCTGGATTCGCAGCGCTCGCATTGCTTGCAAAGAGGGTTTCATCTGATATTTCAACATGTTGCGCCAAATCAGTGGAGCAAGAATGGAGGCGGCCTTGGTGGCCTTCGTGCAGGAACAGAGGGGAAGAATCGGGGACCCACGGAGAGCATCAGGCGCTGTCTCGAAGGCATGGTGGCCTGCGCAAAAACGTGGATGCCCATGGAGAATCAGTGCGAGTGCATCGAACAAAAAGCGTGGGCGAGCCAGACGTCCCACAGACGACGGTTCTGCGCGCGAATTTCCGACACATCGAACGGCGGGAATGGTGGCTGTGGGCAGCGGCTTTTGTTATCACCTTACTCCTGACGGTCGGGCTTGCCTCCTTCCTCCTTCCTATCTCAAGCGTTAATCAGGATTTCAATTCGCTATATGTATTGCCGCAAGCCATTCGAGGGCTCGTGGCCCTGGTTTTCCTCTTCGATCTTTACACGATCTATCAACATCTTCTGATCTATCGAATCCGCAGGGAGCTGGTGAAACGGGAAGAGCTATTTCATCTGATCAGTGAGAACGCCGCAGACATGATCGCAGTCGTGGATATGGAAGGGAAGCGGCTTTTCAACAGTCTTTCCTATAAAAAGGTGCTGGGATATTCGCCAGAGGAATTGCAGACCTCATCATCATTCGACCAGATTCACCCCGATGATCGTGAGCGCGTCAGGAAAGCGGCGGAGGAGGCACGCCGCTCGGGAATAGGAAAGACGCTGGAGTACCGAATTCGCCACAAGAACGGGACGTGGCTGGTGCTGGAATCAACTTCCAGCGTCATTCGCAATGACGAGGGGGAACCGGAAAAACTTGTGATTGTGAACCGCGACATCACCGAGCGCAAGAGAGCGGAGGAGGCTCAGCGGCGCTCGGAGGCAGATTTTCGCTCGGTGGTGGAAGGCGCACCCTACGGGATTTATCGCGCGGGCATGACCGGCCGGTTTCTACAAGTGAATCCGGCGCTCCAGAAAATGCTGGGCTACGAGTTGCCGGAGGAGCTTCTCCGGAAAGATCCGGCAACAGACATCTTCCGGAACAGCGGCGAATATCTGCGTTTGACGGAGATCCTTGCCAGCACGGAAGAAATCAAAGACATCGAGATGGAGTGGAAGCGCCAAGAAGGCACACCGATCACCGTGCGGTGTTCGGGACGCCGGATCAACGATGAAAACTGCGTCCCGGCGTACTTTGAAGTGTTTGCGGAGGATGTGACAGAAAAACGAGTGCTGGAACGACAACTGAGAATGGCGCAAAAGATGGAAGCGATTGGGCGCCTCTCGGGGGGGATCGCGCACGACTTCAACAATCTTCTGGGCGTCATCATCGGGTACAGCAGAGTGCTGAAGAGGGCGTTGGGCGCGAACAATGCACTGTGCGAGCATGCCCTGGAAATCGAGAAAGCAGGACAGCGGGCCGCCTCTTTGACCAAGCAGTTGCTGGCCTTCAGCCGGCAGCAGGTCTTGACGCCCGCGGTTCTCAACATCAACACACTCGCTTCCGACATGGAAAGAATGCTTCCGCGGCTGCTGGGTGAGGACATTGAAGTTTCGCTGGAGCTGGATCCTGAGCTTGGCAGCGTGATGGCGGACCAGAGCCAGATCGAACAGGTCATCATGAACCTGGCGGTCAACGCGCGTGACGCCATGCCCACGGGCGGCAAACTAAAGATCCAGACCGCCAACGTGCAGCTTGACCAAACCTACACGCGGAACCATCCGGGTTCCAAGGCCGGGAATTACGTGCTTTTGGCCGTGACCGACACAGGAACGGGAATGGACGCCGGAACGCTCACACATGTCTTTGAGCCATTCTTCACCACCAAGGAACGCGGCAAGGGCACGGGACTTGGACTTGCCACTGTGTACGGCATCGTAAAACAGAGTAATGGATATATTGGGGTGGATAGCGCGCCAGGAAAAGGCGCCTCCTTTCAAATCTATCTGCCGCGACATACGGGTGAGCCGGCGGTGGCGGAACAAAAAATCGAATCGGGAGAAAAACTGTGTGGTTCGGAAAGCATCCTTCTGGTGGAAGACGCCGAGCCGCTGAGAAAACTTGAGCAAACCATTCTTGAAGCAGGCGGATTCCACGTGTTGTCAGCGGGGAGCGGTAAAGAAGCTCTGGAAGTCGCGGCGCGCTTCGGCAGCACTTTTGATCTCCTGTTGACGGACGTCGTGATGCCTGGCATGAACGGCCGCGCTTTGGCGGAACAATTGTCGCCGCGCCAGCCAGGAATGAAGGTGCTGTACATTTCGGGTTATGCCGACAGCTTCATTGCAGGACACAGAGTTCTGGATCCTGAAATGCACCTCCTGCACAAGCCCTTCACGGAAGAGGTTCTTATCCGGAAGGTCCGCGAGGTGCTGGATGGCGGGAAAAAGCCAGCGTCGGCCGTGAACCAAATGGCCGAACTTGCGGGGAGCAATATCCGGTCCGGCCGATAGGAGGAACAAGGCCATGGGAAAGGTGTTGGTTGTTGATGACGATGAAGCATTGCGGCGCCTGATGCGCCTGGAACTGAGCGACACCTACGAAATCATTGATTCGGGGGAGCCGGAACAGGGTTTGGCCCTGGCCCTCGAAAACGAGCCCGACGCCATCCTGCTGGATCTGCGAATGCCGAACTATTCCGGCTATGAGCTGCTTGAGATGTTTACGTCCTTCAGCCGCACGCAAATGATTCCGGTGATTATCGTGAGCGGCGAATCAGGGGGGCAAACCAAAGAACATTGCAAGCAGCTCGGCGCTGCCGGCTATTTCGAGAAGCCGATTGACTTCGAGGCACTGCGCGCGAGCCTCAGCCAAATCGCCAAGACGCGCCGGTTGGTGCCGCGAACCGAGGTGCGCGTGCGATTGCGTGTTCCGTTGAAGCTGCGCGGCACAGACAGTCATGGGAAGAAGTTTGAAGAGGTCGCAACGACGGAGAACGTGAGTCTGAGCGGGTTTCTGTGTGTCTGTGCGGCCGAACTCGCCACCAATTCCATTGTGGAAGTCTACATGACGGGCTACGGAGAGGACTACGCGGGGAAGGCGAGGATTGTTCATTCGGACTCGAAGGCTGCGCCGCTTCGACTCTACGGATGCCGGTTCATCGAGAAGACCGGTCCCTGGGTGCTGCAATAAGGAGTGAGTGGAATGCTCTTTATGACCAAAGCTGACCAAGTTCTTCCCGCAGAACCTGAAGGCAGTCTCTCCGAGGTTTCATCGGAGCAGCAACCTGCAGCACGCGTTCTTGCCGTCGACGACGAATCTTCCGCTTGCAAGCTTCTCTCCCTCATTCTGGGCCCGCCTGTTTTCCACTGCACCACCGCATGCAATGGTGATGAAGCCCTTGTGACTTTACAACGCGAGCGATTCGATGCAGTCATTTCCGACCTCAACATGCCCGGCCTCAGCGGTATGGAGCTCCTCACGCAAGTTCGCCGCCGCTATCCTCATATGGCGTTTTTGGTCACCACCGGCGTTGATGACGTGGAGGTGGGCGTGCAGGCGATGCGTTGCGGTGCGGACGACTATCTGGTTAAACCCCTGCGGGAGAGTGCCGTCTTGGCAAGCCTCGAGCGCGCGCTGCACAAGCGGGAGCTCGAACAACAGGTCGAGAACTACCGCCAACACCTCGAAGAAATGGTCGCGGAACGCACCGAGCAACTACAAGCCGCTCTGCAGCAGATCGAGAGCAGTTACGAACACACACTGCAAGCGCTTGGTGCGGCGATCGATCTCCGCGACAATGAGACGGCCGGCCACTCACAGCGTGTCTGCCGTTACTCGCTCGAGATTGCTCGAGCGATGGGCTGGTCGGACAAACAATTAGGAAGTCTTGCCAGGGGAGCTTATCTGCACGATATCGGAAAGCTCGGAGTCCCCGACGGCGTTCTACTCAAGCCGGGACCTCTCACCGCGGATGAGCGGAAACTCATGCAGCAGCATTCCCAGATGGGGTTCGACCTCGTGAAAGACATACCCTTTCTTGCTGACGCCGCCGAAATTGTTCTCTCGCATCACGAGCGCTACGACGGCGGCGGCTATCCGCGAGGCCTCAAGGGAGAAGAGATTCTTCTGAGCGCGCGAATCTTCTCCGCCGCAGATACTCTCGATGCCATCACATCCGACAGGCCCTACCAGTGTGCCTCTTCGTTCGACGCAGCACGCGAGACGATCCGCCACCTTTCAGGCAGTCAGTTTGATCCAAAAGTGGTAAGTGTGTTCCTGAGCATTCCCGAAGACACTTGGCCGACGATCGCAAGGAACCAGCGGCAAATTGCTGGGCTCTCACCCGAGTTACGAAGGAGCAGTGCCATTCTTCGCCTTGGTCTTGATGTACTCCCCTGACTGATCTCGCTGGCCTATTTGATTCCGAGCAACGAGTGGGAGAGGTCGCGAGTTCGCGTCGCGTCTTCCCCGCCATTCCTTCAAGCACTTGGAAGGAAGTGGCAAAAACCGTCATGGTCTATTCTGGTCAAAAAACCAAAAAACCGAGCCTGAGACAGATGGCCTTTCTTGAGTTTTTTTGGTGCAATGCTGGTCCACGAATTAAGCTACTGCTGACTTCTTCTCCAGCACCATCTTCACAACTTTGCTTTGCGCCAAGCGCGTCTCCGGCATCCCAGCCTGTGCGTACAAATCGAGAGTGATGCGGCTGTTCGCATGGCGCAACAATTTTTGTACGACCTTCAGGTCGGTTCTTGGGTTTTTCTTGCCCTTGTACGGGCACGATATATCGTGCCCGCGGCCTCGCAGGCCGCTCTTGCCGTGCGCAGGGTTTTGTAGATGCATGACTTCACTCATGCATTCGGGCGCGGCTAAAGCCCCACACCTACAATTGCACTGTTGCACATGCAACGTTTGTGTCGCGCACAAGAACGGAAATGTCGGCACGCCGACAATTGCACTTAACGGGCTAGGTAACATGCACTCCCCACCCCCCCTGTTTTTGCGTAAGTAGGGGAAACAAAAGGGTTACAGGAGAATTTCGTGGATGTAGGGGAAACAAAGGAGTTAGCGGGTTTTTCGGTGCGGACGAGACTGTAGGGCGGCCCGAAATGGCACAAGAGCAGCGTCCCCTCAGCATAACAGGTGAAGCATAACACATTATTTACTGTGTGTCTGCTATTATTTATAGGGTACTAGTTTCGAAACTGGTACCCGGAGGGGAGGGCGGAGGGGAAAGTAGAGAGTGGCTGTCGTGGAAGGGAAAAGTCAAAATCCGCACCCTTCCAAACCAAGGGTGCGGCATCCACATCCTTCCCAATCTCAACCTGCCGGCCACCCGCCGATTAGATGATCTGTCATTTGGGATGCTTTCGGGTCAGGAGTGTGCAAACTGCCGCACACACAGCCACGGCAAATTCCGCTTCCTCTCGGGCAGGCTCGGTGCCTTCCTTCCCATGACGAGCGCCTTCGTCTGACGCATAACCATAAATCCCATCGAGTCCCTTCTTGAGCGCCGGATGGACTGAGGTAGAGTCCAGATACTTCCCGAGCGTCATCGCTTGGCCGGTGATCTCGCCCAACACGCACTCGACCGCGCTTGTGGCGTGCGTGACTGCGCCGCTCGTGTCGGCCTTTGGCCTTGCGGAAAGCGCGCTGATAGCGAACTGTAAATGTTCGGCGGCGGTTGGCTTTGCGTCCTCTTTCAAAACAGTGACGGCGGTCTTTACCGTGCCCTCAAATACCTCGTTGCCCCGCGTGACGATTTCTCCATTGACGAGCTGCCACCCGATGCCGGTCTGCACGAAATATGTGTTGATCTCGCGTTCAAAGACAGAGGCGCGCGGAGTGCCTTCCACCAGAATTGCATCCTGTTGACGGGCCAGATATCGATGCACGGCCTCAATGATGTCGTAAACGCGAAACCAGGAACACGCGTCGATCCCTTCCCTCGCTGCGCTCAAATCCGTGTCCCCGATGGCAAACGAGGCCCAGACAGAAGCCTGAGACTGCTGAGGGTTAACCGCCTTTTCTCACGAGGGGCAGGGTAAGTGAGCGATTCAGGCTTTGTGTTGGTCAGTTTTCTCTGCTGAGTGGCTTTTTGTCTATTTGTGGGGCTATTGGTCGTTCCG
>Ga0208036_1000230_pt1 | contig 40495 bp, 41 predicted proteins | sample June2015DPH_11_1_2_FD_184706 | JGI IMG/M metagenome (GOLD analysis project Ga0208036, IMG submission 184706) | Peatland microbial communities from SPRUCE experiment site at the Marcell Experimental Forest, Minnesota, USA - June2015DPH_11_100... | ecosystem: Environmental > Terrestrial > Soil >...
TGGCTGCCCTGTCGGCGTCCAGGGTAACCAAGGTAGCCAGGGAATTCAGGGCGTCCAGGGCAGCCAGGGCGTGCAGGGAGTCCAGGGTTCGACGGGGGCGACAGGGTACACGGGCTTCACGGGGGCGATTGGCCCGACCGGTTTCACCGGCCCCATGGGGGCGATTGGCCCTACGGGATATACCGGCCCAACCGGCCCCGGCAACTTCACTGGCTATACCGGCCCGACCGGGCCGACAGGATATACCGGCCAGCAAGGCGGCCAGGGGACGCAGGGGACAGCGGGCGTTGCGGGGGCAACGGGGGCAACTGGGCCCACTGGTTATACGGGATACACCGGCCTTGCTGGTTCTGCGGGTACCGCAGGCTCCGCAGGTGCCACAGGCCCGACAGGCTATACGGGTCCGACAGGATACACTGGATATACCGGGCTCCAAGGCCCTGCGGGTACCGCAGGCTCCGCAGGTGCCACAGGCCCGACGGGATACACGGGTCCGACAGGATACACTGGATATACCGGGCTCCAAGGCCCTGCGGGTACCGCAGGCTCCGCAGGTGCCACAGGCCCGACGGGATACACGGGTCCGACAGGATACACTGGATATACCGGCCCTCTCGGGCCGACAGGAGCGACGGGGTATACGGGCTTCACTGGCCCCCAGGGAGATGCGGGATACGACGGCGGCCTGGCCTACCAATATGACGACACCCACACTCCGGGGGCGGGGACGGCAGGCAGTTTGCGGTTCAACAACGCCACCGTGAGTTCCGTCACCGAAATCTACATCAACGACCTGGACGTGATGAGCGTCGACCAGTCGGCCTTCATCGCCATTTGGACGGCCTCGACCAATCCCGTGAAGGGCTACGTCTCGATAACCCCCGAGGGGTACACCTCGCCCGTGGTCTTTTCCATAAGCGCAGTGGCCTCCCATTCGGGATACCTCACCCTCAGCGTGGCCTACGTTTCGGGCGCAGCACCAGGTCCCGCCTACCCCGTCAGCGTGCTCTGGGTCAGGACGGGGGATCTCGGGTTCACCGGGCCGACAGGATATACCGGCCCCCTCGGCCCGACCGGCCCGGGGAACTTCACCGGATACACGGGACCGACCGGGCCCATCGGGCCGACCGGATACACGGGCGCAGGGGCGTTCACCGGCCCGACCGGGTATACTGGCTACACCGGCCCGCAGGGCAATGCGGCGGGACTCCCCTACAATTTCGATGCCGGGACCGGCAACAATCCCACCCCGGAGTACATCCAGTTCGACGGCGTCACGCCAGGCCTTACGACGCATATCTACTTCGCAACTGTTGACGCTCTCGGGAACGACCAGAGTGGTTTTCTGTCACATTGGGCCGACTCGTCCAGCACCGTGAAGGGCTATGTCCTGCTCAGGGAAAACGCCAACAACGCCACGCCGTTCTGCGTGTTTGGCCTGAGCGCCATCGCCAGCGGCTCGTCTGCGAACGGCCCCTACTATGTTGCTAGCGTCAGCTACCTGAGCGGGACGGGGCCGACAAATGGCAGCAAGATTGTCGTGGAGTGGATTCGGACCGGCGACGGAGGCATCGGCCCAACCGGCTATACCGGCCCTGCCGGGTCCGCCGGGGCGACCGGGCCCATCGGCCCCACCGGCTACACCGGGCCGGGCGGCGGAGGCGGCGGCAGTGCGGAGACCTTCTACGGAGAGTACAGCCACAGCTATGGCACAAATGGTTACGGTATCGTCCAGAATACCGTCAAGGTCAGCTACCCCATCACCATCTCGTTCCCGGTGGCGTTCTCCAAGATGGAGATCGTAGTGACTTTGGCAGACACCAACAGCGGCCACCACTACGACTTCGGGATTTACGACCTGAGCGGCAACCTCCTGGCGGACGTGGGGCCGCAGACCGGCCTTTCCTCCACGGGGGCGCACGACCTTTCCCTCGTCCAGGGGACCGTCACGCTCCAGGCTGGAACGTACCTGTTCGCCATGACGGGCGATGCGACCACGCTCTACGTTGCGAGGAACTGGCAGGCGAGCACGAACTCCATCCTCTACTGGCAGACCTCCGATGGCAGCTCGGGCGGGCAGTTGCCCTCGACCATCTCGCTCTCGACCTCGGCGACGACCCTGGACAGCTACGGCGACGGGTTCCTGCCCATCTTCGCCCTGCACCAGTAGGTCAGGCGCTTCCGAATTTTTTGGGGAAAACCTGCTGCTTCTGGACCTGCACCCACGCCGCCGCCAGCTTCTGGTTCTCGGCCGCAACCTGCGCCGCAATGGCCTCCTGCTGCACCTTCCCGAACTGCTCGACGTTGGCCTTCATCACGGCAAAGTGGGCGGAGGCTATCCCCAGCCACGTCCTGTGGGCAAAGAGAATCCCAATGGTGGTGCCCGCCGCTGCGGCGAGGAGCGTCACCATGGCGAACAAAATCAGGAGCAGGTCTACGGCTGCGGCGGCGAGCCACATATGGCCTCCTCCGGGGACTGGCGGAAATAAAACCTGATTTTGTCCCACACGGCGCTCGAACTCATCCCCGTCACCTTGGAGATGGCGGAGAGGCTCATCTTCTTGTCCAGCATTTCCCTCAGGTCGTCCGGGTGCAGGCGGTAGAGGCGGTGCGATACGATGTCGGCGATGCCCCTGGCGTTGGACAGCACGCCGTCCGCCGACACCGACAACAAGTCTATGCCCCTTGCGTCCATGCGCTCACGCCAACATTCGAGGCCGGTGCCAATGCAGACTGCGAGGCGGCGGGGATGAATGTGGTGGCAGGCCAGCAGGGGGGCGACGACCTTCAGCTCCTTGTACCTGCGCTGGCCGGAGATGTCCCTGTCGAGGCGGGCGTTGTAGATGGCGTGGAAGCCCCTCTGCCGGAGGCAGGCGGCGAGCAGGAAGTACCGGGGGTCGGGATCGTTCTTCTTCACTTTTTGGACCCGCTCTGGTAGAACTTCAGCGCCCCGACCTTCGCCTTGACCTTCTCGGCGTCGGGCGTTTCCAGGGACTTCTGCTCCGCCCACGTGGTGCCGTCCTTGACCGGCGACCATTCCCGCTCGATGGTGACCCTCCCGATTTCCGTCCCTGCGAGGTCCAGGAAAATCTGGATGCTCACGACCCTCTCCTCGGGATAGATGGCGACGCCCTTGGGCTTCCTCCGTTCCCTTCGGTCGCACCATATCTCCCACCCGGCCCCGCCTTCGGCGGGCTTCAGGGTGGCCGTGTCGCATTCCGGCAGCGGTCCTGCCAGCTCCACTTCCTTCCCGAGGCTAATCGTCCTTTTTTCCATTTTTCCCCTCCGTGTCGTCGCTCGTATGGGCGTAGCCCATCAGCATCGTGGAATCCGAGCCCTCTTCGCTGGTGAACAGGATTGGGCTGTTGTGAGGTATGGCTATTTTGGCCACCGAGCCGCCGCTGCCCGTCGCCTTCTTGACGAATTCCCGGACGTCCCCCACGGTGATGCCGGTGCGCTCCATGACGCACTCCGTCATGTAGGCCAGGATTTTGATGCCATGCTCAAGCTGCTGGTAGGACTGAATGAGTTCCCTGCGGGTGACGGGCTGGTCCAGGTCCACTGTCGGCGTCGGCCGGTCTGGCGGCATTTTTCGCTCCCTCTATAGATACTCGGAAGTCGAAACATGGCACGCTGGCGAACGGGCCCGCCGCCAGCCTGTCGACCGCCGCCCTGACGGCAACGGGGCTAACGATGTGGTACCGCTCGAACGTGGAGCGAGTGCGGTGCCCGCTGATTTGCATTACGACCTTCTCGGGAGTGCCGCCCTCGACGTAGTTGGTAATGGCGGTGCGCCTGAGGTCATGGAACCGCAAGTCGGACAAGTCCTCGGGGAGCCCTGCCGCCTTGACGGCCTTCCTCCAGGCCTTGTAGTGGTTGCGGACCGGGCGATTTCTCTCTCGGGTGAGGACGAAGTCCTCCGAGCCCTTCCCCGTGCAGCAGGCGAGGAGCAGCCCCCTGACCAGGGGCGTCATGGGGACATCCCGGCCTTCCTTGTTCTTGGTGCTCCCTATCTTCAAGCGGATTACCCCTGCGACGAAGTCGAGCTGCCCTACCTTCATGGCGATGACCTCGCCGAGCCTCCAGCCGTACGCACGCGCGACCTCGTACATCGTGCGCAGCCACAGGCCTTCCTTGTCGCACGCACGGGCCATCCTCTCGGCCTGCTCGCCGGTCAGCAACTTGTCCCGGGCGGGGGGCTCCTCCAGCATCTCGACGTGGGGGGCGAACATCAAGGACCGATCCTTGACTGCCCTTGCCAGGGCCGCCCGCATGAAGGCCAGCTCCCTGTTTATCGAGCCGTTCCCCGCCCCCTCGGACTGGCGCACGGCAACATAGCGGTCGAAGTCCCGGGTGGAGAGCGCCATCGCCTTTATGTCGCCGAACGCAGGCTCAAGGTGAAGCTTCCATCGGGACTCCTCGTCGGCGACGGCCTTCCTGCCGTTCGCCCTGTCCCTGACCAGCTTGGACTCGCAGATTGCACGCACCAGGACCTTGCTCGTCTCGGGGTCGAACAGGCCGAGCCTCGCCTCCGCCATCCTGTCCCTAAGGATATCCCGGGCCCTGCGGTAGTCGTCCGTGCCGGTGGTCTGGTTGACCGTCCTGCCGTTGGCACACACGAACTGGATCCTCCAGTTGCGGCTGTCCTTCTGGCGGTAGACCGATCCTTCGCCACGGTGCCTGTTAGGCATTTATTTTTCCTTGTCCTTCCTTCGGTAGTTGAGCAGCCTGGACTCGACGTTCTCCGCCGTTGGCGGGAGCCCGCCCCCGGCAACCGACCATTTGTCGAGGGTGTAGATGCGCGAGCCCTCATGGCAAAGCCACAGCTCGCCAGTAACGAAAGCGCCATAGCACACTTTGCACCCCGCCGTGTGGCGGGCGAGCTGCGGGGAACATCCGCTCTGCTCGACCTCCGCTTGCCGAACGTCAAAATCCAACGTTGCCTTGGGCATGCTATTTTTCCTTCTCGTCCTTGGGGCACGGAATGGGCTGGACGCCGGGATTGAGCGGCATACGGCAGGCGATCTCCAGGTTGTCGTGTATCATCTTCTTCGCCATGTCGTTCATTGCCTTCACAGGATCGGCAGCCTTCTCGGCGTTGGCCTCGGCCTCAGCCTCAGCCGCCGGTCCGCACACCTGGGCCTCGGCCTCTTTCGTCAGCTTGCCGGTACCGCACAGCGTGTTGGCATTGGTCTTGGCACGGAATGGGACGAACCACCCCACGGTCGTGTAGTCCTTTCCCGGCTTATCGGGCTTGGGAAGCCAAAATGCACACTGATTGCGTTTGTTGCATAGGGCAGCAAACACCACCTTGTCGCCCTTGTTCAGGTCATCCATGAACCACCTGATGTGGCCGCCGTCCACGGCGGGGTCGCCGAACAGGATGTGCGCCCCGCTCACGGGCTGCTGGATGAGATATTCGCCATCGGCGGTCCGCACCTTGGACGACTGGAATCCGGTGCTTTCGGTAGTAATTCCGCCGAACGCCCCCCTGCGGGACACGGAGCCAGTGTCCACGCCAATCCCCGATACGAAAGTCCCGACCTGATAGTCGGGCTTCTTGTCCCTGGCCATGGCACTGCCCGCAAGAGCCAGGACGATCAAAATCATCGCAAATTTCCTCATTTTAGTTTCCTCCACTTTGATTATACCGCGAGGACGGGCCCCGGGTGAGGTTTATTTTTCGAGGGCGGCGTGAGGCTGCGTCCCCCGGCCCCTAAGCAGGCCATGGCGCTTGGCCAGATAGGCGATATGGGCGGGGCTGACGCCTGTCATCGCCGAAATCCGGGAGTACGACAAACTACGGTCGGCCACGAGCGCCACGGCCTGGGCTACCGAGGCGGGGGGCAGCGTGGGGCGTCCTGGCGGGCTGTGCGGGATTTCCCAGCCGGTGCGGCAGATGCCGTTCTTGTTGGCTATGCGCTCGACCACCACCATCGTGGTGTGGTGCCTTTTGGCAATCTCCTTGTACCAGAACCGACCGTCCCGGAGGTCGGCCAGTATGGCCTCGTCGAGGCCGGCCGGATGCTTGCGGCTAAAATAGCGCAGGACCCCTGAGCGGGATGCTATGCATTTTACCCGGGACTCACTGACGTGGAGGACCCGGGCGATGTCCTTGTAGGTCATCGTGCGAACGACAAGCAGGGCCCGGACCTGATCGGCCAGCCTCCTGCTCCATTCCCAATGGATTCCCAGCCGGGCGGCGATGGAGTAGGCCCGACTGGGCTTGATTTTCAACGAGCGGGCGCAGTCGACTACGCTCCGGTCCTGGTGCTCCCTGAGGAAATCCTCTATCGTTTTTTCCGTGACCCACCTTGCCATGGCGTTCCTCCTTATTTTGCGATTGGACGGCCCAGCCTGCGGGGTGCGGGCCCTTCCGGCACGGGCGGCACGGCCTCCGCCCCGGACGGCACGGCCGTCCAGGCGGCCGGGGCGTGTCTTATCCTTTGGAGATAAGCGTCGAGGTCCGCAGCGAGGAACAGCAAGGCGGACGTCCTGTCCCCGTCGCTGAGGTACGTAATGCGTCCCGCCTTCGCCAGCCTGCGCAGCTTCCAGCCGCTGATGCCCAGGTAGGCGGCGGCGGCCTTCGTTCGTAGAACCGTAGTTTCCATTTCTGTCCTCCGTGTTCCTATCAATACTCTCGGAAGTTCGTTTTTGTGAGGAAGCCAATCTTTCGGTATCTTTCTCTTATGGGCTACAAGGACAAAAAACTGCAGAAAAAATTCGCCCATGATTGGTACATTGCGCATCGGGATTCCGTTGCCAAGAGGGCCTGCGAATGGAAGCGCAGGCACCGGGAGGAACGCCGGAAGTGGATGAACCGGTGGAAAATCGAGTGGCGGGAGAAGCGCAAGCATTGGAATTTAGGGGAGTTTTCGCTTTTCAACCTGGCCGAGAGGCCGTCGCCATCGAACGACATTTCATGCCCAGGCTGCAACGAACTGATACGCCCCGACTGGATCGCCATCGAGGCCCACTGCACCAGCCACGGACCCGAGGAATCCGAGAAATTTTTCCAAACGCTGGAGCGGTGGCAAATCGAATGCCAAGCATTGGCCAGCACCAGGAGCAAGAGACGCATACGGATGATGAGCGACGACGAGCGGGCGCAGATAGCCGCCGAGCGACGCTCCGGGATGCCCTGGCCCTCGATTGCGCTGCGCCACGGGATAACCGCAAAACAGGCCAGGGAGCTGTTCAAGAGGGAAAATCGCAGGGCGGCCGGAAGGCTCGGGACCCACTAGGGACGTTGAGGCCGTCAGGCCATAACGTATTCCGCCGCCTGATTTCCGCCATCTCGGCGGCGTACACGCACCACGGAGGCGTCCTGACCAGCGCCGAAACCTTGAAGAACTCGGGGCCATGCTGGCGAATCGCCCGGTGGAGCGGCAGGCGGCTCCCACGGCTGGCCATGTAGCAGTGCTCCTTCCATCGCTTGGCCATGGACCTCGTCGTAGATCCGACATAGCGGAGGTTGTCCGGGACGCAGGAAATCATGTAGACGGTGGCTACCATGTCCCATAATACTGAACTTAGGGGACTTGCGCCGAGGCCGGGCGGCGGGAGGGGGCGGCCCTACGTTTCTTGACTACGGAAGGTATTATATGGACGACGTTTTGAAGCAAGGGGAGGAAAAGGATATGGTCGACGAAACGCTTCATGGCCCGATAGAGAACGGAGTGCCGATTCCGACCAAGCGCCGGTGGCGCTGGCCGAGGTTCGAGGTCCTAGACGAGCTGGAGGTGGGCCAGTCGGTCGTCTTCAAGGTGGACAGCCGGGGCTTCCTCTCGACGCCCATAGACTTCCGTGAAAAACGGGACGGGAAGAAGTTCAAGACGCAGTCCCTGCACACCGGCGGAATCCGGGTATGGAGGACGGCGTGACGAAGCTGTGGTACTTGAGCAACCGGGAGTCCGGCGCATTTTGGATCATAGCAGCCGACGACAAGGACGCCGCCGTCCGCATCCGAAACGAGCAGGGCTGGCCGGCAAACCGCATCCGTGAAACCGCATTTTTCGCCGGGACGCAGTGCCCGGGCGAGTTCAGGCTTGTAGAGTCCCTGGAATGGGGCGAGCGGCTGCCGTTCTAGGAGGGGCAATGAACAAGGAATGGGGAAGCTGGAGGTACGACTCCACGGACGGCGTGGAGAGCATAGACTTTTCCGGGGAGGCGGGATACACGAGGAGCAACCCCTACCAAATCGTGCGGAGCGAAATCGACGCCCCCGACAAGCTGGTCTTTTGGTGCTGGTACGTCGGAATCAAGACGTGGGGGACTCCCGAGACCGTAGGAAACCTGACCAAGGCGGTGATCGCGCTGGGGTGGGTTCGGCCCCCGCACTCGGCGTAGGAGGGAAGATGAAACTGCAAAGGCCCAACAGGCTGACGTACGAGGAGCACCGGGCGCTGGCAGCGGAAGCCAAGGACGCAGTCGGCAAGCTGGACCACCTCCTCGAAAAGCTGTGGAGGACGTATCCCCACACCTCCCCGCAAGTAAGGCTGGCGTGGAGGGCGCTGCGGGAATTGCAGAGGCTCCAACGTCCGATGGAGGACTGCCTCTTTGCGGAATGCCTCCAGGAGGCCGACTTCGAGGTGTGGAACCTGGGACTTACCTTCCCCCTTTCGTCCACCCACCTCAGGAACCTCTCGTTCATAAAAGGAAAAAGGTAATGAAGGTCGACCCAGAAACGAAATGCAACTACCCCGAGTGCGGGCACAGCGGATACCCGGACTGCATCGACGTCCAGCGGATACTCCGGCTCTACCCGAGGCTGACGTCGTACGGGCTCCCCGGCAAGAAGTCCGATCCGAGGGACATAGACGTGGAGGCGGCCCATATTGCGGGCCTCTGGTCGGCCGAGGCCCGGCACAAGAACTCCAACAGGCCGTGGAAGTGGCAGAACAGCTACTACCTCAAGCACGTGGTGGAGCGCCACTGCGGGCTCTACATGACCAACGGCAGCTTCATATGCGGGGCCATCGCCTGGGGCCTCAAGATGCGCCTGCCGGACGTTCCCGACTACCCCAACCCGGGGTTCTTCCTCCCCCAGCAGGACCGCTGCGACAAGTGCAGGGGCACCTGGAACATTTCCACCCGCTGCTTCAGGAAGGGGGAGGGCTTGCAGTTCCTCTGCGCCGCATGCGCCACGCCCGAGGGCGAGCCCAAGAAGTCGGGGCCGTTCCTGGTGTGGCCCGAGCCGAAGAAATGAAGTCATGACCGCCGCACCCCCAAAATCCCCCCATATCTCCGCCACCCGCCATCTCGAAGCACCCGAGCCAGGTATTTAACGACTATAGGAACTATCTAGGGAGATAGTTTTATGACTTGGTTGGAAATCTACGAGTTCCGCCAGCGGCGCAAGCAGACGTTTCTGCCGGTCCTCTCCGACGAAAAGCTGACCATCGACCAGATGGCGGCGCTGCTGCGCATTTCCAAGGGCAGGGTAAGCCAGCTCCGCAAGGAGATGGGCCTGCCGGGGAGAAAGCGGGGGCCGAAGGCGAAGCCATGCCCGAACTGAGCGAGGAGCAGATGTCCGAGATGAAGTCGAAGCGCCTTTCCTACGCCATCAAGCTGGCAAGGAAGGGCTTCCACTTTTCTCCCACGAGCCACGGCAAGTCCCGCCCCGACCGGATGGGCTGGGGCATAGACGCCACTACCGACGAGGCGAGGCTGAGGGAATGGGACGATCCGTTCTCCCAGTTCGTGATGGTAGCCAAGTTCGGCCACGGCTGCGCCTTGGACTTCGACGACTGGGAGGCCTGCATTGCGGGCGGGTTCGACCCGAAATGGATAGAGGGGGCGTTCTCCGTGCGCTCGCCGAGCGGCGGAAGGCACGTCTACATGCCCTGGCATGCCGCCTTCGACTGCTTCCGCTCGGCCAAGGCGGACGCCACGGTCGGCGGGAAGGTCGTAGCCGAGCTGAAATTGAACAACGCCACGATAGCCGCCCCGTGCAGCTTCCGGGAATCGGACGAGTCGCACTGCTGCGGCTGGTACGAGCCCATGGGCGGCAGGATAGTCCCGTGCGACGGGCCCTCGATTGCCGCCTGGTTCCGTGACCACGGGGCCGTGCAGAAAAAGGCGTTCAGGGAAAGGGCGGAGCGCCGCAACCTGCACCCGGACTTCGACGCCGACGACTTCCTGGAGTGGCACTCCTGCTCACTGACGGAGGAGGGATGGATAGAGGGGTCCTACCACCTCGCCATCGAGGAGTGCCCCCTCTGCGGGAAGGACAACCCGGGCTCCACGCTCGCCGCCGCCCCGACCAAGTTCCTGCTCGGGGGCAGCGGGTACGGGTTCGCATGCCACGCCTGCGGCGTTTCGGGCAGGGCGGCGTTCGAGGAGGGCATGGCGAGGCTGCACCCGGGATGGAAGCCATGGCGCAGGCCCATCTACGAGGGCGACAACGAGAACATGGAGGAGATTGCGGAGGTCGAGGCCACGGACGAGGAAAGGCTCGCCGCCGCCCCCAACTTCAAGGAGCGCTGGAAGATACTGGACGAAATTTATGGCGGGAAGGCCGTGGGGGAGGCGGCCCCGGAAACGGCCGCACCGGAAGCGCCCGTACAGGAAGCGGTCCCGGAAGCGCCCGCAGTGGCCCCGCCCGAGGCCCCGCAGGCACCGGCAAATACGCCCGCCGCCCAGGAGGAAGCGCCCGTACCCACGGGAGGATGGCAGGTGGTTTCCGTGACGCTCCCCGGCGAGAAGGGATTCGGCAACGTCTCGCTCATAGACGTCGCCAGGGACATGGGCCCGGTCCTGGGGAGGAGGGAGTTGTTCGTACAGCAGAAGAGGGTGGTGGTCGTGGAGGACGGCGGCCTCGCAGGGATGGAGCCCGCCGCCTTCAGGACGTGGTCCGAGCAGTTCGTGGAGACGAGGAGGCCCCGCCCGGCCGGAAAGGACGAGGTGGAGATGCGCACGCAGTCGATGACGGAGGGCGAGGCGAGGGCGCTGTTGGCCAGCCTCGTGTTCCGGTCCTTCCTGCGCCCCATAAAAAGGGTGAACGACGTGAGGCTGCCCGTGGTGGGGAGGGACGGCGTGCTGAGGCTGCTGCCCGAGGGGTACGATCCCGAAAGCAGGACGATGACGATGTGCAGCCTGCATTATGCGGAGGACATGCCGCCGGAGGAGGCCAAGGCCGTCCTGGACGACTTGTTCGGCGAGTTCGCATTCTCGTCGCCCAACGGGAAGGCGGTGGGCATGGCGGGCCTCCTCGGCCTCTATGCGGCGCAGGCGATGCCGGACGGTACGCCGAGGCCGGTCTTCGTGGTGACGAAGAACGCCGAGGGGGCGGGGGCGGGGACGCTCGTAATGTGCTGCATGCACCCCGTGCTCGGGAGCGTGGACGTGGGCGTCAGGCCGAGGGACGACGACGAGATGCGGAAGAAGCTCACCAGCATAGCGATGGCGGGCGGCAGGGCGGTGGTCCTGGACAACGTGAAGGGGGGCCTGCATTCCCAGTCGCTGGAGGCCTTCACCACGGCGACGACGTGGGGCGACAGGCTGCTCGGCGGCAACAGGATGATGAGCGTGCCCAACCTGGCCACGGTGTTCATAACCTCGAACGGGGCGACGCTGAGCAGCGACATGGCCAGCAGGAGCCTTTTCGTCGAGCTGCACATGGAGGAGGAGAGGGCGAAGGACAGGAAGTTCGGGAGGGACTTGACCACGTCCACGATGGAGGCGCTGAGGCCCCGGATACTTGCGGCGTGCTGGTCGCTGGTCAGGGCGTGGGACGGGGCGGGGAGGCCGAAGGCGAGCGTCACCAATTCCAGGTTCCAGACGTGGAGCGAGGTCGTCGGCGGGATGGTGGAACACGCCGGATGGGGGAGGCCGTGCGAGCCGAGCGGGGCCGAGGAAACGGCGGACGAGGACATGGCGGACATGCGGGCGATGGTGACGGCGATGGAACTCGGGCGGCCCTACGAGCCGAGCGAGCTGAGGATACATTGCCGCCAGCTCGGATGCTTCCCCACGCTCGTCGAGGAATTCAGGACGGACGCCTCGAAGAATGCGATCCTCGGGGGGATATGGAAGCGGTACGAAAACCGGAGGGTGGGAAGCAGGTGGTTCAACTCTTCCGGACAGCGACACACCAAGCTGTACTGGGTCAGCACACTTCGTGGAGAAGAGCACACTTCGAGGCGCAACCAGACGATGGACGAGGTCGAGGACGATGCGTAGGACGGAAAAGCCGGAAGATTGCAGACTACCGAGGCTTGTGAATGCCATTTTCGCAGCACACTTAGCACACTTAGCAAAACTGAGTGTGTCAATTCAAACACCTAAGAAATCAATGACATGGCACACTTAGCACACTTGGCACACTTTCCCTGCACTAGAAGTAAAAATACATGCTATATGCGTGTACGCACATACACGTGGGGCCAGGCCCAACCAGTGTGTAAGTGTGCTAAGTGTGCTTCAGCCCGTCTCCGCCGAGAATGCCCGGAGGGCGATTGGCGACCTGGGATTCCGTCCTGTGTAGGCCGGATGTATCCACGGTCGAATACCTGCTCCAGTCTCCAGTCCAGGTTTCCGGTCCCCCCTGCGCCCGGCCCACGGCCTCGGCCCACTTGTATACAGGGGATGTACAACTGTCCGATAATGGGATTTCGGCCCGCTGTACTACGGATTGCGCTATGGCTCGCCCTATTGTCTTTGCAAACTATTGAAAGAGCAGACTATCCTCGGTCTGGGCCAGCGGACGGGAAGTCCGTCGTCCGCCCCTCCCCCCTGGCTTTGTTTCAACCGGCGAGGCGGCCGCCCCCCCTAAAGGGGGGCCCCATCGGCCTTCATAAATTCCCTGGAATCACCGGCGAAAAATTTTCCCGGGAGATTTCACTGCCGTCCGCCAACTCCTTTGTTTCCGTCGTCCCATGTCGCCGTTCTCGGGAAGCAGTGATACGGGACCCTTCATTGGGGGGCACATGAGTAAGAAGCGCCGGGTCAGTCCTATTTCGCTCGCCAACCTCCGGCCCTGGCAGCCGGGGTGCCCCAGCCCCAACCCGTACGGGGGCCGTCCCCCCCGCTTCTCGATTCGGGCCGCCCTCCTGGCCCGCCTCGCCATGGACTCCGAGCGCACGGGGCGCACCGAGGCGGAGTGCCTGGCCGACCGGCTGGTCGAGGCGGCCAGCGGGAAGTCCAAGATGGGCCCCTACCAGCTTGAGGCCCTGCGCTTCATCGTGGAGCAGGTCGACGGGAAGCGTGGCCAGCCGGTGGGTGGCAAGGTGGCCAAGGCGATGGACGCCGTCCGCCAGATGAGCGACATGGAGCTGAGGGAGAAGCGGCGTGCGTTGGCCAGGGACATGCGTGCCCCCGCCCTCCCCGACGCCGGCCAGCCGATCAGCCCGCCGTTCCCGGAGGCCCCCGTTCCCGTGCCCGCCGCCCCGGCGACCGAGGAGCCGCCCGAATGAGGGACGCACGGGACGCCGAGGAGCAGCTCCTGCTCCTTGAGACCGAGGAGGCCAGGCGGAAGCTGGAGAAGGACTTCCGCCTTTTCTACCGCAAGTTCTGGCGGACCCTCAACCCCAATGCCAGGCTGGCCGAGTCCTGGTACCTGGACGCCATCGCCGAGCACCTGATGGCGGTCAGGGCGGGGCAGGTAAGCCGCCTCATAATCAACCAGCCGCCCCGCACCGGCAAGACCTCCGTGGGGACGGAGATGTTCCCGTGCTGGTGGTGGGCGACCGACCCCGCCGAGCGCTTCGCCTTCTATTCCTACGCCTTCAACCTCTCCGTGGCCAGCTCCCTGCGCCGCCGCCGCATCATCGAGTCCAAGGAATACCAGGAATTGTGGGGCGGCCAGTGGGAGATGGAGGAGGACGAGAACACCCGCCACCGCTTCGTCAACACCCTCTCCGGGGCCATGACCATCCTCACCGGTGCCACCGGGATGGGCGGCAACGTACTGATTGTCGACGACCTCCACAACACCGAGCAGGCGGAGTCCGATGCCGACCGGGCGGCGGGGGTGGAAAAATTCCGCACCGGCCTCATGACCCGCCTGGACAACCCCGAGACGTCGCCGGTGATCGTGATAGGCCAGAGGCTCCACGACAAGGACATCTGCGGCGAGCTGCTCCGGGACGGGGGGTGGACGCACCTCTGCCTCCCCGCCGAGGCCCGGTCGGAGCAGGCGGTGTTCCTGCCCGTGTCCAAGAGGCACGTGGTCAGGACCCCGGACAACGACCTCCGCCTGCTCGACCCGAAGAGGCTGTCCGACAAGGTGCTCGCCGAGAGGAAGGTCGCCCTCGGCACCCTGGGCTACGAGGGGCAGTACCAGCAGAGCCCCTCCCCCCCGGGCGGGTCGGTGTTCCTGAGCGAGTGGTTCAGGATGTACCCGTCCGGCCATCCCCCTTCCCTGGACCAGGTGGTCGTCTCGGTGGACGCCAGCTTCGGGAGCCTCACCGCCGACGCCTCCAACGTCGCCATCCATGCGTGGGGGATGGCGGGGGTGGACAGCTACCTCGTCGGCAGGCTCACCAAGAAGATGGGGTTCGCCGACACCAAGGCCGCCATAAGGCGGATGGCGGTGCTCCACGGGGCGGACACCCTGCTGGTGGAGAAGAAGGCCAACGGTGCAGCCATCATCGAGGAGCTGGAGAGCGAGTGGGTCGTCATCCCCTACAACCCGGACTGGGGCGACAAGCGGATGCGGGCGGAGGCCAGCACCCCCATGGTCGAGGCGGGCACCGTCCACCTCCCCGACGACGAGGACGGGCACGAGGTGAGGGCGCTCGCAGCGAGGTTCCCCAACGCCGTCCAGGACGACGACGTGGACGCCATGTCGGCGTTCCTCAACTGGCGTCGCAAGCGGGGCCGCTTCATGGAGTGGTGGAGGTACCTCGCCGGGCAGGCGGACCGGAAGGACGACAAACCGGCGGGCCCGGAGGGGAAGACGGGGGACGAGATACGCAGGGAGATGCACGAGGCGTCCCTGGAGGCCCTGGGGATCTCCCGCAGGAAGAAGCGCCAGCCCGATCCCTCCGCCCCCGGCACCCCCCCGCCGTCCGTCCCCGTCGAGAGGGACGTGGGGCACGGCGGCACGCCCGCCATAAACGCCCAGCCGCCCCCGCCCCCCGCCCCTCCCCTCCTCCCCTGCTCCTGCGGGATGACGAGGTGGTTCTGCGGCAGCCGGGGGAGGAAGTGCATGTCGTGCGGCGAGGTTGTTGAATACCCGAATCCTAAGTAGGAGAAAAGATGAGCATGCCCATACCGAGGTGGTTCGCCCGCCTCTACGTCTGGATCTTCAGGCGGGTGCCGACGAATGCCCTCTGCCCGGCGTGCGGGCACAGGAAGGGGAAGATACGCTCCGTCACCGACGGCCAGAGGGTGATGGTGGAGCACGAATGCCTCGTGTGCGGATGGGGATGGCAGCACCCCACCGTCCTGTCCATATCCCCCGAGGAAATCCTGGACAGGATGAAGGCCCCGCCCGAGGACAAGCGGGAGGCCGCCTTCTTCGAGGTGCAGAGGGACGGGGGGACCAAGGCCGCCAGGAACGTCGACCTTAGCTTCAGGCCGAGGTCCGCAGGAGCAGGAAAATGACAAGGCTCACCAAGCAGTCGGCGAACGCCAATGCCGGACCGGCATCGGTTCCTCCGGGGAAGGACAGACTGACGCTTGCCGAAATCAGGCAGACCGGGGGATCGCTGACCATAAGGGACATCAGCCCCGTGCAGTGGTTCCCGGCCGGGCAGCCGGTCCGCCCCGTGGCACCGGCAGGCACGCCCCCACGCAGGATGGCCTACCAGCCCCTCGCCAACATCAACTTCTCGGGTCGGGACGGGCAGGTCGACTTCAACACCATCCGCCAGTTCAGCTACTACCCGATAATCAGGTTCATCCTGGAAACCGTGAAGGACAGGGTGTGCCACGTCAGGTGGCAGTTCCGCCCGAGGCAGAGGACGGGCGAGAGCAAGGTCGCCTTCCGCAAGCGGGCGAAGGCCGACGCCCGGGTCGACGAAATCAAGAGGTTCCTGTCCAAGCCGGACGGCTGGCAGCGCTTCCGCACCTGGCTCCGTGGGCTCCTGGACGACATGCTGGTCATCGACGCCGCCTCCGTGTGGCTCCAGCAGGACCAGGACAAGAAGATTTGCGGCCTCGTGCAGATAGACGGGGCGCAGGTGTTCCCGCTGATCGACGAGACGGGCCAGCAGCCCGCATCCCACCTCGTCCAGACCGGTGGCAAGAAGGCCTCGAAGGACTATCTGGCCAAGAAGAAGAAGATGGACGCCAAGGGCGGCTCGCCCGCATTCCAGTTGACGCCCTACGGATTCCCCGCACAGCAGCTCATGGACACCGAGTTCATCTATGCGGTGCGGAACCGGCTCACCTACAGGAAGTACGGGTTCAGCCCGGTGGAGCAGGCCCTGGTCATGATTGCCCTGGCCCTCGGACGCCTGGACTTCCAGGCGGCGTTCTACAGGTCAGGGATGTCGTTCGAGTTCATCGCCTTCATGCCCCCGGACGTGCCCATCACCAAGGTGGAGGAGGTCAATGGCTACCTGGACTCCATCCTGAGCGGCAACGCCCGCAACCGGCGCAAGGGCTTCTTCCTGCCCAGCTACGGCGGCGACAAGCAGCCCAACATCATCTTCCCCAAGCTGAACGACACCGTGCTCAAGGACGACTTCGACGACTGGCTGGCCAGGGTGTTCTGCTACTGCCTCGGGATGAGCCCGACCGCCTTCGTGAAGCAGGTCAACCGTGCGACCGCCCAGAACATGAGCGAAACCGCCGAAATCGAGGGATTGGAGCCCTACGTCGACTGGTGCAAGGACCTCCTGGACGAGGTGCTGGAGAAGGTCGGTTACGGCGACATGGAGGCGGTGCCCGAGCCCCACAAGACCGAGGACGTCGCCAAGGCGGCGCAGGCGGACGCATCCAACTTCGGGCACGGGCTCCAGACCTGGAACGACATCGCCGAGTCCAACGGGATGGACCAGATAGACGCCCCGTGGGCCGACCAGCACTTCATCATCACGCCCACCGGGGCTGTACCCCTGGAGGTCACCGACCAGATGAGCGTCGACGACTTCAAGCCGCACGGGCCGCCAGCAAGCCCTGACCAAAAACCAGACGGCAAGGACGGCGGCCCGGGGGCTTCTCCCCCCAAGGGAAAGGGGAAGCCCCCAAAAGCAGGTAGCCCCGGGCCTCCCGCCGACCGGGGCAGAGGGAAGGCGGGAAAGCTGGCGAAGGGCTCCCGTCCGAGGATTTCCCCCGAGCTGACCAGGAACTCCGAGATAGCCAAGGCGAGGCTCCAGTTGTCCCTGAGGGCGTGCTTCGCCAAGGCGAAGGCCCTGGTCATCGAGCATGCCCCGGAACTGATGCCGGTCGACAAGGCGGCGGGCGAGGCCCGCTTCGGCGACAGCGAGTACTGGAACCGCATCGCCCGTGAGTTCGAGCCCGTGATAGGCGAGTCCCAGGGGGCGCTCGTGATGGCGGGCGAGTCGGGCGGCATGCAGGGCGCTTTGTCCCTCGACATGTCGGACAGCCCGCTGGTCGCCGACTGCAACAAGGCGGCCTCGGAGTACGCCAGGAACCGTGCCGCCGAGATGGTGGGCAAGAGGGTGCTTCCCGATGGCAGCCTCGTCGACAACCCCGATGCCAAGTGGGCCATCACCGACACCACCCGGGACGACCTCAACTCCATCCTCGTCAAGGCGCTCTCCGAGGCCACCGACGCCGAGGGCCTGAAGGCCAGCGTCAAGGAGGCCCTGGAGAAGGGCGAGGCGGGGATATTCAGCGACGCCAGGGCGGAGCTGATAGCCCGCCAGGAAGTCTCCAATGCGCAGATGGGCTCGGCGCTGGACTTCTGGAAGCGGAGCGGCGTCGTAAAGAAAATCGGGTGGGATGCCACGGGGGCCAACCCCTGCGAGAATTGCCTTCTCAACGACGGCGAGGAAGTGGAGCTGGGCCAGCCGTTCCCGAGCGGGGCCAGGTCCACGCTCGATTCCCATGTGCGCTGTTCTTGTTCGATATTCGTCGTGGGGACGGAGGAGGAGGAATGATGGGCGAGGAAACGGCGTCGTCGTCCCTTGTGTCCCGGGGCTACATACCGGAGGCGGCCAAGTCCATGGTCGAGGAGTACGGGGAGGCGTTCGTCCCCGGCAGGCGGAGGGATGCCCGATGGACGAGGGCGGTGGAGCTGGTGATGGAACGGTCGCCGATGAACTACCCCGCCGCAGTGGTCATCGTGGCCCGGTTCGGGGCGGAGGAAATCCTGGCGGACCCCGGCTCCATCCTCACCGGCTCGGAGCCCCTCCCCCTGGTGACCAGGCAGGTGCTCAGGGACGGGTCGATGAGGTTCGTGGGCAAGAAATAGGCGGACGGCGATGTGCGTGATGACCTGCCCCCGGTGCAGGAGGATGCTGACCAAGCCCTTTCCCTGGTCCAGGGTGGTATGCGTCTGCGGCTGGGTCTGGAATACGGGAACCTTAAGTAGAGCACGGGCACGGGGAGGTGAATGCCCTCAGCATGGACTCCTGTCCTCCCCGTGCATCGAGGATTTGGAATGAAATTCGACAAGACCATCTACATCCCGCTGACCAAGTACGACCCCATCCAGGGCATAGCCATAGGCGTCGCCGCATCCGAGGCGGTCGACAGCGACGGCGAGCGGATGCACTACGACAGGTCCAAGCCCGAGCTGGAGGTCTGGTCGGCGAACATCTCGAAGGCCACGCACGGCAAATCCGTGGGCAACGTCCGGGAGCAGCACGACCCCCACACCGCCGCAGGGCTCCTGACCAACATGACGTTCCACGACGAACTCAAGCAGGTCGAGGTTGCGGCGAGGGTTGTGGACCCCGTCGCCAAGGAGAAGCTGGCGACCGGCGTCTACACGGGATTCTCCATCGGCGGGAAATACAAGGACAGGTGGGTCGAGGGCGGCTACCAGTGGTACGTCCCCGCCGTTGCGGAAATCAGCCTCGTGGACAACCCCTCCAACCCCGAGGCCTACTTCTCGGTGGTCAAGGCGGACGGGAGCACGGAACTGAGGAAGTGCGCAGGCAAGGGGACGGAGGCTCCCATCCCCCTGGGGAAGGCGAACGTGGACGAGAAGTGCGGGAAGTGCGGCAAGGCACTGGTGGACGGCAAGTGCGAGGGATGCTCCAAGGCGGAGTCCCCCGCCGAGGAAGCGGCGGAGGAGAGGATTCACCCCGGGATACACGACCAGGTGGATGCGGAGCTGGCAGGAAAGGCCACATCTGGCACGCCAGCGAACGAGGACGGGGTCGCCAAGGGCGTCCGCTACCTCGTCGCCCCCGACCACCTTCCCGTCTCGGACGAGTCCGGGAAGCCGTCCCACAGGCTGATGGGGGCGGCGTATGCCGCTCTTACGGTTGGGTATAGGGGCAATGTCTACGAGGGCCCGGACAAGGAGAAGGCGCTGGCGGAACTCAAGCGCCTGTACGAGTCCGAGGGGCTGGAATTGCCCAGCCACGAGAAGTGCAGCGCCGCAAACGAGCTGTGGAAGGCCCTGGACGCCCTGGAGGGCGACGGGGACATATCTGGAATACTCGGCTCTTTAGATGAGCTAGAGAAAATGGTGGGAGGCACCGAAATGGCAGACGAACTCAGCAAGGCCGCTCGCAAGAGCATCCACGACAAGATCAAGTCGCTCAGGGACCACCTGGACGCCCACAACGCCAAGTGCGCAGGCTTCCACAAGGCCGCCCACGAGCACCTCGACGGAATCGCCAAGGTCATCGGCGGGGGGCCCGAGAGCACCGAGCACGATGCCGGGTTCGAGCCCCACTCCGAGAACGTCGTCGCAGAGACCCCGGCCGGCAAGGTGGACAAGGACGAAATCTCCAAGCTGGTGAAGGACGGGGTGAAGGAGAGCCTCAAGGCCATCGCCAAGGGGATCGGCGACCGCTCCACCGCCCAGCCGTTCGTCAAGGCCGAGGCTGTGACGAAGGCCAAGGACAACGGGACCGAAGCCCCCGTCCCGGACGAACTCAAGAAGGAAGACTACGTCAAGGCCATGGCGTCGCCGGGCGGCACCGACGCTGCCAAGGTCCTGAAGGCCCAGGAATCGCAGTGGCGGAACGACTACGTCCCCGCTGCGCAGAGGCTGAGCAAGAAGGCGTAGGAAAGGGATTTTTTGACCGATGACGGACCGCCCGCAGGGGCGGACAAGGAGAACAACATGTTCGAGCAGAGCGAAATCCAAGAATTGGTAAGGGAGTTCAGCGAGAGCCTGAGCAAGGCGAACGCAAACTCCATCTCAACGGGCACGGGCCTCAACTTCCTCCAGTTGGAGGAAACGGCGAAGAACACCTATGCGGTGTTCCACCCCTTGCTCGACATGATCCCCCGTGTCAGCCCGACCGAGCTGGGCCAGGAAGTCGGCGGCCTCCAGACGACCTGGGACCAGGTACTGACGCCCGGAACCAACGTCCTGCCGTCCATCGCCGAGGGCAGCCGTTCGCAGTACATCAACATCCCGACCCGCAGGACCAGCGCCAACTACGTCACCATGGGCACGGACGCTTCCGTGACCTTCGAGGCGGAGAGCGCTGGACGGGGACACAACGACAACCTGGGCACCGCCCGGCTGGCGTCCCTCAACGTCCTGCTCAACCTCGAAGAGAGGATGGCGATCTTCGGGAACAGCGGGACGGGCGCATCGGGCCAGAACGGATTCGTCCTGACCACGACCCAGCCTGCGGCCCCCGGCATCGCCCTTGCGAAGGGCGGGAGCATCGGCATCGGCAAGACCTGCGCCGTCGCCGTCGTCCCCCTGACCGGGTGGGGCGTGTTCAACGCCTCGACCTTCGGCAAGAACCTGGGCGTTGCCCAGACCGTCGCCTACACCTCCGCCGATGGCACCAGCCTGGTGAACAACGGCGGGACGGGCATACCGTCCGCCTTCTCGGCGGTCGTGACGACCACTTCCGACGACCAGGCCGTCCAAATCACCGTGCAGCCCATCCCCGGAGCATTCGGGTATGCGGCCTACATCGACTCGGACGACGCCTCCTCTCCCCCGGTTGCGGACGCCTACTTTGTCGGCGTCTACACGACCAGCGTCTTCACCATCACCAGCCTGCCGAACAAGAGCAAGGCGCAGAAGCTGAGCGCCCTGGCGGCTTCCGACTATTCCGGCAACCCCCCGAACGCAGGCTACACCACGGGCGACTTCGACGGCGTCTGCACCTGGCTGGTCGGCTCCCTCGGGACCACCGGCCCGCAGGCCTACGTCGTCGACCTGGCCGGTGCGAACCTGAACAGCGACGGCGCTGGCGGCGTGAAGGAAGTCGAGCTGGCAATCTCCACCCAGTGGGTCGAGAACCAGACGACCCCGGACGCCGTGCTGGTTTCCAGCGACGTGATGTCGCCCTTCCAGAAGGCGATGCAGAGCGGGCAGGCCAGCACGGGAGCCACCACGGTCTACCTGCGTACCGGCGACCCGAACGACCCCAACGCAATCGGCGGCTCGTTCATCGGGAACTACAAGTGCAAGTTCAGCGCCTTCGGACGCTCGAAGGTGCTGCCGATAATCAACATCCCCTGGATGCCCGGCTCCACCATCCTGCTGCCGACATTCACGAACCCCTACCCCGCTGCGGGGAACGCCATCCCGGCGAATTTCCGCATGGTGTGCAGGGAAGGCTACTACGCCCTCAAGTACCCCTACGTCACCCGCCTGCACTCGCAGGGCGTCTACGTCGAGGAAACCCTTGAGAACTACGTCCCGTGGGCAGGTTCCATCCTGAGCTCCGTGGGCAACGACTAGGACTGACAAGATCACCGACTGACTGAACGACCACCTTCGGGGCTAGGGCCGGATACGAGCCCTGGCCCCGAAGTTTTTTGGGAGGCCAGATGACTACCGAATTCAAGCGGGAGTTGCGGGGGATGCTGATCGGGGCGGCATCCATCGTTTTGGCGGGCCTCATCGGCTGGCTCGTACTCCAGCCCCTGGACAGGCTCTCCAGCGTCGAGAAGGAAATCCAGGCCATCCGGGTGGACATTGTCGGCTTCCGGACGGAGCACACCGACCTCAAGAACGAGGTCGAGTCGCAGCACAAGGAAATCATGGAGGCCCTCAAGGCGATAAGTGAAAAGGCGGATGCGGCGGCCACGGCGTCGGCGGTGGCGTTGGAGGTCCTGAGGCGCTCGATGGTGAATGTGGAGCTGAGGCCCTTGGACCCGGCCTCGCATCCCGCCCATCCGAAGAAGGAGACGAAATGACCCCGATAGTCGAAGCCTCGGACATCCTGACCTGGGCCAACGCCGGGCAGCAGTCGTCCCCTCCCGACAGCCTCGTGACGACCGCCAAGGACATCGCCAGCGGCATCACCCGCTATATCTACTGGACGACCGGCAGGGCGGACGGCTACTTCTCCGACGCCCCCGTTTTTTCCGAGGTCCGTGACGGTAACGATTCCTACAAGATGTACGTCCTGAACGGCCCCATAGACACGGCACGGATTTCCACCGTCACCATCACCGTCAACGGGATGTCTATCCCGCAGAGCCAGGGATACGGCATGGGCGGGTGGTTCGTGGAGCAGGGCGGGAACAGCATCGCCATGCGAGACGGGGGAGGGGTGCAGGGGCAGACGCCATTCTATCTTTACGACAGGCCCTTCCGCTTCGTCCACGGCATCGGGAACGTCGGCCTGACCTATCCCGGGGGATACGACGAGGTGCCCGAGGACCTGTTCATGGGGGCGCTCAAGACGGGCACCGTGCTGCTCAACAAGCGTCTGCGTGAGGACGAGGGCAGCCGCAGCACCCCTCAGACCGGCAGCGTGACGGGGTACCGGTCGTGGGCCTGGCCCCCCGAGTTCAGGAATATTTTGGAGAACTACAAGAGGACTGCGATGGTGATGGGCTGATGAGGGCTAGCCTGGTCGGCGCAGAACGGATGCAGAGGAGGCTCGACAGCGGGATCGCCAAGACCCTGATAGTCCTCAAGCGGCGCATAGACAGGGCGTCCGTGGAACTCCAGGCCGCTATTGTCCGGGGGCTCGCCGCTGGCACCTACGGCATATTCTCCCGGCACGGTATGTCGGGCCTTGCGGGCTCCGTGAGGGTCGTCCCTGCCGAGGTGGAGGGCGAGCGGGTCAAGGGAGGCGTGGAGGGCGGAGGCGGGACCACCTCCTACGGCAACGTGTTCGAGAGCGGCGGCGAGGGCAGCTACGAAATCAGGCCCGTCAATGCCAAGGCGCTTGTGTGGCTCGCCTATGGCACGCCAGCGAAGGGTTCCAAGCCCCGCACCATGGGGGCCTCGGGCGAGCGGTTCATGCGGAAGCAGAAAAGCTTCGGGTTCACGAAGGACATGATTTTTCGCGCCAGGGTCACCCACCCGCCCGCCAAGAGGCGCAGGTGGATGGGAGGGGCGGTGGCCGACATGAAAAGCAGGATATTGGAGATCGTCTACGGCTCGGCCCAGGAGGGGTTCGACTTCGGAGGATAAGAAGTAATAGGAATTATGGGCTTTTACACCTACCTCTGGCTCCGTGAATACGATGGGACATTTCCGGCAGGGACGCCGTACTACGTCGGGAAAGGAAGTGGAGACAGGGCATTTTGGAAGTGGGGTCGTCGTTTCCATGTTCCTGAAAGCAAGGAAGCTATTATAATTCAGGAATGGCCGGACGAAGCGTCCGCCTTCAAGGCTGAGAGGTTTCTGATTTGTATGTACGGCAGAGCGGACCAGGGGACGGGGTGCTTGAGGAACCTAAGTGATGGCGGGGAAAATCCACCTTCTCAAAGGGGCAAGAAGCATTCGGAGAAGACACGGAGAAAGATGTCAATTATCGTTAAAACCAAGGGTAGGACCCCGGAGCATGAGGCTCATTTGTTGGCTGCCATCAGCGTACCATGTTCTCCAGTGACTCGTGAGAAGATAGCAGCATCTAAGCGTGGTAAGAAATTTCCTGCTTTATCTGCTGCAATGAGGGGCAGGAAGATTTCTCGTGAACACCGCATAAACATTGGGCTTTCTAAGAGGGGCAGCATACCCTGGAACAAGGGGAAGAAGGCTTCCTCAGAAACTTGTGCCAAGCTGAAGGCTACTTGGGCGGCCAATGGGAAGGATCGTATCCCCTGGTGGAAAGGCAAGAGGCTGTCTTTTGAGAGCATAGCCAAACGGACGGCCACAAGGGCTGCCAGGTATCCTGGATATGCCTCGTATCGGAAACTTCGGAGAGAACAATGAATGTCCCAAGAAGCGTAGTTGACGATGCTTTGTTTCAAGTTGTAAAAGGTTGTTTTAATTGGAGTTATAGTTCAAAACATTTGCAACACTGGTCCCAGACGAGCCTCCAGCCTGCGGTGTTCGTAAGGCGTGTGGACGAGGACGTCAGCCAGACGGCGGGGTACGGGGCCAACAGGTACGCCCTGGCCTACGAGGTGTGGGTGTATTGCCAGGTGGACTGGCAGAACCCGGAGGCCGACATCTACGGTCAGGTCATCAACCCCATCCTGGACGCCATCGACGAGGCCATGGACGCCGCCAGGGACCCGTCCGGCAAGAACAGCCTGGGCACGCCGGGGATAGACAACGCCAGGATTTCGGGCAAGGCGGACATTGCGGACGGCAGCACGGACGGGCAGGCCCTGATGGTGGTGCCCGTGAAGGTCTGGGTCAGGGGAAAGTAGCGAATACTCGACCCTTTAGAGAGGGGAAAAAATCATGAGTGCAACGAACTACACGACCGACACCTACCTTTTTGGTGCGGGGTACATCTACGGCCTGAACGTCGGGGGGGCGCAGCCCAGCCTGATAGTCCCGGGCTCCTTCGCCACGGTGCAGGAAGCCACGGTGGACATCGCCACCACCCTCAAGGAATTGAGGGGGACGACCGAGGATGCGGAGCTGGTCGCCAGCGCCGCAAGGAAGATAACCGGCAAGGTGACGACCGGCAGGATAAACATCGAACAGCTCAACCAGTTCGTGTTCGGGGAAACCCTGGCCACGGGGTCCACGCAGACCGCCAACTTCGAGCCCCACACCCTGACGATTTCGCCCGCCGTCGACACCGTCACCATAACGCCCCCGGGCAGCGGCGTCTTCGCCGCCGACCTCGGCGTGTGGTATGCCGGGACCAGGAACCAGCTCGTCCCCATCCCCTACACGGCGAGCCCCGTCGTCAACCCGGCCCAGGGGGAGTATAGCTGCGACGAGCTGACCGGGGAGTACTTCTTCAACTCCGCCGACGAGGGCGCAGGCCTCCTGTTCAGCTATCGCTACACCGTCACGACCGGGCACAACCTGCTCGTGACCAACAAGGTGATGGGGGTCAACACCCGCCCGGTGTTCGCCCTCTACCTGACGAATCCGGACGACGGCGACCACGAGCTGGTCCTGTTCGCCTGCAAGGCGTCGAAGGTTGCGATGCCCATCAAGAGCGAGGACTTCTGCAAGCTTGAGCTGGACTTCACGGCGTTCCAGAACGGCTCGGGACAGACGCTCCAGTTCATATCGAGCACTTAGGATCACGCTAGCCATGGCGTGATTCTCCGGGGGGGCCGGAACGGCAGAGCCGACCCCCCTTCTCTCCCATCTGCCCTCCTCCCGCCCGGTGCCGTGCTGGCCCGGGGCTAGACGAAAACGGGGAGGAACTATGTTCGTCAGAAAAAGACCAGTAAAAATGGACGGCCTGGAAGTGGAGGTCGGACCCCTCATGTGCGGGGAGGCGGACGAATTCCTGGCCAAGCAGGCGGAGTGCCTTGCCTCAAGCCCGCCCGACCTGAAGAAGCTGGAGCATGCCCACTACCAGTTCGTCTGCGACGGCTACAACAATGCCAACCCGGACGCCAAGATGACGGTGGAGCGCCTTCGTGCCGAGTTCGACAAGGTCTTCATAGACGAGATGCTCAGGGAAATCCAGGCGATGAGCGGGCTGGCACCAAAGGGGGAAGCACGGAGCCCCTCAGCTTCCCGGAACTAAGGGGCCTGGTGATGACGGCGGCGGGATGGACGAGCCGGGAGTTCGACGAGACCCCCCTGCCGGTCGTCTTTGACTTGCTTGAGTATTGGGCCGAGAATCCGCCGACCCACCTGATTCAGGCCGCCAAGGCGGGCCTCGGCAAGCGGAAGAGGAAGGGAACGAGGCAGCACAGGGTCAGGAAGCCCGAGGACCTCAAGCCCGTGGACGAGGCATACGAGAGGTCGTTGCCCCCCTGGGTGCAGGAGGCCCGGAAGCTGGAAAGGGAACGGATAAGGAATGGCTGACCAGGACGTCATAATCGTACAGATCGTCGGCGACATCAGCAGCCTCAAGACCTCCGTGTCGGAGGCGAACGGCGTCATAGACAGCCTCAAGGGGCAGGTGTCGGACCTGTCCTCCCGCCTCGATTCCCTCAAGGGCTCCACGGCGGGCGGCGCAGCCGGGGTGGATGCCATCGACCATACCATCGCCAGGATGGCGGGGCGCATCACCTTCGAGGCCCTGCCCGGCATGGGCAGGATGGGCATGCTCATCGAGCGGCTCGGCGTCCAGGCGGCGGGGGCCGCCCCTGCGCTTGCCGCCCTGGCCCCCGTGGCGGTCGTCGTGGGCTTGTATGAACTCCACGAGCAGGCCGAGAAGGCCGAGGCGTCCATAAGGAAGATGGGGGACGAGGGCGTCAGCACCTCCGGCGCGATGTTCGAGCTGGCCGAGAAGGAAAAGATAGAGAACCTGCGCCTTGAGGACCAGGTCGGCATCCTGGAGAACCGCCCCGCCAGGAACAAGGTGCTCATCGCCCTGGAGGAGTCCAGGGCCAAGGCGTTCGAGCTGGCGACGCAGCTTGAGTCCACCACGGGCAAGCTGCTGGAGCTGGTGGAGGCCGGGGGCACCGTCAGCCTGTGGCACGGGCTCCTGACGGGCAAGGAGACCACCGGGGGGCTCTCCGAGGCCGTGAGGCCCGCCCTGGAGGCCCTGGACGATGCCCAGGCGGAGCTGAGGCGTGCCGAGGAGGAGCACAACGAGAAACGGATAGCCGCCGCCAAGGCGGACATCGAGAAGCACCAGAGGGAGGTCCTCGTAGCCCTCGGGAACGAGGAGATGAGGCTCAACCAGGAACGTGCGACCGTCATGGCACACGCCGGGCCGGGCGACACCTCCGCCACGAGGGCGATGGAGGAGGATCGCCAGCGCCCCGCCCGCAACATGATAGCGGACATGAGGGAGGCGATAACCCTCCAGCGTGAGGCGGCGGCGGAGGGGGCCAAGACGGCCCCGCTGGCGGCGCAGGCGGCGTCCGACCAGGAGGCCAAGGCCACGCAGGCCAAGGCCGACGCCTATGCCCGCCTGAAGGCGCAGCTTTCCGAGATGACGCCGGAGATGCGCAGCTACCTCGAAGTGGAGAGGGAAATCCGCAAGGAATTCGGCTCCGCCCCGGAGCTGGAGCAGCTCAACCTGCGCCGCTTCCTGAATAGGGAGTACGGCGAGACGATAAGCCTGATGAGGGAGGAGAAGTCCCTCAAGTGGGAGCGCCCGCAGCTCGTCGCCCCGGACAAGGAGGCCCTGGAGAAGGACAAGGAGGACCTGCGCAAGCGGATAGAGGCCGAGAAGGAAGGGGGGATGGCCTCGGCGGAAACGATGGTCTCGGGGGCGAAGGACCCGAGCGTCCAGCTCAAGGAGATGGCGGAGGACGAGAAGTACGCCATAGAGAAGCGGTACGTCGAGGAGATCGGGGCCCTGGACGAGTTGTCGGCATCCACCATAGCCGCACAGCTTGAGGCGCTTGAGGCGAAGCACCAGCAGAGGATGGCGGAGATAAAGAGCAAGGCGGCCAAGGAGGACGAGGACAGGGATAAGCGGGAGGCCGACAAGGCCGAGCGGGAGAGGGACAAGGAAACCGCCGAGATACAGCGTGCGCTGATGACCCGCAACGGGCTCAGGAACTTCTTCGCCACGCAGGCCAATGCCATCATCCTCAAGACCGCCGAGATGGAGATTGCCAGCACCACCAGGACGAAGAATTTCAGCATCATGGCGGAGGAGGAGAAGCTGGCAAAGTTCATTGCCGCCGAGCTGAAGAAGCTGGCCATGAAGCTGATGGGGAAGGCGATGGACGACACCCCCGACCCCGGCCTCGTCGCCGCCGACAGGGTGAAGGTCGCCAGCCAGGCAGGCGTGGCGGCTGCGGCCGAGTTCGCCCAGGTGATGATAGCCGTTCCCTTCCCCGCTAACCTGGCCGAGGCCCCCGCAATGGCGGCTGCGGCCTTTGCGCAGGCGATGTCCTTCGGCGCATTCGAGAAGGGCGGCATCCACGGCGAGACGGGGATGTTCCTGGGCCACGCCGAGGAGATGACGCTGCCCTCCCACCTTTCCAACTTCATCCAGAGGGCCGCTGCCCACGAGGGCGGAGGCGGCGGGACTACCATAAACGGCGGAATCCATTACAGCCCGGTCATCTCGGAGCCCTTCAACCCGCAGAAGCACGGGGCGGAGATGATGTCGTTCATCAAGGGCAAGATGAGCAGGATGGGGGTCAGCATAGCATGAGCCTTCTGGTTTTTCCGAGTTTTCAAGTTGGTGCGATGAACTGGACGTTCCCGCTCAAGAGGACGCCGGAGTATGCCACCCTGACCCAGACCCCGGTCAGCGGGCGGGGCGAGCTGCGCATACCGACCCGGCTTTTCCCCCGCTGGAACACGGAAATCGACATCTCCTACATGCTCGGCGACGCCACGGGGGACGGGCTCTACTGGCAGGCCTTCACGGACTTCTACATGAGGGTGCTCGGCTCGGCCTCGGACTTCCTGTGGGATCCCCTGTGGGACGGGAACGTCTACGGCCAGCAAATCGGAACCACGGACGGCACGGGCACGCAGACCTTCCTGGTCTACCGCACCCTGGTCGCCGGGGGGGCGTGGGACCTCATCCAGAACTTCCAGGCCGCCCCCACCATCAAGGTGGGCGGAAGCACGCTCGGCAGCTCCAACTGGGCCATCGACCAGTACGGGACGCTCTCCTGGAAGAACGGCTACGTGCCTTCCGCCAACCAGCCCGTCACCTGGACGGGGGCGTTCTACGAAAGGATGCATTTCCTGGACGACCACCTCGACGACCTCCAGTTGGAACTCCAGGCCGTGTGGTCGTGCCATACAATCAAACTGCGGAGCGTCCTGCTATGAAATCCACTTGCAGTCCTCTCCTCAAGTCGTTCCTGCTGGCCCACGAGGGATGGGGCCGTGCCGACCTGATTTCGGTCGCCATCTCCAACGGCCTTGTCATCCGTTCGGTCTACGGGACGAACGTGGACATTGCCTACGGCGGCAATACCTTCTACTCCAGCAAGTATGGGGCGTGGGAGAGGGGGCCCTTCGCCAACTCCGCCGAATACCGCCCGAGCGCCAACTCGATGGACGTCACCGCCCTGTTCCAGCAGGACGCCCTGTTTCCCGGGACCTCCAGCACGATGATGCAGGCCGTGGCCGCCGGGGCGTTCAACGGTGCGGTCGTCACCATCCAGACCGCATACTGGCCCACGACGGTGCCGGACTGGTCCTCCCAGGCCGCCTATTTCCCCGGGCAGGTGGTCGCTCATTCGGGCCAGTGGTGGATCGCCCTGCTCCCCAGCTTCGACGTCGCCCCGTCGTCGTCGTCGTATTGGCAGCTCGTCTGCGCCGTCCCGTCCTATGCGGCGGCCCCCTGGCCCTCCGACTGCATCGTCGGCGTGATGACCCTCAACGTGGGTCAGATAGGGAACGTCAAGAAGACCGGCAGGAGCAAGGTGGCCTTCGAGGTGTTCGACCTCACCTACCTGCTCAACCGCCCCGTGCCGCCGTGGCAGATACAGTCGCAATGCTACCGTGCCCTGTTCGATGCGGGATGCGCCTTGCTGAGCGCCAACTGGACCAGCGCTCCCGTGGCCCTGGCGGCGGGCAGCACGCAGGCCGTGCTCAACCTGGACGTCCTGCCGAGGGTCAACGGGCACCCCTATGCCAAGGGCGACCTGATACTGGTCAGCAGCATGGTCTACATGTGCTCGTCCCCCGGCAACTCGGCGGGCTCCCCCCCGGCGTTCAACGGCGCAAGGTATGCGGTGACCACCGATGGCGGGGCGCAGTTCACGTCCATGAACGGGGCCTATCCCCTCGGCTGCCTGACCTTCGCCACCGGCGACAATGCGGGGTTCGGGGGGTCGGTAAAGGACTTTGCCGTGGCGGGAAGCAGCGTCCAGCTCACGCTCGCCAGGCCCCTGATGTTCGCCGTGGGAACCGGCGACACCGTCACGCTCGCCCCGGGCTGCGACAAGACGGCGGCGACGTGCTCGCTGTACGGCAACCTGTCGCATTTCACGGGAAAGCCGCTGGTCCCGAACCCGGAGATTGCGCAATGACGGAGAGCGAGCTGAGGCAGGCGATAGTCGGGGAGGCCAGGTCGTGGGCGGGCACGCCCTTCGTGGACAGGGGCACGCTCAAGATGGTCGGCGTGGACTGCGCAGGCTTTCCCCTGATGGTCTATCGGAAGGTCGGCCTCCTCCCCAAGGACTTCGTCCTTCCCGCCTATTCCCCGCAGGCGGGGATGGACAGGCACAAGGAGGACACCACCTACCTCGACCTGGTGCTCAAGTTTGCGAAGCGTGAAATCACCGAGGCGGAGGCCAGGCCGGGGGACTTCGTGCTCTGGAAGGTCGTTAATAGCTGGCGGCATGGCGGAATCATAGTCAGTTGGCCGTTCTTCGTCCTCCACCCGCTCGTCGGGAGGGGGGTGGTGGGCAGCCACGGCACGCAGGAGGGGTTCCTGAAGGGCCGCCAGAGGCGGTTCTTCACGCTCGTAGGATAACGAAATGTCCCTTTTCGGCTCCAACCAGACCGCACCCACTAGGCTGAACGGCATCAGGCTCTCGCAGGCCGTCCTCGGCACCCCCCTGCCCATCATCATCGGGCAGCAGAGGACAAGCTGGCAGCTCCTCTGGTACGGGGACTTCAAGAGCGCCAAGGCCAAGCAGCAGGGCGGCAAGGGGATGTCCAAGTCGGGGGCGCAGTACGTCTACAGCGCCTCGGTGGTCGGCGCAGTGGCGATGGGCGACTGCACCAACTTCCTCGGGGTGTGGGACAGCACGGGCCGCTACGCCCTGGACGTCAACACGGAATCGGCGTCCTCCAACCCCTACACGCCCGCCAATTCCCCCGCCTATGCCCAGGACCACGGGGCGAGCTACGCCAGCAGCTACTCCTTCGACGCCGACGACTACGGCTCCCCCGGAAGCACGCCCTTCGGCGGGACGCAGCAGGTCCCCCTGAAGTACACCTCCAACGGCTCCCCGGACCAGGGATACTACACCATCAACGGCTCGGGTCAGTACGTGTTCAACTCCACCGACTATTCGGCGGGGGTCAGCATCTACTACTCGTCCTACCGCTACATCATCGAGGAGAACGAGCTTGCCGTCGTCCCGCCGTCCGGCCCCTACACGGTCGTCGTCCAGTACCAGAGCCAGTGGAATTCGGACGAGGGGGTGGCCTACTACCCCTCGGGGACGGCAATGACCAAGGTAAGTGGCTCGCCCACCGTGGCGGGCACCTACAACCCCAACGGGGGGCACTACGAGTTCGCCGCCGCCGACGCAGGGGCGGGCATCGTCATCGACTACAGCTACAAGGACACCAACACCGACAACAACGCCCCGAGCATGATCAACCTCACCTTCTTCGGCGGGGCGAGGGGGCAGGAGCCGTGGAGCTACCTTGCCTCGGGGCATCCGGGCCAGGACTTCGGCTACTCCGAGTGCGCCTATGTGGCGTCGTCCGGCCTCTACCTCGGCTACAGCCCCGTGCTGCCGCAATACAACTTCGAGATTTCCGGGAACTACCGGTTCGGCGGGGGCATCGTGGACGCCTGCCCCTCCGACGCCATAGACGGCATCCTGACCTCCGACATGTTCGGCGTGGGGTTCCCTGCGGCGAACGTCGACGGTAGCCTCCAGGGCGTCGCCAGGGACTTCTGGTGCGCCAACAACTTCTTCATCTCCGCCCTGCTCCAGAACCAGTCGAGCGCCATGAGCGTCATCGGCGACTGGTGCGAGGCGGGGCAGGTCTACCTGTCGTGGGACGAGGGCCTCCTCAAGTTCCTGCCGCTCGGCGACACGACCGCAGTGGCGAACGGGCACGTCTATACCCCGCCCACGCAGCCCGTGGTGGACCTGGACGACGACGACTTCGTGGTCGGCGAGAACGAGGACCCCATCACCATCGAGGAGACGCCCTGGCAGTCCAGGTGGAACCGGACCGGGATAAGGTGGTCGGTCAGGGCGAACGCCTACAACGAGGACACCATCGAGCGGGAGGACGCCGCCAGCATCCGGCAGTACGGGCTGATGGTCGAGCAGCCCAAGGACTGCCAGTTCATCTGCCGTGCCGACAGCGCCCAGTGGGCGGCGGCGATGCGCCTCCAGCGCCTGTCCGCCATATTCACCAAGTACAGCTTCGTCCTCAAGTCCAACTTCGCCTTCCTCAGCCCGGGCGACGTGGTCACGGTGACGGACGGGCAGCTCGGGACGGGCGGGACGATGTTCGGAAGGATCCCCGTCCGCATCACGAAGATGACGGACGACCCCGCCAAGGGGATATCCGTCGAGGCGGAGAACTTCCCGTGGGGCGTGGGGGCGGCGATCCTCAGGAACGTCCAGGCGCAGCTCCCCTCGGACGCCCTCGACCTGGCGAACAGCACCCCGGACGACACCGAATTGCTGGTGGTGCAGGTGCCGGCCGCGGCGGCCCTCATGCAGGGCAACATGCTCTACCTGTTTGCGGCGGGCAAGGGAAGCAACTGGGGCGGGTGCGAGGTCTACTACAGCTACGACGGCACCGACTACGCCTTCCTGACCAGGATAGACACGGCGGGCAAGATGGGGACGCTGGCCTCCGCCCTCCCCCTCCATGCCGACCCCGACACGACTGACACCCTGACGGTGACGATGGCGAGCCCCGACGCCGCCCTCGTTTCCGTCCCGGACGCCTCCGCCGACGCCCTGGTGACGCTCTCCGCCCTGGTCTCCGACACGGGCATGGAGCTGGTGTCCTACGCCTCCGCCAGCCTCGTCGGCCCCCGGCAGTACGCCCTGGGCTACCTGCGCAGGGGGCAGTACGGGACGACGCCGCAAAGCTTCTCGCCCGGCGACGACTTCGTGCGGCTGGACGAGGCGTCCTACCAGGAGCAGTACGCCCAGTCCTACGTCGGCAAGACCCTCCATTTCAAGGCATGCAGCTTCAACGCCTACGGGAACGCCGAGCAGCCGCTGTCGTCCGTGGACGCCCTCGTGGTGGCCCTCACGGGGACGCCGGGGGCGTACGACCTGGGGACCGGGGCCTCGAACGTCAACGTCTTCAAGGGGGCATGGTCCGGCACCACCTCCTACGTCGCCGGGAACGAGGTCGTCGACGCCGGGGACTACTGGCTCTGCCTCGTCAACAACAAGGACTCCGAGCCCGCCCTGGGAAACTCCAACTGGCAGCTCGTGGGCAGCGGGAGCCAGTTCGAGGGGGCGTGGGCGGGCGGCACCAGCTACGTCCAGGGCCAGGAGGTCGTCTACAACTCCAACCTCTACGTCGCCCTCCTGGACAATTCCGGCAAGGAGCCCGACTCCAACCCGTCCGACTGGCAGCTCGTCGGGGGCGGCCTCAGCTTCATGGGGGGGTGGAACCCGGGCACCGCCTACGTCATCGGGCAGATGGTGAGCTACGGCTCGTCGGTCTGGCTGGCGCTCGCCGCCAGCACCGATTCCCCCCCGGCGATAGGGAACTCCAACTGGCAAGTCGTCGGGTCGCAGTCCGAGTTCACGGGGCCGTGGTCGTCGTCGACGGGCTACGTCGTCGGGCAGGAGGCCAGCTACCAGGGGTCGGTCTACCTCGCCGTGGCCGCCTCGACGAACGTCGTCCCGACCTCCGACCCGACGAAATGGCAGAACATGACGGGCATCAGCTACGCCGGGGCGTGGTCCTCGACGACCGGCTACGCCGAGGGGCAGGAGGTCAGCTACGGCAACAACGTTTACCTGTGCCTCAACCCCAATTCGGACGAGGAGCCGGACGGGTCCCCCGCCGACTGGCTCGTCGTGGGCCCCGCCAATGCCTCCGCCCTGCCCGGAAGCCACGTCTTCCTCGGGGCGTGGAACCCGGCGACCGACTACCTGACCGGGCAGGAATGCACGGACGGCGGGAACTATTGGGTGTGCATCTTCGGCAACACCAATTCCGAGCCAAGCCTGACGAACGCCAACTGGCAACTGATGGGCCCGCTCTCCGCCTCGTCCCTGGCGGGCAGCGAGGTCTTCCTGGGCCCCTGGAACGCCACGACGAACTACGTCCCCGGGAACCAGGTGAGCGCCAACGGGAATTTCTGGCTGTGCCTCGTGGGGAATGGCCCGGGCAGCACCGTCAGCGATCCGCCCAGTCCCTACTGGCAGCTCATGGGGCCGACCGCCGCAGGCACCAAGGTGGGGGTCGACACCTACATCGGCCCGTGGAGCCCCACGCTGAACTACGACCCGGGCAACGAGGTCAGCTACGGCAACGAGTACTACCAGGCCCTCCTCGCCAACACGAACGCCGAGCCCGACACCAGCCCCACGGACTGGCAGGACGTGGGGCCGGTCAGCAGCACCGCCATCGCTCCCATAGGCCCGTGGAACGCCGCCCTGGCCTACAACGTGGGGGACGAGGTCCTCTATGCGACGTCGACCGGGGGGGCGGGGAGCACGTCCGCCAGCCCCACGGCCGCCGCATCCACCCACCGCCCGGGGCTCTCGCAGAACTCGTGGGCCAACCCTGCGAATGCGGAAGGCTCGTCCGCCTATGCGACCTGCACCCTTTACGGGTCGAACGGAAATGTCAACCAGTCGGACTTCCTGTCCCTGACCGACTTCGCCGGGCTGAACGCCATCCCCTCGGACGCCACGATAACCGGCATCGTCGTGTCGCTCAAGCACGGCAGGACCTCGGGGACGAGCGCAGTCTACGACGACACCGTCGTCCTACTGGGCCTCGTGGGCCTGGTGGCGAACCATGCCCCCGCCTATGCGGCGGCGAACGCATGGCCCGGCTCCCCGACTGCCATATCGTACGGCACCAGCGCCGACGTCTGGAACGTCCTGCCCACCGTGGCGCAGCTCCAGGCAAGCGGGTTCGGCGTCAAAATCGCCTGCCAGTGCACGCAGACCCCCGGCACCGGGGCGACCATCGAGCTGAACTCCGTCGTCGTCACGGTCCACTACACGACGGTCGGGGCCGAGACCACCAACTACTACAAGTGCGCCGTCGCCAACGTCGGGCAGGAGCCCGACACGAGCCCCACCTACTGGGTATGCGTCGGCCCGGCGACGGTGGATGCGGTCCCGGACGGCAAGAAGTACGCCAGGACCTCCTCGGGTGCCCTGGCGAACGGCATACCCTACACCCTGCTCGGCCCGTGGGCCGCCAGCACCGGCTACCATGTGGGGGAGGAGGTCACCTACCCGGCCACGGGCCCCCGGAACTACTACGTCTGCAAGACGGACAACAGCGACGCCGCCTTCGACCCGTCCAAATGGACGCTGGTGGGCCCCGACAGCCTGACCTCCGTGTCGGACGACGCCAACTACTCCAAGGTGGTCACGGGGACGAACCCCGTCGACCTCGTCCAGAACCCGCAGTTCTCCGCCTCCCCCACCCTGCCCCCCGTGGGGTGGGGGCCGGTGTCCGCCTACCTGGTTCCCACGATGGAAATCGACTGCCAGCCCTCGTTGTCGTGGGACACCACGACTCCCTATGCGGGGATGGCACGCAGCCTCGTGGTTACGACGACGGGATATGGCGGCCTCGTCGGACAAACTTTCACGGTTGCACCGGGCGAAATCTACAAGCTGGTCGCCGCCGCCAAGACCGCCGAGACTGCCGACATCGAGGCGGGCATCGCCTACTTGGACAAGGATGGCAACTGGATGGGCTACGTCGGTGCCATCTGGAGCGCCCCGTGTGACTGGACCGAGTTTTCATACGGCGAGGTGGCCCCAGCCGGATCGGTGTATGCCATACCGTGGATATGGCTCGTCTCCGCCGCCGCCGAGTTCGGGCTCATTTCCTGCTTCAGGGTCGCAAGCCTCGACGACGAAGTGAGCGATGGAGTTAACTTCTCCAGGGTGAGGACGTCGGCGCTCGTCAACGGGGTGCCCTTCACCTACGCCGGGGCGTGGTCGCCGTCCCCGAACTACGTGGTCGGGCAGGAGGTCAGCTACTCGGGCGGCTACTATGTGTGCACCACCAACAACCAGAACCAGGTGCCATCGTCCTATCCTGCGAGCTGGACGCTGGTGGGCAACTCCGCCTCGGCATTCCTCGGGGCGTTCAGCACGGGCACCGCCTACGTCATCGGAAACCAGGTAACCTACGCAAGCGGATACTACATCTGCACCACGGCGAACGGCCCCGGTGCGTGGAACGGAAGCGACTGGCAGGCCATCAGCACGCCGTCGACCTCCGACTACCTCGGGGCCTACTCGGCAGGGACGGCCTACTCGGTCGGAGACCAGTGCAGCTACCTTGGCTGCTTCTGGATTTGCATAGTAGCCAGCACGGGCAACGTGCCGGTGGTCGGCGACTCCCACTGGACGTTGCTTGGCACGAGCGTCATCCTGTTGGGTGCCTACAACGCCGGGACGAGCTACATCCCCGGGCACGAAGTCACGGGGACGGATGGCAATGTCTACAGGTGCGTGGCGAATACGGTCGGGCACGCACCGCCGAATGCCTCCTATTGGGCGCTCATCGGCCCTTCAAGCCTCGACTCGGTGTCGGACGGCAGCACCTACAGCAGGGTGAGGGGCACCGGCGTCACCAACGGGCACGTGTCCAGGGTCAGCACCGACGGAGTGACCAGCTATCCGGCCAAGGGCGTCGGCGACCCGCAAACGATTTCCATCGACAACGAGATTGCAGACGGCACGAACTATCTCCGTGGGACGCAGTTCTCCGGTTCGGCAATCGTCGTGGACAACCCGAACTTCCTGGCGGGCACGGCAGGCTGGACGGGACGCCCCGCCCCCTACGCCACGACGATTTCGGCGGACGGCACGAACCCGTGGACGACCAACGGCAAGTCGCTGAAGGTGACGACCTCCTCGCAATATGGGGCCGCCGTGAGCGTCCGCCAGTTCAAGGCCTCGCCGGGCGACGCCTTCCTGTTCACCTGCGAGCAGAAAAGCGACGGGACGTTCAGCATCTCGAACTACATCCAATTCCTGGACGGAGCGGGAGGCTTCCTTGGCAACTTCGGCACCACGCCGAGCACCTCGTCGTCGTGGAACCAGTCTTCGCTCACGGCCACCGCCCCCGCCGCCAGCGCATATTTCCTGGTATACCTCGCCGACAGGATGGACGCTGCTGGCGGCTCGCACTCCGCTTGGATAACCAACGTCCACCTGGTGCGGCTCGCCTCGCTCGACACCGAGGTGAACGACGGCTCGGTCTACGCCCGCACGAAGGCGAACGGGCTGAGCAGCGGATACGTCAGCAAGACCGGCTCGTCCGGCTCCTACACGATAAAGGGCGTGGGAGATGGTAACGTACTAAGCATTGACAGCGACGTAGGAGACGGCTCGGTCTATGGAAGGACGAGGCTGGGAGGGCTGACGGGGGGCTATGTCAGCAAGACCGGCTCGTCCGGCTCCTACACGATAAAGGGCGTGGGAGATGGTAACGTACTAAGCATTGACAGCGACGTAGGAGACGGCTCGGTCTACGCCCGGACGAAGGGAAGCGGGTTGGACTCCGGGTTCGTCAGCAAGACGGGGACCGGTGGTGCCTACAGGATAAAGGGCGTCGGAGATTCCAATGTCCTGAGCATCGACAACGACGTGGGCGACGGGTCGACCTACGGGCGCACGAAGCTGACGGGGCTGACCTCGGGGCAGGTCGACCTTTCCAAGAGCGGCGTCATCGGCAAGACCTTCGACAACGTTGCGGACGGCAGCAGCCGTTTCGCCGTCATCAACGGAGCTGGCTTCAAGGGCGTCTCCTCGGTGGACGGAAACAGCAAGGCCCTCATCGACTTCACCAGCGCCCACTCGAATAAGTCCCTGGACAACGTGCCCGATGGCACGTCAAGGTTCGGCGTGGCGAGCGTGGACGCCAACCACAAGGCATTGATTGACTTCTCAAGTGCACACAGCAATAAGTCCTTGGACAACGTGCCCGATGGCTCGTCGAGGTTCGGCGTGGCGTCGGTCGACGGCAACCACCGGGCCCTGGTTGATTTCACGCAGTCGGGGCATATTGGCAAGAGCTTGGACAACGTCGGCGACGGCAGCAGCCGCTACGCCGCCTCCGAGCCGGGGGCGGACAAGACGGCAAATCACCAGGCGGCGAGCATCTACGGGCAGGGGAGCCTCGCCACCAAAAACACCGCAAATTTGGATTCGGACGTCAGCGATGGAAGCAGCTACGTGCGCCTCGCCCACGTCAACGCCGACCACACCATCAGGACGACCGCCGCCTGCCGCACCCAAGGCTCGATGCAGCCCACGACGTCGACCGCCTCCGCCTCCCTGCTGAGCGACCCGACGCCGGGGGTCGTCGTCTACGTTGTTGGAGGGCTGATTTATTTTCCCGATGGAAGCGATGACACGGTGCCGAGCGTGGACACCCTCTACACCACCTGGAACGGGGTGAGGGTCTCCTACCCGCCCTCGCCCCCGAGCGGTTCCACAAATTACAATCATTTTGGAGGCAACATTGTATGGGACGTAATCAACAAGGCAATCCGCATCCAGGAATACGGGCCCGTGGAAACCACGGACGACCCCTCCAATCCCTGGACGGCGGCGAACAAGCAGACGGCGTTCGGCGACGGCTATGTCGCAATGTGCTGGGGCGTCGACGTGACGTTCTCGACTTCGGGCACCGGGGGGCACGGCTATGGCGGAGGCGGGGGAAGCAACTGCCCGCTCCAGGGCACGGCAATCCGTCCGCTCGGCAGCCCTGCGTTTGCGCATCCATTTGAGAATTCCGAGTGGATTGAAATCGAAAGCGAGAGCGGAAGGAAACTGACTGCCACGCCTAGCCATCGGTTGATGACCGAGCGTGGGAAGGTTTCCCTGGAGGACCTCGTCGTGGGCGATTTGGCAATTACAGAGGGCGGCAGCGAGAAGATTACGAGGAAGGAGCGGTTGCGGTTCAGGGCCAATGCGACGAAGGTCGAGATGCCGCAGGGGCACCTCTACTGGAGCAACGGATTCCTGAGCCACAACATAAAGACAAACTGATGAACAAGCTGATATACCACACGACCGAACTCCGAAATGTCGTCCCGCACCTGGCCTGCTGCATCTCGGGCTGGACGTGGACGGCCCTGCCGGACGGGACGCACCTGGCGTTCCTGGCCCCCCGGCACCACGGCGTCAAGCCGCACCTGGCCTCGGGGGGCACGTTCCTTCCCGCCGCCCACAATCCGTGCCTGCTGACTGCGGACGAGGCAGCAATCTTCCCGGCCGAGTGGGGCATCACCACCAGCGACACGATGTTCAGTGCCCTGAACAAGGCGTATACCGCTACGGGCAACTCGGTTTTTGACCCCGAGATTTAGGAGGCAACATGAAAACCATCGTCGGAAGCCTGCCCGATTGTCCCAACGGCACGGTGACCCTCTCGTTCCCGAGGCCCGCCAAGGTGATTTCCACCGGTCTGCCTGCCCCGGGGACGGTGGAAATCAGGCTGGACAGCGGCGGCAACGTCCCTGCTGGCACGCAGGTATGGGGCAACGACGAGATGGAGCCGGGCGGGGCGTGGCTTGCCATCGTCCGGGACGGCACGGGCAAGGTGGTGCGGTCGAAGCTGTGGCCGGTCCGTGGTGCGTCGCCGATTGTTTTGTTCAAGATGCCGATATGACGAATATCCGTCCCTTAGGTAGGGCGCATATGAAGCAAATCACAGGCCAGTTCCTTTACCCGGACGGCTCCCCCGTGTCGAAGGGGATGGCGAGGTTCGTCCTTTCGCAGGATGCAGTGTGCATCGGCGGGCAGGTCGCCCCTAGTTCCCTGGAATTCCTCCTCGACGCCAACGGCAGCCTGCCTGCCGGGACCGAAATCCTCGGCACGGACGAGCTGCTCCCGCAGGGGCTGTTCTACCATGTCAGCGTCGAGGTGGACGGAATCAAGGTCTACGGGCCGGAGGATCTTCAAATCACAGGGACGAGCCCGATAAACGTCAACGCCCTCGTTCCCCTGCCCACAGGGAGAGGAAGGACGTTCTACATTCCCGGTGCCCCCGGCTTGACCGGCCCGATAGGGCCTACCGGCTACACCGGGCCCGTCGGCCCGACCGGATCGACGGGATACACCGGCCCCCTTGGCCCGACCGGGCCGACAGGGCCGACAGGCTATACCGGCCCCCTCGGGCCGACAGGGGCAGGAAACTTTACGGGATACACCGGTCCGACTGGCCCTGTCGGCGTCCAGGGTAACCAAGGTAGCCAGGGAATTCAGGGCGTCCAGGGCAGCCAGGGCGTGCAGGGAGTCCAGGGTTCGACGGGGGCGACAGGGTACACGGGCTTCACGGGGGCGATTG
>Ga0208036_1000242_pt1 | contig 39290 bp, 27 predicted proteins | sample June2015DPH_11_1_2_FD_184706 | JGI IMG/M metagenome (GOLD analysis project Ga0208036, IMG submission 184706) | Peatland microbial communities from SPRUCE experiment site at the Marcell Experimental Forest, Minnesota, USA - June2015DPH_11_100... | ecosystem: Environmental > Terrestrial > Soil >...
ACTGGAGGAGGTCGTCGCTGTCGTCGAGACGCAGTTTGAAAACTGGCGTGGCGGAAACGAAACCCTACGCCGTCTATGCGCAATCACTTAAGACGCTATGTTTAGCTTCGTCTGGGACCATCGTCGGTGCAGCCGCCTATGACGCGCTGATTGGTCATTGCGCTCTGAAGGCGGGCGCAAATATTTTGCTGACCTGGAATGTCCGCGATTTTACAAGACTCGGGCCTGCTATATCACGCCTCGTGAAGACCCCGCTGGAATTGTAGTCGCGACAATGAACCTTTGCGACGCGCTTGACCAACGATGCGCTGATTGCCCTGAGCGCGGGCCGTTTGGGAATCACAGTCATCACGGCCAATGCGCGTGACTTTGGGAAGCTTGCAGAGTTCCGCCCCTTTCACTGGCGCGTGGAGAATCCGGGCACTAACTGAGATTCTTGGGTGCTGGCGTGTCGGCAGAACTAAACCAATAACTCCGTCATCTGACTAGGCGGCGACGTGCTGCGAGATCACGAAGAGTGGCCCACTCGCTTCCAAGTCTGTCCGCCCCTTCGCCGATGTGTTTTCGCGCCCATCGTTTTGACAAAATCGTCGTAGTCCTTCCTGAGGCCACGCATAACGTAGGTTACGAGTGTCGCGCGCTCCAACAGATGCAGCAAACAATCGGGCTTCGGGAAGACGCAGCAGAAGGAAACAGCAGCGATGAACAACAGCGGTTTGAGGCGTCGAATTGCCCAGGAAAGTTTCATCTGGCTTACTCTCCACGCGCCGTTACTGGCCGCACGAATCTAAATGCCATCAGACAAGATCGAGTGTGCCATCCTCGTTAAACCTACTGGAGCAGATACATGCACAATCCCGTGTGTTTATGCGGTTTTGTTGTGATGGCAGGATCGCCAAAGACTGCCTGAAGGTGCCCAAAATGAACTATTCCGCATGAGCAGAAAAAAACCCTATAATCTGCGCACGTCTTTGTGGCTCGCCCAAGACTCGGACATGCGCACAATCTTGCAAGCGTAACAACGAGCTACTGCTCCGGGGGTAAGAAGAGGGTTTGTCTTGGCCAGATCAAAGAAAATCTCGCGCGTGACCAAACCGAAAGGTCGAAACTTGTTTACCCGCTCCAACTGAAAGCTGCCCTCTGTTAGAAGGTCGAGTTCCCGTCCATCGCATCCCATGGCCTCTAACCGCGAGCGCACTGAATCTTTGGTATGAGATTCGCTCCATTCGAGAAGTCCCTCCGCCGCTAACCGCCGCTGTTCTCCATCGCGCTTGTTTTGCTCTTTTTGAAGTAGTTCCTCGTAGTCGGTTTTAGCGCTGAGGTCGCCATTAAGGACGCGCTCAAGGAACGGTCTGAACTGTTCGTCAATCGGCGCTTGCAAGGAATGAAGCAGGAGCTGCTGGTCTGCCCTCCCGGCGGGAAAGGCATATCGCACAGTCGGCAAAGGCTGTAAGACGTATTCGCGCCACAGTTGCTTCCGAGTTGTGCTGCGGCCTGAATTGTGTGCGCCCCGTATGAACTGTCGCGCCGATTCGCAACCTGGCTTTATCTCTTTGTACCAATAATCGTAAGTATCTCGGTCGCTCGGCCAGCCCATCATGCTGCCGCGTCGCTCGACGCCCGACAGAACCTGATTCACGACGCCATAGAATCGAATCGTGACAAGAAATCCCAGCAACTCGTGAAAGGACGCGTCCAACCGGGGTGCATTTCTGTCGCAGTAATCGTCGATGGCCCTGAGTTCGCCCTTGAGAATACGCTCGTAGTAAGGGGCAAATTGCGCATCAATCGGTTGGCGCAGAGGGTGTAAGCAGAGTTCCTGGGCGATCACCCAACCATCATTCTCTAGAATCCGCTCTTGTTCCGCCTTTGTCGGTCTGCCGGCATGACGCCCACCTCGCGAGGAGAGGGGAATGCTAAAATGCTTGGGAGGCCTCACGACTTCATTCCCTCCGTAGCCAGCCAGAACATCACGCTCAGATCTCAATTCATTAGTATACCCGTTAAGGCAGAGGCCACGCCGGATTCAAGTTGGCGGGCGGGTGGCACAGCCTTAAACGGCAAGACAATCTCGGGTGGCCCACCCTTTGCGGGGTTGGCAAAGGGTGGGTCCGCTCTTCACTCTGCTTTCTTCCTTCCGCCCGTCCTTGTGCCGGTTTTCGACCTAGTACCTCACATTGTCTATTGACAGTTAGTAAATAGAGTGATATAATGTGTTGTGAACATTCGGCACAAGCCCGCCCGCACTCGCTATTTTCTCAACGCCTCTCGCCTTTCCGCCGCAACCCTCCCACTTTCAACACTTGCGCAATCTCCGCTCCCAACTCCTCTGCAATCAACACATGCACATCTGTCTCATTCCAGGCCACCTATAACCCCTGCAGTTCCCACACATGCAAACCTCGTTTTTCCTAACTCCTTCCCTTGCAACACATGCGAAAAACAGAGCTGCGGTCGGCCCGCCGACATTTTCCTCGTGTGCGCCGCAAAAAAACGACGCGAAGAACCGGTCTGAAGACCGGCCACTACAAAGGCGAGGAAAGGAGCGGACCGCCTCAGAAGGCGTCCCCTACAGAAGAGAGGGCGAAGCGCCATTCAGGAGAATGGCGTTCCCGGGATTCGGGCCGAGGTCAGGCGGGTTCGGGGCGGCGAAAATAGACTTGGACGTGGAATTCCTTTTCAAAGAGGTCGGCGGCTCGCTGGGCGTCGCGCAGGTCTTCGGTGGCGTCGCCGCGGGCGTGGACTTGCAGTGTGACGCCGCCGCGTTGGAACGACGTGCGAATATTTTCAACACGCTGGCGATGCGAGTGGTCCAGTCCTTCCGCGATGCGCAAAATGGCGGCGAGGCGCCGGGCGATGCGCTTGTCGTTGTTGTTGAGCGCGGAATAGGAGGGATGGTGGCTGGCCGGCTCCGACTTGCGGTTGTGATAGCGCACGAGCGCGCCCACCATGCTGCGGTCGCGACCCTCCAAACCCGGGATGTCGCCATTCAGCGCCAGGTATTCACCGTGCTTGTGGTGGCCGCGATGGCTGACGCGATGCCCCACGTCGTGCAGGAGCGCGCCGGATTCGAGTTGCACACGCGCCTGCTGCGGCAAGTGGTGCACCGCCTGAAGCTGATCGAACAGCATGAGGCTGAGTTCGCGGACGTGTTCGGCGTGCTGCTGGTCGTACTCCAGGCGGCGGCCGAAATTCCGCGTGGAGAGCAGCATGCGGCGGGCTTCCGCGTTGTAGCGATGCGGCTCCTTGCGCGAGAAGGCTTCATACGCGGTTTCCAGCAGCAGCCCTTCACGGATGCCCACGCTGGGGATCATGAAGCGCCGGACATTGAGGTAGCGCGCGACGGTCAGGAAAATGATTGCGGCGATGGCCATGACGTCGGCGCGGTCGCGGCGCACGCCATAGGCCTTCATGCGGTCACGCAGGTCGCGCTGGAGAATGTCCGGCAGGCGTTCGCGAAGCAGCGCGACTTCGATCGATGGGAGCCCTTCCTGGCGCGGGCCCGGCGCCACATTCGCCAGCGTTTCGGCGTTCCCGCCAAGCGCAACGGCCATTTCGTCGGCAAGATTCAAACGGTTCGGCAAACGCGATTCCAGCAGCGCGCGTACATAGCGACGCACCTGTTCGGCTTGCACCGGGCGAATCACGCCGGGAATGTTGAGCGTGGTCATCAGGCGCACGGTGCCAATAGGAAGTTGCGCGCCCTGAACGATAGTGTGGTCGCGAAGGATGCTGAGTTCCAGGCTGCCGCCGCCAAGGTCGACGATGCAGCGCGGCTGCGCGCCGGGTCCCATAGCCGCGAGGGCGGCGACGCGGCCGAGGCGGGATTCTTCCTTGGCGCTGATCACTTCCAGGCGTAGCCCGCTCGCATGTTTGACGCGATGAATGAAGGTGTTCCGGTTTTGCGCTTCACGGGTGGCGCTGGTGGCCACGGCGCGATACTTCGTCACGCCAAAGTCGTCCATGATTTCGCGAAGGCGCTGGAAGGCCTTGACGCCCTTCTTCAACAGCTCTTCGCTGAAGCGATGGCGCACGAAGACGCCTTCGCCCAGCCGCAGGGGAAAGCGCTCCGTGGTCAGGGGCTCGATGTCCAGTGCCGAATAGGCGCGCGCGACGGAGAGGCGGACTGCATTGGAGCCGGCGTCGATGGCGGCGATGTGTACCGGATCAGGCATGATCGTCTTTAGCGCCAGAGATGCGCGAGCGCAGAGGAGGGAGTGTATTTGGTGGCGCGGATGCCGAGATGTTCGCCGATGCGCTGGCGCAGTTGCTTGTTGACGCTGGAAACGCTGGCTTCGCCATCGAGCTCGATGAACGAGTTCTTCTTGGCCATGACCTCGAATTCACGCTTGATCATGGTCTGGTAACGCACAAAGGACCAGTAGAGGTCGTGCGAGAGCGACATGTCGCGCCCGGCTTCCCAATAGCTGATGGCCTGGGCCTTCTTGAACTCGCGCGCGAAAGCGGTTTCCGGGCGCACGTTGAGCCAGAAGGTGAGGTGCGGGCGCAAGGCCATGGCATATAGGCCCGTGAGGTAATCGCGATTGATGCCGCGCACCACGCTGCGCGCGATCAGCGTGAAGATGAAGCGGTCGGCCAGAACGACCGTGCCGGAACGCAGCGCGGGCACGATGCGGTGCTCGAGTTGGTCGAAGAAGTCCGTGGCGTACATCAGCGCGAGCGTAAGGCGCGTGACCGCGTTCTTCGCCAGCAGTTCGTCAATGTCGCGTCCCACCAGATTGGAGCGCCGCAGCCCGCTGGTTTGCACCGCGAAACCTTCCGATTCCAGCCATTCCTGCAGCAAGGCGATCTGCGTGGACCGGCCGGAGCCATCCAAACCTTCCATGACGATAAGCGTGCCGTTCAGCTCGCCCGGGTCGAGCCCCACCAGCGGCTCGCCGAAGAAGTTCTGCGCGTCTTCCTGCTCGGAGGCAGGCGCTTTCGGAGCAGGCGCAACCGGTTCGGCGGCTGGCACCGGCGGATTCGATTTGTCCTTTTCCTTTTCCTGGTCGGCCATGCCTATTCCTGCTCCTGCGAACGCGGCGCAAAGCGCTTGAGATCGATTTTGGAGGCAACGATGTCGCGCATCTGTTTTTGCAGTTTGTTCACGGGCAAGGTGCCATCGAGAACCACGAAATTATCCGTGTCCACCATCTTGTCGTATTCCTCGAGGATGCGCGCCTGAAACAAGCGAAAACTTTCGGCGCGTTCGTAGGAGAGGCCGAGGTCCATGCCGGCTTCGTAATACTTGAGTTTGGGCCGGCCGCTAAGGATGCGGTGGACGGCGACGTCGAGCGGTGTCCGAAAATAAAAAGTGATGTCGGGAACCGGCGCGAAGCGGTACAGATTGCGCAGCCAGCGTTGCGAGCAGCCGCGGGCGGCATCGCGCGCGAACGCGGTGTAAATGTAACGGTCGGCGAGCACGAGGTAATCGCCCTGCAGCAGCGGCATGATCTGGCGTTCGCAGCGGTCGGCAAAATCGGAAGCATGCAGCAGGGAGAAAGTCGTTGGCGTCAACAGGCGCTTCTGTTTGCCGCGGCGCGTGGCCGATTTCACCAGCGGCGAGGAATTCCACTCCGTGAAGTGCAGGCGGTAGCCGCCAATCTCCAGCCAGCGCTTCAGCAGATAGAGCTGCGTGCTTTTGCCGGAGCCGTCCGTGCCCTCGACCACAATGAGCGCGCCGGGATAGGCGCGGCTGGGAACGGGGCGGCCGGGCTGCGGCAGCGTCGTCTTGGAAGCGTCTGCGCGTACCGGCTTCGGAGTAGTGTCCTGGATTTCCATGGGCTGGCTAAGTTGCAGCGATGCAGCGTTTTGAGCGTAGTCGATCATGGTTACAGAATCATTACAACACAGACAGAGGCGCTGAGGCAAAATCACCGGGGAATCGGCAGCGGTCAGTCTCCCCTCATCCAACTGGCCAAGGCTTAGCCCCGGTTTTGGGATTTGCGGCGGACTGGGAAAGGCGTTGCGCTCAGTATTCTGGCAAGAACTTTGCATACGCCCGGAGTCAAAGGTAGAATACCGTGTGATTGGGACAATGAAGTCGCAAAAGTAGCCCATTTCCCCCGTCTAGATCGGCACCGCCCTGAATTTTAGATACTTCGCTTGGAGGAAAACCTTGAGAAACAGGACTTTGATTGGTATTGCGAGTTTCCTCGCCATCGTAATGGTAGCCGCGTTAGGTTTCGTTCCGGCATACGCTCAGTCCGAATCTGCTCCAAAAGCGAAGGTACCCGTAGTGGCTTCGTCGAGCACGAAAATCCCCATCCCGGACATCCCTTACACCAAGTTTGTGCTCGATAATGGCCTGACCGTCCTCGTTCATGAGGACCACAAGGCCCCCATCGTGGCCGTCAACTCGTGGTACCACGTCGGCTCCAAAAACGAAAAAGCGGGAAAGACCGGCTTTGCCCACCTGTTCGAGCACCTGATGTTCAGCGGCAGCGAAAATTTCAATTACACCTACGTCAATGCGATGGAACGCATCGGCGCCACTGACCTGAACGGCACCACCAGCAACGACCGCACCAATTATTTTGAAGATGTCCCCACCTCCATGCTCGACTATGTGCTCTTCGCCGAAAGCGACCGCATGGGCCATTTGCTCGGCGTGCTTGACCAGAAAAAACTGGACCTCCAGCGCGGCGTGGTGCAGAACGAAAAACGCCAGGGCGAAAACCAACCTTACGGGGTGACCTGGCAACTCCTGACGGAGAACACGTATCCGGCAGGCCATCCTTATTCTTGGACCGTCATTGGCTCCATGAAAGATCTGGACGCAGCTTCTCTCGCCGACGTCCAGGAGTGGTTCAAAACCTATTACGGCCCCAACAACGTCACCCTCGTCATCGCCGGTGACATCACCCCAGAAGTGGCACGTCAAAAAGTGGAAAAGTATTACGGCGGGATTCCGCCAGGCCCACCCATCTCCCATCAGGAAGTATGGGTCGCCAGGCGCACCGGCACGCACCGGGACTGGGTGCAGGATCGCGTGCCCCAGGCGCGTCTTTACCGCGTCTGGAACGTGCCCCAAGCATCTTCACCGGAAGAGGCATTGCTGGATCTGGCTGCGCAGGTTCTCGGCGAGGGCAAGACGTCGCGGCTCTACAAGCGCCTGGTTTACAAAGATCAGACGGCTACCAGCGCCACAGCAAGCGATAACAACAACGAGATCGCCGGGCAGTTTTATCTCACCCTGACCGCGAAGCCGGGCGGCGACCTGAAAAAAGTGGAAGCGGCCGCGGACGAGGAGCTGCAAAATTTCCTGAAGAACGGACCTACGGAGGCCGAACTGCAACTGGCCAAAACGCATATCTTCGGCCAATACGCGCGGATCATGGAGCGCATTGGCGGCTTCGGCGGCAAGAGTGACATCCTCGCCCGCTGCCAGACGTTCACAGGGAATCCTGATTGTTACAAGGAGTATCTCAAGCGCATCCAGGCAGCTACACCGGCCACGGTGAAGAAGGCTGCGAACGAATGGCTGTCCGACGGTGATTATGTTTTGGAAGTGCAGCCCTATCCCACCAACCTGAAAGCCACCGCGCCCATCGACCGCTCGAAAGAGCCCGCACTCGGCTCCGCGATGTCGCTCAATCTTCCTCCCATGCAGAAGGCCGCGCTGTCCAACGGCCTGAAAATCGTTCTCGCCGAGCGCCACTCCGCGCCCGTCGTGAACTTCTCCCTGCTGGTGGACAGCGGCTACTCCTCCGATCCCGCGAACCAACTGGGCACCTGCAGCTTCGCTCAGCGCATGCTCGAAGAGGGCACGCCAACGCGCGACTCGCTCAAAATCGGCGAAGAACTGGAATCGCTGAGCGCCGAATTCTCGGCGGGCGCCAACCTGGACTACGCCTCCGTCGATCTCAACGCCCTCAAGGTCAATATGGATAAGGCTCTCGGCATCTATGCCGACCTCATCCTCCATTCCGCTTTCCCGCAAAAAGAGTTCGCCCGTTTGCAGAAGGATCGCCTCGCCGCCATTCAGCGCGAGAAGGTCTCGCCCAACGCCATGGCCCAGCGCGTTCTGCCCACACTGCTCTACGGCACGGGACACCCCTACGCCGGCTCTTTTGTCGGCACCGGCACCGAAGCCAGCGTCAGCAAAATGACCCGTGAGGATCTCGCCAAATTCCACGACACCTGGTACAAGCCCAACAACGCCACCCTGCTCATCGTGGGTGATACCACTCTCGCCGAGATCACTCCCAAGCTCGAAAAACTTTTCGCTTCCTGGAAGCCCGGCGACGTTCCCACCCGCACCATTCCCCCGGTTCCTGAGCCGGCAAAGGACGTGGTCTATCTCATGGACCGCCCCGGCTCCGGCCAGAGCTTAATCATCGCCGCACAACTCGCCCCGCCCTACAACGATCCCGACCGCGTGGCGCTTGAACTGGTGAATGACATCTTCGGCGGAACTTTCAGTTCCCGCATCAACATGAATCTCCGCGAAGATAAGCACTGGTCTTACGGCGTGGGTGCGCGCCTGATTCCCGCTCGTGGCGAACGTCCCTACTTCAGTTTCTCGCCCGTCCAGACGGACAAGACCAAAGAGTCCTTGGCCGAACTCGTGGCGGAGTACAAAAATATCGTGGGCGACAAACCGATTACAGAGGCAGAGTTCAAGGACGGGCAGTCCAACGCCACCCTCGGTCTCCCGGGATCCTTCGAGACCGTCCAACAACTCTCCAGCGCCTACGACACAATCCTGGAATACAACTTGCCGGAGGACTATTACAACACCTACACGCAAAAAGTGTTGGCGGTTACACCAGACACCGCAAACGCAATCGCCAAAAAATACATTCTGCCCAGCCATCTCATTTGGCTGGTCGTGGGCGACATGAGCAAAGTCGAAGCGGGCATCCGCGAACTGAACATCGGCGAAGTTCACAAGATCGACGCGGATGGCAACCCCGTTCGCTGAGCGCTAAACGCCAGGGTCCTTGCATACAATGACCAGTTGCCGCGGAAACATCTCCATCTGTGGGGCAGCCCTTCAGCCGGCTGCGGCATTGCCTGCGAGTGCAGCCAAGTGTATATTGCGAGGCAACCGGGAACGCAAAATGGAAATTCCCGGTTCGCCACTCTCGCTCAGGTAAACGATCGAAGTTGTGCGCGGCCCGGCGTGGCGCATTGAAAACCCCGACGGCCAACGCGTGCCGGTGCTGATGCCGAAAACGCCGCGCGACACCTTGGACGTTCAACTCAGGTGAATTCCTCATGAAAAAAATAACAAAACTGAGCACGCTGCTTTTTCTTGTTGTTACTTGTGTTTGCTCTATCCCTTCCGCGGACGCGCAAGTGAGTTCCCTTCCCCATCTTTCCAAGGAGGGTGCCGCCACGCAACTGATTGTCGACGGGAGACCTTTTCTTATCCTGGGCGGCGAACTGCATAACTCCAGCTCGTCTTCTCTCGAGTACATGCAGGTGATCTGGCCACGGCTCGCGGCCATGCACGTCAACGTGGCCTTGACTCCTGTTTCGTGGGAGCTGATCGAACCGCAGGAGGGCAAGTTCGACTTCGCGCTGGTGGACGGTTTGATCCAGCAGGCGCGCCGCAATGATCTGCACATTGTCTTCTTATGGTTTGGAAGCTGGAAGAATGGCGTGTCCACCTATGTCCCCGCCTGGGTGAAGACCGACTACGCGCGTTTTCCCCGCGCCCGGGACGAAGCCGGGCGCCCGCTGGAGATTCTCTCGACGTTCAGCGCGGCGAGCCGCGATGCGGACGCGCACGCGTTTGCGGCGTTGATGCGGCACATTCGCGAAGTCGACGGGCAGAATCACACCGTCCTGATGATGCAGGTCGAAAACGAAGTCGGTGTGCTCGGGGAATCGCGCGACCGCTCGCCCGTCGCCAACGAAGCATTCGCCAAGCCCGTCCCGCCGGAACTGATGCAATACCTCCAGAAACACAAGGACACGCTGATCCCGGAATTTCGCAAGGTGTGGGAAGACGCCGGAGGAAAGACTTCGGGAACCTGGGAGCAAGTTTTTGGCCCCGGCAAGCCCAAAGGATTAGCTGTCCCCGTCCGCACGCTGAGTCCGCCAATGACGCCGGAAGAACACGAAACGGGATGGCGAAGCCTGCATTGGCCCGCCGATGAAATCTTCATGGCCTGGCAGTACTCCCGTTACATAAACCAGGTAACGCAAGCCGGGAAGGCCGAATACAACATACCCATGTACGTAAATGCCTGGCTCCAGCAGCGCGACCACGCCTGGCCGGGAACGTATCCGAGCGGCGGTCCCCTCCCGCAAGTGATGGACGTGTGGCACGCGGGCGCGCCGGCGCTGGACATGTTGTCACCCGATCTCTACGTACAGGAATTCGACGAATTGTGCGCGCGCTACATGCGCTCGAGTAACGCGCTGTTTATCCCGGAAAGCGCCGGAGACGCGCGGGGCGCAGCCAATGTGTTTGCGGCCTTCGGGCAGTACGCGGCCGTGGGCTACTCACCCTTTGGAATTGAAAATCCGTCCACGGCGGCGCCAGACGGCCCCATGGCCAAAGCTTACGAATTCCTTTCCCAACTTTCGCCTTTGATTCTGGCGCACCAGCAGAAGGGCACGATTGCAGGCGTCGCGCTGGACAAAGACCATCCGGCCAAAAAGATACAGATCGGAGATTACACTTTGAACGTAAGCTTCGCGCGCTCCTGGGGGACGACTCCGGCTCCCGACTATGCCGCGGCAATCATCATGGCCACCAGCGACGGGGAATACCTGATCGCTGGGAAGGGCGTGTCAGTTTCCTTTTCCTGCGATCGGCCGGAGTGTTTGGCGACCGGCCTCGCCAGCGTCGAAGAAGGCGCCTTCGTCGGCGGCCTATGGGTGCCAGGGCGGCGCTTAAATGGTGACGAAATCATGTCGGGCAGTGGATTACGCCTGCCCGGCGAGAACTACACCGTGCAAAAGGTGAAACTCTACCAGTACCGCTGAAGTGCGTGCAGCTAAAACAGAGAAAGCTTGATATGCAGGAATTTCTTGGGGTTCGTGCGGAAGTCGCCGATAAGCTTGCGCATGTCGCCGGTGACGCCGGTGAGGTTGTCATAAAGCTGGGGATCGGAGAACAGCTTTCCGGCCGTGTTGGTGTTCTGATTGAGCTTGGCGGTCGCCTCTGAGACGTTGCTGCTGGCGTCGCGAAGTTTGTTGTAAAGAGTCTCGTCGGTGGCGAGCTTGCCGAGCGAGCCCTTGCCGGCGCGAACGTCGCCGAGCACGGCGTTGCCATTGGCGAGCGCTTCCTTGGCCTGATCGTAGAGCGTGGGATCGTAGAGCAGCTTGCCCATGGTGCCCTTTTGCGCGCGCAGGTCGGCGAGAATGGTGTTGATCTGGTCGAGGGCCTGGTTCGCCTTAACGGCGGTGTCATCGCTGGTGAACAGTTTGCCGATAGTGCCCTGCCCGGCTTGCACGTTGCTGACAAGCTGATCGCCCTTCGTAAGAAGGCTGTTGAGGTGGTTGTAGACCTGCTCGTCGGTCAGCAATTTTCCGAGCGTGCCCCTGCCACGCTGCACACCGTTGATGAGATCCTTGATGTCGTCGCTCAGGGCTTGGAGATTCGATAGGACATCGGCGCTGCGCTCGACAACTTCCTTGATGGCTTTCTCTTCCGTACCGGGAACCGCCTGACCTTCCTTGAGGGGCACGCCCGTATACCCGCGCGTGATGGTGACATAGCGGTTGCCCAGCAGCCCTTCCGTGACCAGGCTGGCGGCGGAGTCCGTCAAAATATCGTTCTGATACTTGCGGTCGATGCGCATCCCGACTTCAATATTGTGCATGTGTTCGGGAGCCTTCCCGGGCTCGCGCGGCACCAGGCGAATCTGATCCACATTGCCAATTTCGACGCCGTCAAGGCGCACCGGCGCGCCCGTGCTCAAGCCGGAGACTTCGGGGAGATAGGTCTTGATGCGGTATTTGGGACCAAAGAAGCCGGCCCCGGTCACGTAGAAGATGCCGACCGCCAGGACCAGCAGGCCGACAAGGACAAACAGACCCACGCGCAATTCCGACCACGTCAACTGTTTGCGCTGCGCCATGCGGAAGCTCCTCCGTGCCTGTGTGCAGCTTACTCCACAGAACCTCAGCGGCGACTGCTGATTTTTCTCTCGCGCTAGCGGCGGCGCGAATTCCGCCAAACCCTGACGCCGAAGAGAGAGCCTACTTGCACACTATACAGGAATTGCCGAAAATTTCTGAGCGACGTAAATCACAATTCTACGAATGGCCCAAAACTAAACCAGGAATCTTTGCAGGTATGGATCGTTGGCAGCCAGGAGCTCCTCGGGACTCCCCTGAAAATAAATTCGGCCATCCCGCAGAACCAGGAAGCGCGTCACGCCGGCACCGGGTTTTTCCGGCGTGCTATCCCGGCGGACACGCCGCGTGGCGGGGTCGAAATGAAAATTGGCGAGCGCGAAGCCATCCTGCAGTCGATGCGTGGCCAGCAAGGCGGTGACGCCGTAAACGTCGCGCAAGCGCAGGATGAGCGTGATGATGGTTTGCGAGGTGATCGGGTCGAGACCCGCGGTGGGCGAATCGTAAAGCATGATGGGCGGACGGTCCACGAGCGCGCGGGCAATGGAAACCCGGCGGCGCATCCCTCCGGAAAGCTCCGAGGGCAACTGCTTCAGGGTGTGGCCGAGCTCGACGAACTCCAGTACTTCGCGCACGCGCGGCTCGATCTCCTCTTCGTTCAGATGATCTTCGTGCAGCCGGTAAGCAACATTTTCGCCGACCGTGAGCGAATCGAACAGCGCTCCCTCCTGAAACACAAAGCCGACCTTGCGGCGCAGCACCAGCAATTCGCGCTCGGACATACGGGAAACGCACTCCCCTAGAACTTCCACTGTGCCGCTGTCGGGACGCAAGAGGCCCGCGGCAAGTTTGAGCGTGAGCGTCTTGCCGGAACCGGTTTCGCCGAGCAGCACGAGCGTCTCTTTCGGCTGCGCGGAGAAGGATACGCCGCGAAGGATATCGCCTTCGGCAAAACCAATGCGCACGTCGCTGAATTGAATGACCGCCTCGCTGGACTTTTCGGGCGTAAGGGCGAACCTGCTGGGCGATTCCGTCATGGCTAAGATCAAAAAATCTTGTCGGCAAGGAAGAGCGCGATTTTCGTGAGAAAAGTGTCCGCGACAATAATGAGCACGGAGGAGACCACCACGGCCTGCGTGGTGGCGCGCCCAACCCCTTGCGTGCCGCCGCGAACGTTGAGCCCTTGATAGCAGCCGACGGTGGCAAGAATGAAGCCGAAAACGACGGACTTGGAGAAGCCCTGCATTAAATCCGAGAACTGCAGGACGGCGATGGCGCGTTCCCAGAAAGTGGTGGCGTCGAGGCGGAGGGAGAACACGCTGGCCACCATGCCGCCGACGAGACCGACGAAAACAGAGATCGTTGTGAGCAGCGGAAGAGTAATGAGGGTGGCCAGCACGCGCGGCGAAACCAATTTGCGGCTGGGGTCCGTGCCCATGGCGCGCATGGCGTCCACCTGTTCGGTGACCTGCATGGAGCCGAGCTCCGAAGCAATGCCGGAAGCGCAACGTCCGGCGACCAGCAGGCCCGTAATCGAGGGACCCAGTTCGCGCACCAGCGCAATGGCAACGACGTCGCCCGTCAGCGAACTCTGGCCAAAGCGCTCGAACTGCGCGCCCGTTTGCAGCACCATCACCGCACCAATGAAAAACCCAGAGAGCAGCACGATCGGCAGCGAGCCCACGCCGATATCGTCCATCTGCGCGAGGGTGTCCTGCATGTAACGCGGAGAAGTAGCCAGGTTGGTGAGGGAGCGGAAAGAAAGCTTCGAGTACTCCTGGACTTTCAGGATGTTGGTCTTGGCGGCGTCAAGGAGCACCTCGACAACGGAGGGTGTCTCCGGCGAGCCGGCTTGGGGCTGAGTATCCTGGAGCGGCGTGTCGGCCACGTGTTTCCTGTTGAAGACTGCGAGGAAAGCGTAACCGTCTCCGCGAGAAGCGTCAAGACGCTACGTAAAGGGTCGACGAGGCCGGATTGCGGCTTACCTAGCGGGATTGACCGGCACGAAGGCGAGCTTGCCGGAGAAAAACGGAATGAGTTTGGTCTCGATGCGGTCCGCGATGTGATTCAGATGATCGCCTTCGTAAATCTCAAATTGATGGGGGATGTGGTAACTGGTCAGGACGTGGTCGAGTTCGCGTGTGCGCGCGGCGATGCCCTCGTCGCGATCGCCGGCATCGAAACCTATGCCTTTCAACTGGCGCAGATTCCCAATGTATTGGTCAACCATGGAAAGCGGGGCGTTGGCGTGCCATTTGGCGATGATGGCGGGTTGCAGTTCGCCATCTTTCGTGGGCAGGGCGAGATACAACGGGGAATTCTGCGGATCGGGTGACCAGGCGGCGGCCGAAGCCAGGGTAGCCTTGGTCATGAAATCGGCCTGCTCCACTTGCGCAGGATCCTTGACGGCCTCGGCTTTCTTGGATTCCGCCGCGATTCCCGCGTCGGGAACCGCCATGCAACAGGCGCTGAGCACATAGACGCTGGAAAAAACTTCCGGATGGCGCATGCCGATGCGCAACGTGCCGTAGCCGCCCATCGAATGGCCGGCCAAGCCGCGGCTTGCCGCTTGCGGAAGGGTGCGGTAGTGCGCGTCGATGTAGGGAACTAGTTCGCGGACGATAAAATCTTCCCAGTTGCCGGTGGTCACTGAATTCGAGTACATGCTGCCCTGATAGCGCGTGAAGGCGTTGGGCATGACCACGATCATCTCTTGCGTGCCGGGCTCGCCAAAAGTTTTGTCGAGGACCGCGGGCAGATTGATCCAGTGCTTGGTGAAACCAAACCACTTGTCGTCGCTATCGGTGAAGCCATGCAGCATGTAGATGATGGGATAGCGGCGCGTTTTTTCGCTGGCATAGCTCGCTGGCAGGTAAACGGAAACGTCGCGGTCCGGCGAATCGCCCTCGAGATTGCCCTCGAGGGATTTGCCGTGGACCTTGATGCGCTCGACGGTGCCTTTGCTACGCGCAGAACACGAGGATGGCACGAAAATCAGGGCAGCGGCGAGGAAGAGTCCTGCAAATTTAGTTTTCATGGAATGAGCTCCGGGGCGATAGGCCATTGTTTCACGAACTTTTTCCTTTTCGCAAAACATTTCCGTGCCCCATAAAATTCGCTCTCGGCACAGGGCAATTCGAATCTATCGGCACCTTGCCCGGAAAGCTGGTGCCAGGCAGTCCAGCGCAATCGGAACTGTCTTGCGAACATGCCCCAGAGGTAGTGTCCTAATTTGGCTTGTGGCTCTAATCTGCCTCAGTTTTTACCATTTCCCAACCGTTAATGGGCAAAGTGAACTTTGTTACTATCGCGTTCTTTTCAACAATGGTAGGAATCGCATTTTCCGGGACCATGAACGACATGATCCAAAACTTGGTATGGTGGATAACATTGGACGCCTCGTCTTGGTAGGCGATACAACCAGCAATCCACACTCTACGAATTTTGGTAAGCTCAATGGGCTGGCTAGTCACTGTCTCAAAGCTGGCTGTGACCTCTCCTGTTGGAAAAACAGCACTGTTTGCAAAGGCAACACTGCCTTCACCTTGGCTAGTCCAGTCAGCATGACTGCAAGCTCCTTTCATTTGGTATTGGGAAAGTGTGAGCGTATTGTCCCTCATCTCGACTTCCACTTCCGCAGCAGTTTTGAAAGCAGGAGAAACGCCGAAGTTTTTTGCTTTGAAAACTATAGAGAGATCTATTCCCGTATATTTGGGAGTGTTGGACATAAAAACTTGAAATACTGCGGGTTTCGGGAATTCCACGTTCCCGGACAAGCCGACCCAAGGACGCTGTTGCACCTTCCACTGCTTCTCGCTCAGATCGGTAGCTCTGTGGGCCTCGGTCAATTGGCTTTGGAAAATCCATGCAGACCAAAAAGCTGCTACAGCTATCAACAGAGTCAGGATTACAGTCGCTGTTTCAGTCCATTTGTTCTTGTGGCGTGGGGCGTCCCAAAAATGTCGCAAGAACTGACCAAAATCTTGCAAGACCTGACGGACGGCAGCCAAAGAATCAAAGATAGCAACCAAAACTTTGGATGGAGATGGTGGATTATCAGTGTGATTGGACTTGCCTTGTGGGTTGTCGGAGGACTCGTTATTTCGCGCGGTGTTCATATTATCGACGAGTTCGTGTCCATGGAACTCCCCATTGTCATCTTGGGACTCACGAACATTCCTATTATGGGACGAGAATGGGTGTTCTTACAAAGAGGGTTGTCGTTCATTTGCCCGGCCCGCCAGCGGTCCTAGGAACGTCAAATTAGGACACTACCGCCCCAGAGACATGCTGGACGCGCGGGGCGGTGGCCGATACACTGGATAGTTAATGCTGCGATTTTATACCGCAGGGGAGTCGCACGGGCAGGCCCTCCTGACGTTCCTGTCAGGATTGCCGGCGGGACTGCGTGTGAATTTGGAGTTTGTCAATCACGAACTGCACCGGCGGCAATTGGGATACGGGCGCGGCGGGCGCCAGAAAATTGAAAAGGACCGCGCGGACGTGTTTGCGGGCGTGCGGCACGGACAGACGATTGGCGCGCCCATTGCCCTTCGCATCGAGAATCGCGACTGGGCCAATTGGGAAAAGATTCTTCCGGTGGAAGCTACGGACTCGCCGGAAGCGGCTTCGCGAAAACTGGTAGCGCCGCGGCCGGGCCATGCGGACCTGGCCGGCTCCCAAAAATTCAATTTTCATGATGCGCGATACGTCCTGGAGCGGGCTTCGGCTCGGGAAACAGCAGCGCGCGTCGCGGCGGGCGCTTTTGCGAAGTTGCTGCTGCGGGAATTCGGCACGGAAATCGCCAGCCACACGATTCAGGTGCGTAACGTGGGCCTGGAACGCGCCGCAACATGGGACGAAATTCGCGCGGTGAATGCGGACCTGGAATCGCCGTTGCGCTGCGTGGATGCCGCCGTGCAAGAAAAGATGAAGGCCGAGGTGGACGCGGCACTGAAAGCGGGAGATACCGTCGGCGGCGTGTTTGAGGTCGTTGCGCACAATCTGCCGGTCGGCCTCGGCTCGCACGCGCAATGGGACGAGAAACTAGATGGCAAGCTGGCACAGGCGCTGATGAGCGTGCAAGCGGTGAAGGCCGTCGAGATCGGCTCCGGGATTCTCGCCGCGGGTTCCTTCGGCAGCGAAGTGCAGGACGAAATATGGTATGAGAAGAGTGCGCGAAAATTCCGCCGCGCCTCCAATCGCGCGGGTGGGCTCGAGGGCGGCATCACCAACGGCGAGGATCTGGTCATTCGCGGCTTCCTGAAGCCGATTTCGACACTGCGCAAACCGCTGGGCACCGTGGACATGGTGACCAAGGAGCCGGTGCAAGCGGCCTACGAGCGTTCCGACTGGTGCGTGGTGCCGGCCGGGGGTGTTGCCGGAGAGTCAATGGTGGCACTTGTGCTAGCGGATGCTTTTCTGCAAAAATTTGGAGGAGATTCGCTCGCCGAGATGCGGCGGAATTTCGAGAGCTATGCCCAACAAATCGACGAGTTCTGAAATTATTATGACGGTGAGGGAAACGCAAGCCGCTGAGCCGCAAATCACCCAGGCGCCGGTGCGCACCATCCACAAGATCGTCAAGTACGGCGACCCGGTACTGGAAAAGCCGGGCGCCACAATCAAGAGATTCGACGCGGAACTCGAACAACTCGCCGAGGATATGTTCGCGACGATGTACGCGTCGCAAGGCGTGGGCCTGGCGGCCCCGCAGATCGGGAAGAGCATCCGCCTGACCGTGGTGGACGTCACCACCGGCAAAAATCCCGAAGCAAAAATCGTGATGGTGAATCCGGAGATCATTCACGCCGAAGGCGAAGTCCGCGAGGAAGAGGGCTGCCTCTCGATTCCGGGGTTCCGCGGGTACGTGGTCCGGCCGCAGTTTGTCACCGTGCGGGCGCAGAACGCCAAGGGCGAGACGTTTGAGATTCGCGGCGAAAATCTCCTGGCGCGCGCGTTTTGCCATGAGCTTGACCACCTGAACGGCGTGCTCTTTCTGCAGCATCTGAGCATCCTGAAGCGCGACCTGATCCGGCGCAAGATCAAGAAATTACGGAAACAAGGCGAGTGGTAATTACAACGCGTGCGCAAATAACGAGGACACCATGAGCCGGTTGCGGATGGTGTTCTGTGGCACGCCGCAGTTTGCCGTTCCCTCCTTGCAGCATCTTCTCCAGCAGCCGGATTTCGAGGTTGTGGGCGTCTTCACGCAGCCGGACCGCCCGAAAGGTCGCGGGCAGAAAATTGCCTTTTCACCCGTGAAGGAAGTGGCGCTGGCGGCGAAGTTGCCGGTGCACCAACCGGCAATAGTTCGCGCACCGGAAATCGAGGAGCAATTGCGCGCGCTGGCCCCGGACGTCATCGTGATCATTGCCTACGGCCAGATCATTCCCGCGCGCCTTCTGACAATTCCCAAAATCGGCTGGATCAACCTGCACGCTTCCCTGCTGCCAAAATACCGCGGCGCCGCGCCCATCAACTGGGCCATCGTGCTTGGAGAAACGCGCACGGGGAGTACGACGATGCGCATTGACGCGGGCATGGACACCGGCGAAATCCTAGTGCAGGAGGAATTGGCCATCGGCCAGGAAGAAACGGCGCCGGAACTGGCAGTACGCCTGGCCCAAGCGGGCGCGCCGCTCATGGCGAATACGCTGCGCGCGCTGGCGGAAGACACGCTTCGAGGGCGGCCGCAAGACGACGCTGTCGCAAGCCTCGCACCGATCTTGCAGCGCGAAGACGGGCGCATTGACTGGGCGCGTCCGGCGCACGAGATTTACAACCGCATGCGCGGCTTTGCGCCGTGGCCCGGCGCTTATACAGACTTTCGCGGGCAGATCTGCCACCTGTGGGGCAAGCCGGTGTCTAAAGAAGATGAAGTACAGTCTGTTGGCGGGGCTTTCAGTCGCAAAAGCGGCGGCGAGCCGCCGCACTCCAAAGTAATGGAGCAGGCCACGCCGGGCACGCTGCTGACAACCAGCGAACGGTTGCGCGTGGTTTGCGGGCAAGGCAGCGTATTGGAGCTAACGTCCGTCAAACTAGAAGGACGCAAGCAAGTATCCGCGGCCGAGTTTGCGCGTGGCGCGCGGCTGCAAGCGGGCGAACGTTTGGGCAAAGCGTAATTTGCGCAACCTCTTCCGCTCAGGCATACTCGCGCATTACACCACGATGAAAAATGTTCACGGAATACCGGGAGTCAAACCTTCATGAATAGCGTATGCCCACTAGGGCGAAAGCCGCGGAACACAAGTCCCTATTTTGCGATCGCCGGTGGTGACCCGCCACGGCCACGGCTGCGCCAGGTGGCCTCGTGGCTTTTGGCCGCGCTACTGGCTTGCTTCGCGCCGGGCGCCGTTGCCACTGCCACGGACAAGGCTCCCGCCAACGCGGCTTCCGCGGCAGCGGCCGATCCGCTGTTGGCGACCATGCAGGCAGAGTTGAGCCGCGCAAAGACAGACCTCGCCAAGAGCGATACTCCTCCCTACTACTTGAGCTACACCGTCTACGATCAGGACCAGATCGTGATTGCCGGAGCTTACGGCGGCCTGCTGACCAACACCGCCGTGAAGCGGCGTTCGGCGGACGTCACCATGCGCGTGGGCGGGCCGGCGCTCGACAACACGCACGGGCAAAGCCGGCAGAGCGGCATGACCAGCGGCACGTTACCCCTGGAAAATGATGCGGATGCCACGGCGCGCGTCCTGTGGGAGCTGACCGATCGCGCCTACAAGCGCGCCGCGCCGGCGTTCCTCAACGTGAAGACGAACACCGCGGTGCGCGCGGAAGAGGAGGATAAGTCGCCAGACTTCTCCAAGGAAGACGCCAAAGTGCACGTCGGCGAAAAGCTGACCCCGCCCCCGTTCGATCGCGCGGCGTGGGAAGGCGAAATCCGCCGGCTTTCCGGTGCTTTCCGGAAATACGCCGACGTTTACTTCGCCAGCGTGTTTTTGCAGGTTTCCGCAGCGAGTTCGCGGATCGTCTCCAGCGAAGGCGCCATGATCACCATTCCCAGCGCCTCCACCCGGCTGGTAATCGAAGCGCAAACGCGTGCCGATGACGGGATGGACCTGTTGCGCGTGGAAACATTTCAGGCGCCATCCGCAAAAGGCTTGCCCAGCGAAACGGAATTGAACGCCAAGATCGAGAAGATGGCTGCCGACCTCAAGGCGTTGCGCACCGCTCCGGTGGCGGAGCCCTACGCGGGTCCCGCGCTCCTCAGCGGGCGCGCCGCGGCCGTGTTCTTCCATGAAGTTCTGGGGCATCGCCTGGAAGGCCACCGGCAACGCGACGAAGAAGAAGGGCAAACGTTCACAAAAAAAGTCGGGCAGGAAGTTTTGCCGACATTTCTCAGCGTGGCAGATGATCCGACGATCCGCGAACTGGACGGCGTGGAACTCTCCGGCACCTATGAGTATGACAATGAAGGAGTGCCGGCGCAGCGCGTGGAAGTGATCCAGAACGGTGTGCTGAAGAACTTTCTGATGTCGCGCATGCCCATCAAGGGTTTCGACAAGTCCAATGGGCATGGCCGCAATCAGCCGGGATTGATGCCTACGGGGCGCCAGGGAAACCTGATTGTGTCCTCCAGCCAGAGCTTCCCGGAAGCGCAGATGCGCGAGAAGTTGATTGAAGAGGTTAAGAAACAGGGGAAACCCTACGGGCTGTACTTTGACGACATCCAGGGCGGCTTCACGCTGACGCGCAGGTCGCTGCCGCAGGCATTTCAGGTGCTCCCGGTTATAGTTTACAAGGTGTACGCCGACGGGCGGCCGGACGAACTGGTGCGCGGCGTGGACATCGTGGGTACACCGCTGGCGGCTTTGACGCGCATCATTGCCACGGGCGACAAGCAGCATGTCTTCAACGGAGTGTGCGGCGCGGAAAGCGGCAGCGTCCCGGTTTCGGCCGTAGCGCCGGCGATGCTGTTCAGCGAAATGGAAGTGCAGAAGCGCGCGCACGAGCGGGAACGTCCCCCGATTCTGCCCGCACCGGGATTGGAAAATACGGCTTCGAGCAAAGATGCCGGCAACAAGACAGAGGTGAAGCCGTGAAGAGTAACCCTGCGATGAAGCGACCGGCATTAGCGGTGATTTTGCTTATGGCATGCGCGATGGCGCAGCCGCTTTTGGCGCGCACCGCAAAGGCGCCCCACGTTGCGGATGGACCGACGGCAGCCGCGCACGATGCCGCGAAGGGCGACGCCTTGTTTGAGGCGCTGCTGACCGAACTGGACCGCTCCAAGGCGCAACTCAAGATGGACCAGGTGCAGGCGCCCTACTACATCGAATATCGCGTGAACGACGTGGACGAGTTCACCGCGGAGGCGGCGTTCGGCGCGTTGCGGGAGAGCCAGAGGTCGCACCTGCGCGTGATCCGCGTGGTGGTGCGCATCGGCGACTACAAGCAGGACAGCTTCTATAGCCAGGGCGTGGGCACGGCTTCGATCCTGCCGCTCGATGACGATCAGATCGCGCTGCGACGCCAGATCTGGCTGCTGACCGACGAGGCCTACAAGGCCGCGGCGAACGCTTACGCGGAAAAGCTCTCGGCGTTGAAGCAATTCACGGCGGATCCCAACCCCGTGGACGATTTTGCGCGCGCGCCCGTGGTCTCTTCCGTGGGCCCCACGGTGAAACTGAAAGTGGACGAAGCCGCCTGGAACAACACGCTGCAGGATGCCAGCGATCTCTACCGCCAGTATCCCGAAGTGCAGTCGGTAAGTGCGTCGGCGCGCTTCTCTTCAGTCAACGAGTATTTCGTGAATTCCGAAGGCACAATTGTGCGCAATGGCCAGTCCACCGCCACGGTGGCGCTGAGCGGCGCGACGCAAGCTGCGGATGGCATGCGGCTCAGCCGCAATCCCTTCTGGAGCGAAGAGCGCCCGGAGGAACTCCCATCGCACGACGCGCTGCTGAAAGAATCGAAGCAGATGCTGGACACGCTGAAGGCGCTGCGCGATGCGCCCATCGTCGAGGAGTCCTACCGCGGGCCGGTTCTCTTCGCGCCGGATGCCGCAGACGACATCTTTGCCGGCCTGGTCGGAAGCAACATCCTGGGGCACAAGCCGCAACTCGGGCGGCCCAACCGCACGACGGGAACGTTTGCGACCAGCTACAAGACGCGTGTCCTGCCGAAATTTGTCAGCGTGGTGGACGATCCCACGATTCATCAATTTCAGGGAAAGAATCTGCTGGGCAGCTACGACGTGGATGAAGAAGGCGTGAAGTCCCAAGCGGTTACGCTGGTCGGCGACGGCACGCTGCAGAACTATCTGGTCGGACGCCAGCCCATCCGCGATTTCCCCGCTTCGAATGGTCACGGGCGGGCCGCGCCGGGAACCTCGCCGCAACCCGGGGTCGGCACGCTGATCCTGAAGAGTTCGGAGCCGGAATCGCCCGCGGATTTGAAGAAGCAGATCATGCAGATGGCTTCGGAGGAGAGCAAGCCCTATGCGTATCGCGTGGAAACGCTGGGGCCGGGCAATTCGCCCCGGCTGCTCTATCGCGTGTACGCCAGCGACGGCCGCGAAGAACTCGTGCGCGGCGCGGTGTTCAATGAATTGGATGTGCGCGCGCTGCGCAACGACCTGATCGCCGTGGGCAACGATCCGCTGGTGAGCAACCGCATGGGCGGCGTGCCGCAAACGATCATCTGCCCTTCGCTGCTCTTCGATGAGCTGGAAGTGAAGCGGGCGGACACCAGCAAGGAAAAGCTCCCGGAGTATCCGGCGCCAGCGCTGAAGAAATAACTGCGGGATGACTGATTCGCCTTTGAAGTGGCCAATCTTTAGATTGGCTGCTCTTGGGTTTGCCAGCGTTTGTAGCACAGGGTGAGGCTTCGAGCCATGCGGCTTTTCCATCGCCGCTCCTTGGCGAGAAACCCTTCTCCCGCGCACTGCCCCGCCAGAAAAGAATTGACGCCGCTGGGGTAACGTCCGAAACTCCTGCTTATGAGCATTCTCGAACGAGTGGAATGGCTGGGCCGCATGGGTTTCCTCGTGTTCATCCTGGCCTCCGCGGCTTTTCTCAGCGCCATCACGGCGATGCGCATCGCCATTCACGGGCGTGAAACGACCATGCCCAACCTCGTCGGAAAAAACGTTGCCGAGGCCAGCCAGGCCCTGCGCTCGAATGGCTTGATCCTGCGCGTCGCGGACCGTGTCTACAGCGATGTACCCATCAATCAGGTGGTGCGCCAGACGCCGCCGCCGGGAATGTTGATGAAGGTTTCGCAGCAGGCGCACGTGGTGTTAAGCCTGGGACAACGCGAATTGCAGATACCGAACTTGGAGGGCAACACCCTGCGCGTTTCGCGCATTGAATTCCTGCGCGCGGGACTGCAGGTGGGCGAAGTTTCCTCTCTGGCCCTGCCGGATCAGCCGATGGACACCGTGGTACAGCAGAATCCCAAGCCCGGTAATGGTGCGGCCACGCCACGCGTGGATGTGCTGGTCTCCGCGGGACAACGTGAAACCTCGTATGTGATGCCTTATTTCATTGGCTCGAATGAAATCGAAGTGCAGCATCGTCTGGACCAGACCAACCTGCGCCACAAAACAAACTACGTCGCCGCGTCGCAGTGGCCCCACGGCACGGTGATCGACCAGTCCCCCACAGGCGGATCGCCCATCCCCGCGAACACCGAAGTGGAATTGACGATTGCCAACTGAAGCCCGCCATCAGCCGCCTGTCGCCTCTTAACAAGGCGGTGGCATCCTGAGGCTATCCGATGAGGATCGCCGAAGGACCTCAACTTGGGATGGTGCAGGGCGTGTCCGTTGAGATTCTTCGGGGCGCAAGCCCCGCGCCTGCACAACCTGACCCGTACCACTCGCACCTATTTGGCGTTTCTGCAAGCGCCCTCGGTAGAGGTCCAGCAGTGGTGTTCTTGCCAAACCGGGACGTAGCGTGCTGCGCCCCTACAAAAACCATCGTTATCTCAGGTATCCCCAATTGTGCAATTTGTCCGAATCTTCCACCCAGCGGTCGCCGATGTCCGTGCGGTAGTACATGTTGGGGATCAGAATGTTCTTGATGCGCGAATAGACCTGCGCTTGCGCCTGCTTCATGGTCTGCCCGATGCCGCAAACGATCAGGACCACGCCCGAAGTGCCGGCGACAACCCACTGCCCGTTCACTTCCTTGACGTCTTCGATGTGGATGCCTTCGTTCATCGGCCGCTTGAAAACGATGGCGGCGTTCTTGGAGAAGGAGTTGAACGTTTCTTCGTCGTCGAAGGGAAATGGCGGCACCACGATGCGCACGCCAATCTGAAAGCCGCTGCGCGTGCGCCACTTGGGCTCCTGTCCATTGGCCAGATCCCAGAAAAACTCGCTGATGGGCGTGAGCATGCCTTCCTGCTGGATGCTGATCGTGGGATAGCCGAAGCGCGAGGTGAACTCGAGCGGATAAATGCCGTTGTTGTTGACGATGCAATTCACGTCAATGTAGCCGACGTAGCCTTCTTCGGCGAGCTTCGGCTCCATTTTCAGCAGCGTGCGATTGAACAGCGCGTTGGGCTCGCTCCAGAACATCGACGTGCCCATTTCGCCGGTGGGCGGGCCGACTTCGCCAGGGAACAGCTTTTTGTGCTCGAAATTGATGTTGATGGGAGTGATGAATTTCTTGCCGTTGAAGAATCCGCCCACGGCCACTTCGACGCCGTTGACGCGACGCTGCAACTGGAAAACCTTGATTTCTTCGGAAAAGGCCCGTTTGTACGCTTCCAGCATGCCGATGACGTCAATGCCGTCTTCTTCTTCTCCCACAAACAGGCGGCGCTTGACGTTTTGCGCTTCGCCGCTGGGCTTGATGACGTAGCGATCGGGATTTTTCTTGACAAACTCGATGGCGGGATCGAACGAATCGAATTCCTGATACGGAATGATGGTGACGCCGGCCTTCTTCAGTTCTTCCTGGCCGAAGGTGCGATCGTCTTCCAGATTATCGGTGTAGGGCGTGCCGCCGATGACGGGCTTGCCGCCGGCGCGTAGAGTCTGCGCTCTGGTGCCCTGGCCAAGGGTGTCGTCAAAAACGACAATGTCGGCCCAGTTGGCGTCCTTTTCCCAGTCCTTGGATTTGGCGACGAGGCCATCGGCGATGTCGCGTTCTTTTGCCGCTTCAATGTAGTAGCGAACTTCGTGGCCTTCCTTGCTCACCTGCCAGGCGATATCCCCGATCAAGCCAGAAAGCGAAGCAAAAAGAAATTTTCGTTTATCCATGAGAAGAGCCTGCCGCCCCTGCCGCGAATGGCATGGAAGCATTGTAGTTAGACGGGGCCGGAGTTTCTATTACAAATCGTTAAAAAATTACTGGCTGCGGGCGGGGCTGCATTCGGGGGGAGATGGGTTGTGTTCAAAGTGTGCGGCAGTCCCCCGGTTGCGGTGTACAAATGCAGGGGCGGAGCCGGATAACCTGGGAAGAGGCTGGAGGCATCCTAGGGGGCAGAACGGAGACCTGGCCATGCGGGCAAAGTTCTTGGACCACCTGGCCATTCGTTCAGGGTATACTCAAGAGGTCCGCGCCGCGGGTTCTGGGAACCGCCGAGGCAAGCGGGACATGTCGGCAGGCGACCTGCTGGAAATCCAACTAGAGAGGTGAGAATTGCGGCGAATTGCGCTTCTTCTCATGTGTGCAGTGTTGCTGGCAAGCGCCAGCCAGTGCTCCGCTCAGATTTTTCACAAAAAGAAAAAGCCCAACAAGTCCACCGAAGCCAGCAACACAGTAGAGCCAGACAAACAGCTCTACGATAAGGCCATGGATGACATCAAGCATGGCAAGCAAGAGGTGGGCCGCCTGAGCCTGCAGACGCTCATCAATACCTATCCGGACAGCGAGTACCTGGCGAAAGCGAAACTCGCCATTGCCGATTCCTACTTCAAGGAAGGCGGAACCTCCAACGTCACGCAAGCCGTCGCCGGGTACAAGGATTTCATCGTCTTCTTCCCGTTCATGCCGGAAGCGGCTTATGCCCAGATGCAGGTCGCCATGGCCCACTACAACGAAATGCCTAAGGCCGACCGCGACAATGACCACGCCCGCTTGGCCGAAGAAGAGTTCCAGACCTTCCTCCAGAAATATCCCAAGGATCCGCTCGCTCCGCAGGGCCAGCAGCACCTTCGCGAGGTCCAGGAAGTCCTCGCGGAAGGGCAATTCCGGATTGCCTACTACTATTACGTTAAGGGCGACAGGCGCGCCGCGGCAGGGCGATTGGCCCCGCTGACGCGGCGGTACCCGCTCTACAGCAAATCCGACGCGGCCTTGTGGATGCTGGGAGACATCTTTGAGAAGAGCGAGCGAAAAGACATCGCAGGCGTTTACTACGGCCAGATCGTCAGGAATTACCCGCTCTCAAAGCACGCCGCTGATGCCAAAGGTAGGCTGAAATCCTTTGGCATGCCGATTCCCCAGCCGGATCCGAAGGCGGTGGCGTGGATGACCGCGGAACAAAATGCGCCCCGGCCGCATGAGACCATGGTTCACAAATCGTTGGGAATTCTTCATCCCGGGCCGGACATTCACATGGCCGCAGTGAGCGGCCCACCCCAAATGGAACCCGAAAGCAGTGACCTGCCTGGTACCGACATATTGTCCGGCGGCAACCGCATGACGGGGCCAGGCGCAGGGAAGAGTGGGATCGTAGCCACAGTGGTGCCGGGTGAAGCTGCACCAAGCGGCCCCCCCGCGGCGGGCGCAGCAACGGAAGATGTGAACACCGCGCCGGCGAGTGATTCGACGAATGGCACCACGGGCGCCACTGATCCGTCGGCAGCGACGACGCCCGGTGCAGCCGCACCCGCTGCAGGGGATGGGACGGCCGCTAATCCTCCGGCCACGGACGCAGCGACGAGCGACCCCACAAAGACGGACGGGACCACTCCGGCTACCAATCCGGCCGCGACGGACTCCGCAAAGACAGATGGAACGGCGCCGGCGGCCGATTCGAACAACCAGAAAGAATCCAGCAGCAAGAAGAAGGGGCTCAGGAAGCTCATTCCTTGGTAGTAGGGCGCGGCCCGTCTGGCCGCTGCGGAAAATCGGTCTAGGTACTTCAAGGGGTGCGACTTGGGTCGCACCCCTTGTCCTTTGGGACAGGTTGTAGATAAGAAACGCGCCATGTCTACTTCCGACACACGGCGCTTCGTGGCGATTGACGCCCTCTCGCCTGAATGCTCCAATACAGTTTGAATCTCCATCTGTGGTTGGTGTGGGTTGTTGGGAGGACGTTCGGTGGCCAAGATCCTGGTTGCGGACGATAACAGTAACATCCAGAAGATGGTGGGGCTGGCCCTGAAAGATCAGGGCATCGACGTTGTCGCCGTGGGCAACGGCGAAGCCGCCGTGCGCAAGATTTCCGATATTCATCCCGACCTGGTCCTCGCTGATGTCTTCATGCCGGTGCGGAATGGCTATGAAGTTTGCCGCTACGTCAAGGAAGATCCCGCGCTTTCGCACATTCCCGTGATTTTGCTGGTGGGCGCGTTTGATCCGCTGGATGAGCAGGAAGCCCAGCGCGTGGGCGCCGACGGCGTTTTGAAGAAGCCGTTTGTGCCGCCCGACCCGCTGATTTCGATGGTGAAGGCGGCGTTGACACGCGCGGGCATTTCGATTGGCCCTCAGCCTCACGTGGAGAAGACGCCAGAGCCCCCGCGGAAGAACGCTACGGCGTGGCTGAAGCCCGCTGCCGCGTTGAAGCCCGCAGGACTCACCGCGGGAAAGACGCCGGAGCCGGAAGAGGAGACCTCCGACGTACCCGAAGAGTTTCCGACGCAGCCGCAACAACTGAAGATCGCCGCCGGGCAAGGACCGGTGGCCTTTGGCAGCCTGATGGGCACGCACGACGCGGAAGAAGATGTAGCCGCTCAAACCACCGCACATTCCCCGCTGACGGATGATCGAAAATGGGGCGCGCACGGCGAAGAGGAAGAAGAGGAACACGAAGACGGAGACAATTCGCTGCACGCGCGTTGGCGCCCTGGTGGCCTGGATGAAGCCCTGCAAAAAGCGGCCGTTCCAAGTAACGACGCGGCGGACTGGCGCGATGAAGCATTCCATGGAAGCTCCCCGGCCACGAATATTTCTTCGCCGCCGTGGCAGACCGCCGGCGCGAAGTCACCCGCGACCGAATCGGTTGAGGCTGTTGCGGTCTCCACGCTCGAAGCCAAGCCTGCGGTTTCGCCGGTTCCCTTTTCCGGCGACGCCTGGGCCGCGGCGATGGCCGCCGGTGTCGAAGAGAAATTAGCACGCACTACGGAAGCGGTTGAGAAAGAACCCGAAGCAAAACCCGAACCCGAAGTGGTAGCTGAAACGCACAAGGAAGCGCAGCCCGCGAACAGTTGGTTCTCCGCATCCTCGACGCCTTGGGAGACGCAAGCGCGCAAGGCTTCCCAGCTTGCGGCCACTTGGGATGCACCCCCGGCGGAAACGCCCGTGGTGGAGGCAGCAGCTTCCCATCAAGAACTCGGCCAGGAAGTCGAGCCCGTTGTTCCGGAAGCCGCGCCGGAGCCGATAGTAGAATTGCCGAACGTTGCGCCTGCGGAAGAGATTCACACACCAGAAGCGGCGCCTGCGGCGGTGGAAACGCACGCAGCTCCAGTCGAGCACGAAGCCAAACCCGACGACACGCAAGAAGTACCCGTCTACAAAGCAGATGAGCCGCTCTGGAACGCTCCTGCACCTGTAGAAGAAGCGCCTGTGGCTGAGCCGCCCGTGGCAGAAGCGCCCACCTCTGCGGCAGCGCCTGCGCCAGAACCAAAACAGTCAGAAATCGAAGCCATGGTCGCGCGGGTCTTGGAGAGAATGAGTCCCGAGGTGATGCAAAAGGTCACGCACGAAATTCTGAAGCCGGTGATCGAAGCACTCGTCAAAGAAGAGCTGGACTCCCACAAGTCCTAGCTCGGCCGCCAGGCTGGCTTCCACTCCGCCGCAGATCTGCTCACAGAACTTCACTTGTAAACTGCATATTCGCAGTCGTCGCCGGTAGTGTCTCAGCGTGCGATTCAGAATGGCCGCAAGCTTTGCGACTGAATTGACGGCGCGGACTGCCTCCCCGTATATTCAGAGATTACCTTGCCGCAGCAAGCGCGCGCCTTGCGCCGTTGCGCGGGAAGACGAGGAGAAACCTGCAGAATGCCCCGAGAGATCGCCAAAGCGTACGAACCGAAGCAGATTGAGCCGCGCTGGGCGGAATTCTGGGTGAAGGAGGCGCTCTTCACCGCGAATCCCCAGGCGCCCGGGCCGGTTTTCTCCATCGTCATCCCGCCGCCGAATGTGACCGGAATGCTGCACATCGGCCACATGCTGGACCACACGGTAATCGACATCCTGACGCGCTGGCACCGCATGCGCGGCTACAACACGCTGTACCTGCCGGGAACGGACCACGCCGGAATCTCGACGCAGCGCGTAGTGGTCCGGCAGTTGACCCACCAGGGCATTCATTACCGCGACCTGGGCCGCGAGGAATTCATCAAGCGCGTGGGGCAGTGGAAGGAAGAGAGCGGCGGCACGATCCAGAAACAGATGAAGCAGATCGGCGAGTCGTGCGATTGGTCGCGGGAAAAGTTCACGCTGTCGCCGGAATTGTCTCGCGTGGTGCGGGAAGTATTCGTGCGCCTGTACGAAGACAAACTGATCTACCGCGACAAGCGCATGGTCAACTGGTGTCCCGGCTGCCGCACCGTCTTGAGCGACCTGGAAGTGATCCACGAAGAGAAGCAGGGGCATCTCTGGTACATCAAGTATCCCGTGGCGGGATCGCGGGAATTCCTGATTGTGGCCACCACGCGGCCAGAGACGATGCTTGGCGATACCGCCGTGGCCGTCCATCCGGAAGATGAACGCTACAACCGCCTGATCGGCAAAAACGTGCTGCTGCCGCTGATGAATCGCGAGATTCCCGTCATTGGCGATGAGATGGTGGACCGCGAGTTCGGCACCGGTGCGGTGAAGATCACCCCGGCGCACGACCCGAATGACTTCGAGGCCGGCAAGCGCCACAAGCTGCCGCAGATCGACGTCATGACCGACGACGCGCACATGAACGAAAACGCCGGTGCGTACGCGGGGCTGGAACGCTTCGCGGCGCGCAAAAAGATTGTCGAGGACCTGCAAGCACAAGGGCTGCTGGAGAAGATTACCGACCATATCAACGCCATTGGCCACTGCGAGCGCAGCCGCACCATCGTGGAGCCGCGAGTTTCCACGCAGTGGTTCTGCAGCATGAAACCGTTGGCAGAGCCGGCCATTGCAGCGGTCGAGCGCGGAGACGTTCAGATCATCCCGGATAATCGTCGCGAGGAATACTTCAACTGGATGCGCAACATCCGGGATTGGACGCTCTCTCGGCAACTGTGGTGGGGCCACCGGATTCCCGCGTGGTATTGCCAGGACTGCAGCGAAATTATCGTCGCGCGGAAGGAACCGGCGAAGTGCCCGAAGTGTAGCTCGACAAGGCTGGAGCAGGATCCGGATGTGCTGGACACGTGGTTCAGCTCGGCCCTGTGGCCCTTTTCGACGCTGGGCTGGCCAGAAAATACTCCCGATTTTCAGAAATATTATCCCACAAGCGTGCTGATCACCGCATACGACATCCTGTTTTTTTGGGTGGCGCGCATGATCATGATGGGGCTGCACTTCACCCGGCAAGTGCCCTTCCGCGCGGTGTACTTGCATTCTCTGGTGCGCACCGCCAGCGGCGAGAAAATGTCCAAATCGAAGGGCACGGGACTCGATCCCGTGGCGTTGAACGAACAGTACGGCACCGATGCCATGCGCTTCTGCCTGGCGTCCATGGCCGCACCGGGCACGGACATCGTGCTCTCGGACGACCGCTTGCTGGGCGCGCGCTCGTTCGCCAACAAGATATGGAATGCGGCGCGCTTCCTGTTCATGAACCTCGATAAGTTCGAGCAGCGCGGAACGTCGCTCGAGGAGCTGGCCGGGCCAGAAGTCCGCGCACAGGCGCCCTACGCCTTTGCCGGGCAGGTGCCGCTGGTGGATCGCTGGCTGTTTGCGCGCCTCGTAGGAACCGTGGAAACGGTGAACGCCGCGCTGGCGGAATACCGCTTCCATGAGGCGGCGCAGAGCGTCTACCAATTCTTCTGGGGAGATTTCTGCGACTGGTACATCGAGTGGGTGAAACCGGAATTACAGCATGCCGATCGCGCGCGCGCGATCGTAGCATGGAAGAATCTCTTCGCGGGTTTTGATGCGGCGCTGCGGCTCCTGCACCCGCTCATGCCGTTCCTGACCGAGGAGCTATGGCACCAGTTGCCGCAGAAGGCCGGGGCGAAGTCCATTGCGCTGGATCAATATCCGGAGGCGCGCGCGGCGTGGAAAAACGAGCAGGGCTTGCGCGAATACGGCTTGGTGCAAGAGGTGATCCAGGGCTTGCGCACCGTGCGCGCGGAAATGAAGCTCGATCCCAAGAAAAAAGTTGCGGCGGAGTTTTCCAGCGCCGATGCGGACGTGCGCGGAATCGTGGAGGCCAATCGCGAGGGCATCGTGCGGCTGGGATTGCTGACGGAATTGCGCGTAACCGCGGAGAAGCTGCGCGAAGGCAGCGGCGGAATGCGCTCCACAGCCCAGTTTGATCTACAAATTCCCTACCCGGCCGAAACGACCGATGCAGGCACGGAAATAGCGCGGCTGAAGAAAGAAATGGAAGGCCTGCAGAAGGCCATCGCGTCCAAGGAAAATCAGCTCGGCAATGAGACATTCCGGAGCCGCGCCCCGCAGAATATCATTCACCAAATGGAGCAAGCGCTTGCGGGCCAGCGCATCGAATTGCAGAAAATGACTGACCGCCTCAAGCAGTTGCGGGACAGCTAGTGTTGTGTCCCGAAGATAATGTGAAGATGTCCAGAGTCTTCAGGGGCTAAAGCCCAATTCATTTTGCAGGCTTTATGTCAGGGCTGAAGCCCTGACCCCCTAAAGAGCAGTGCAAGGAACTTGTGGGACACAACACTAGAAGCTGCCTCAAAAATGGTTTTCGCGAGGGCACGGCTTCACAGGCTGGGGAAAAAGTCTTTTCTTTGGGAGGCCGGGGCTTCAGCCCCGGCGTAAAGTCTCCAAACCGATTGGGCTTTAGCCCCTGAAGAAAGTCTGACATGGACTCTAGCAGGCTGCGGAAAAAGTGCCCTGCAGTGCAACGGAGCGCGGTGTGAGATCGTCTAAGCAGGCATGCGCGGACACGACGAACAACAAGAGAGCATGTACAGCTACATTTCCCCGGAGAAGCGAGTGCCATCCGATCATCCGTTACGGCGGCTGCGGGGAATGGTGGACGTGGCGTTGAAGGAGATGTCGCCGCAGTTTGCGGAGTTGTACTCGCACTACGGGCGGCCATCGATAGCACCGGAGAAGCTGTTGCGGGCGCTGCTGCTGCAGGTGCTCTACAGCGTGCGCAGCGAGCGGCTGCTGATGGAGCAGCTGAGCTATAACCTGCTGTTCCGCTGGTTCGTGGGGTTGAGCATGGACGACGCGGTTTGGGACGTGACGGTGTTCACCAAGAACCGGGAGCGGCTGCTGGAAGGAGAGATCGCCGAAGCCTTTTTCGAGCAGGTGCTGGCGCAGGCGCGGGCGAAGGAGTTGTTGTCGGACGAGCACTTCACGGTGGACGGGACGCTGATTCAGGCCTGGGCGGGACAGAAGAGTTTTCGGGCGAAGAAGAAAGAATCGAAGCGCGACATTCCGCCGGAGGATCCGGGGAATGCGACGGTGGATTTTCATGGGGAGAAGCGGAGCAACGACACTCACCAATCGACGACGGACCGACAGGCACGGCTGTACAAGAAGAGCGCGGGGAGCGAGGCGAAGCTGAGCTATCTGGGACACGTGCTGGCGGAGAATCGCAATGGGCTGGTCCTTCAGACGCAAGTGACGATGGCGACGGGAACGGCGGAACGGGAAGCGGCGCTGGAGATGCTCGAAGCGCGGACCGGCAGGCGACGGGTGACGGTGGGAGGGGACAAAGGATATGACGTGCACGAGTTCGTGGCCGATGTACGCGATCTGGGGGTAACGCCGCACGTGGCGCAGAGCCACCGCAACCGGCGGAGCGCGATCGATGGGCGCACGACGCGGCATGTGGGTTACGAGATCAGTCAAAGGAAACGCAAGCGGGTGGAAGAAGTGTTTGGATGGCTGAAGACAATCGGGTTGCTGCGGCAGACGCGCTACCGGGGAAGAGAGCGGTGGGCTGGATGTTTACGTTCGCCACGGCGGTCTACAATCTGGTGCGCATCCGGAACCTGACGGCGGAGGCTGCCTAAGCCGTCCCACTGGGCGAGAAAATGAGCCGATCCGCACCGCTGCGGGGCCCAACAACTCTCCCGAGTAGAGAAAAAACAAGAAGAAAAACCATGATTCACTCAACTAAAAGGCAAAAACTAACTCATGCGGAGCTTTTTTCCGCAGCCTGCTAGAATCCGTCTCATGAATAGTTTTCAAGGGGGTACGACTTCAGTCGTGCCGTAAAGCACGCCAATAAGCCGGGCTTTAGCCCCTGAGGTCCACAGGCTGGTATCTCGAAACATTTATGCGATAGCCTCTACTCATGGACTGGAATTCAACCTACATCACGGAACTGATCGAGCGGGCCTTGGCCGAGGACGTCGGCACGGGCGACACAACCGTTGCAGCCACGATTCCGCCAAATGCCACGGCCCAGGCGCGTATCCTGGCGAAGCAGGATCTCGTTTGCGCGGGACTGCCCCTGGCGGAAGTAATTTTCAAAACGCTCGACCCGCGAATGATCGTGGACCTGCGCGCCAAGGACGGTCAACTCGTCAAAAAGGGCGAGGCGCTGCTGCACCTTTCCGGCAAGGCCGCGGCGATTCTGACCGGCGAACGCACCGCGCTGAATTTTCTGGGGCGGCTAAGCGGCATCGCCACGCTGACGCGGCGCTTCGTCGAGCAGCTTCCCGGAACGCGCGCCAAAATCCGCGACACGCGAAAAACCACCCCCGGGCTGCGCCTCCTGGAAAAATACGCTGTGAAGATGGGCGGCGGCACGAATCACCGCATCGGGCTCTTCGATGCCATTCTGCTGAAGGAAAATCATATCGCCCTGGCGGGAGGCGCGAAAGCCGCCCTGGACCAGGCCCATGCCTTCGCGGCCGCGCAGATGCAACCGCGCGCGATGACGGCTTATGAAGCGGTGGGCATCACGCCTTCCTTCGCCGAGGCCGCTTCCCTTCCCATCCAAATCGAAGTTCGCAATGGAGCCGAATTGCGCGAGGCGCTGGGAGCCGGCGCGGCGTCCGTGCTGCTGGACAACATGACACCGGAAGAGGCGCGCCACTGCGTGGAGATCGCGCGCGGGCTGCGGGCCGACTGCATCGTGGAAATCTCCGGCGGTATCACGCTCCAGAATGCGCGCGAGTACGCGGAAACCGGCGCAGACTTTCTTTCGTCGGGGGCGCTCACCCATTCGGCTCCGTCAGCCGATGTAAGTTTGCTTGTGGACAGCATCCAAGAAAAGTAAGCTAGGGCAACAGAAGCACAAAACCGGGGCCTGATGCCGCAAGCCACCTCTTTACCAGGAACAACCGACCGTCGAATCGCAGCGTTGCTGACGCTGCTCGCAGAAAACGCCACCATCGTCATCAGCGGCGTGCGCATCGCGCGGGAGATAGGCGTATCGCGTTCCGCGGTGTGGCACTGGGTACAACGCCTGCGCGAGCTGGGTGTACGTGTGAAGGGCCAGCAGGGCAACGGCTATTTCCTGGAGGAAGTTCCCGATATCCTGACGCCCGATTTGCTGCGCAAACGGATGAAAGGAAGTTTGTTCGGCAAACACCTCTATCATTTCTTCAAGACCGATTCGACGAATCGCGTGGCCATGGAACTGGGCTACGCGGGCGAACCGGAAGGCGCGGTGGTGCTGGCGGAAGAACAGACCGCCGGGAGAGGCCGCGCGGGGCGCAGTTGGCATTCCGAGCGCGGCACGGGAATCTATGCGACGCTGCTGCTCCGGCCCAAGCTTTCGCCGGTACTGGCTCCCCTGCTCACAATGTTGGCGGGGTTGTCGTCGCGCGCCGCGATTCAGGCGCAAACAGGATTAACTGCCGAGTTGAAATGGCCGAATGACCTGCTCCTGAATGGCGCGAAATTGGGCGGCATCCTGACGGAGATGCATGCGGAACCAACTCTGGTGCGCTTTGTGGTGGTTGGCCTGGGCATCAACGTCAATCAGCAGAAGTTTCCGCCGGACATCACGGGGCTGGCCACTTCCCTGCGCAAGGAATCCGGCAAGGCCCATTCGCGGCTGGAGTTGCTGGTGCGGTTGCTCACGCAATTCGAGACCGATTACAATCGTTTCCTGCGCGAGGGACCATCGTATGTTGTGGAGCGCTTCCAGCGGGAATCGGATTTCGCCCAGGGCAAGCGTGTGAAAGTGGAATCCGGAAGGGAAACTTATTTCGGGAAGACCGATGGCCTCAGCCCGGAGGGATTGTTGCGCGTAGAGAAGGACGACGGGCAAGTGCATACCGTGATCGCAGGCGATGTGACCGAGGTTCGCTAGATGCTGCTGACGATTGACATTGGCAACAGCAACACGGTGTTGGGCGTCTTTCGCGGCGAAGAGCTGATCGCCAACTGGCGGCTGACCACGGCGCGCGCGCAGACCGTGGACGAATACGGCGTGCTGACTCGCAACCTCTTCAGCCTGGCCGGGCTCAACCAGGAAATGATTACCGGGGTGATGATCAGTTCGGTCGTGCCGCCGATGAATTGGACGCTGGCGGAGATGTCGCGCGTCTACCTCGGCAAGAAGGCGCTGTTCGTGGAACCCGGCGTGAAGACGGGCATGGCGGTGCTGGTGGACAATCCCATGGAAGTGGGCGCGGACCGCATCGTCAACGGCGTGGCGGCGTTTCATCAGTTTGGCGGGCCGTGCATCGTGGTGGATTTCGGCACGGCCATCACCTTCGATGTGATTTCAGCGAAGTGCGAATATGTGGGCGGCGTGATTGCGCCGGGGCTCGGAATTTCGTCGGAGGCGCTCTTTACGCGGGCGGCGCGCTTGCCGCGCGTGGAGATCAAGGATCCCGGCAAGGTGATCGGCACGAACACCGTGACGCACATGCAGGCCGGTTTGTACTACGGCTGGGTGGACTTGGTGGACGGCATGCTCACGCGCATCAAGGCGGAGTTGAAGGAGGAGGCTGCCGTCGTGGCCACGGGTGGCCAGGCGCGTCTCGTGGCGCGCGGCTCGAAGCACATTCAGCATGTCGAGGAGTTTTTGACGCTGACGGGTTTGCGCCTGATCTGGGAGAAGAACCAGCACCCTGAGGGACATGGGCACCATGCGGAGCCGCCGGTCGCCGCCCCGCAGGCAGCATCGAAAAGAGTTCCACGTTAGAGACGGTCCGCTCTTGGGTTTGCCTAGTGGCACAGTCACTCCTGCTTGCCCTGAGCTGCGAAGGGTTTACCCTGAGTCGCGAAGGGTTTACCCTGAGTCGCGAAGGGTTTACCCTGAGTCGCGAAGGGACTGTGCTCTTGGGTTTGCCCTTGTAGGGGTCGACCACTGCTCGACGCCATCTCGGCAAGGCGTAAAGAATTTTGTCGTCGCGCACAAATGGCGAACGGCACTCGGAATCACATTTTCTCGGATTGTTCAGCAGACTGTTAGTTCGTGCTGCCTGAAAGCATCCTCAAATTATGGACAACTGGAACTACTTCAACTACTTCACCGAAATTGAGGAGTACTTCTGGAAGAAGCGCGGCGCGCACCTGCTGGTCTCCCCGCTCGACTGGGCCATAATGGAGACTTGGCAAAAGGCAGGCGTGCCGCTGGAAGCCGCGCTCAAGGGGATTGACCGCGCCTTTGAGGCCTACCAGCGCTCGCGGCGGGGCGCGGGAAAGCCGCTGAAGAGCCTGGCCTATTGCACCGATGCCGTGCTGGATGCCGCGGAAGAAGCCCAGGAAGCGGCCGCTGGCTCACACTCTCCAAACGGCGCAAAAGCAGCGGAGCCCTTCGCGCGCAGCGAGCTGCGCCAGTACATGGAAAACAACGCGGCCCTGCTGGTAAAAGCGGCGGAACGTTTCGCGCAGTCGCAAGCCACCGTCGCGGCTGCCTTGCTGCGCGTGGCCGAATCCCTGGCAGAATCGCTCACACTCCTCGACGCGCCGGGGAACCTGGACCTCGAGGATTTTGAACGGCGCATGACCATCCTGGACGACAAGGTCCACGCGACCTTGCTCAGCAACGCCAGCGAAGAGTTGATGCTCAAGATCCGCAGGGAAGTCGATTCGCAATTGTCGGCCTACCGGAGGAAAATGAAAGCCGCGCAGTTGGCCCTGGTGGAAAAGCAGTATCTCCAGAAGCGCTTGCTGGACGAATATCAACTGCCGCGGCTGAGCCTGTACTATTTTTCGTGAACGGACGGGGGGCGGCTGTTTTGTACTACGCGCGAGATGAAACGCCGCGCCTACAAGCAAAGATGTGATAACCCCAGCGCTCCCTGACTCCGCTGAAGACCGGGAGATGGGCTGCGCCAGCGGACATTTGAACAGGCAAGGCGTAAGATAGGACTGGACACTTATGGCTGATGAGTTACTATTATCGATTGAGAAGCTCTTGTACGGGGGTGACGGTTTGGCCCACGCCGAAGGCAACACCGTGTTCGTCCCCTACGTGCTCCCCGGCGAACATGTGCGCGCCGCCGTGCGCACAAGAAAGAAAAAGCTGGTCCACGCGAAGCTGCTGGAGGTCACCAGGGCGGCGGCGGCGCGCATCGCACCGGAATGCCCGCATTTCGGCGTCTGCGGCGGCTGTCATTATCAGCACATTGCATTTGCTGAGCAGGGACGCCTGAAGGCCGAAATTCTCCGCGAGACGCTCGCGCGGCTCGGCGGCGTGCCGTGGACTGGAGAAATCCACGCGCATACCGCCGAGCCTTACGCTTACCGCAACCGCGCGCAATGGGCGTTTCGTGACGCGCTGCCGCGCGCCTTCGGCTATTTTCTGCCGGAGAGCGCGCACATTGTCCCGATCGACCGCTGTCCGGTGCTCTCTCCGGGCCTGTCGAAAACATTCGGGCAATTACAGGAGCTGGCGCGCGCCAATTCCCTGCCCCCGGGAATCCTGGAGATTGAAGCGTTCGTGGATTCGGAGGATGCCAAGCTGGCTCTCAACATCGCCTTCGAGCGGTTTTCCAAGCCCGCTAAGGATCTGATCGCTGACTTCAAGACCGCGCTGCCGCAACTCGACAGCTTGCTCCTGCTGGACCAGAGCAAGAACCGCTTTGAGCTTTCCGGTCCGGGCTACCTGACACATCAAGCCGGAGGCTTTTCGTTCCGCGTCAGTCACCTTTCGTTTTTCCAGGTCAACCGCTTTCTGATTGAAGAGATGTTGAAGAGCGTGCTGGAAGGGGCGAAGGGCGGCTACGCGCTCGATCTCTACGCGGGCGTGGGCTTTTTCACATTGCCGCTCGCCAAATCGTTTACCCGGGTGGTAAGCGTGGATGCCAATCTTTCAGCAACACGCGACCTGCGTGTAAACGCGGAAGCCGCGGGCATGCAAGTCGTCTCCCACAACGAGCATGCGGAAGACTTTCTGAAAAAGGAGCAGGAACAGCCCGACTTTGTGGTGCTGGATCCGCCGCGCTTCGGATTGGGCGCCGAAGTGGCGGCGCGGCTTGCGAATCTCGGCGCGCCAGAGATTGCCTATCTTTCCTGCGATCCTTCTACCCTCGCGCGCGACCTTGCGGTACTCACCGCTTCGGACCGTCGCCCAGCCACCGAAGTGGCTCCGGCGCACCGCTACGAAATCACGCAAGTTCATCTGTTCGATCTGTTTCCCCAGACGTTTCACATCGAAACTCTCGTGAGGTTGCGAAGAGTTACATGAAGCTTCCAGCCGTAGCACTTGCCGCTTCCTTCTCCGGAGGCATTTTGCTCGGCCTCCATTCTGTTGTGGCGCGGCATGCTACCTCACCAAATTTCCTGGTGGTCCTCATCGTTTTCCTGCTCGTCAGCTTGTTTGCCGCAATACTGCTCACGCGGCGCGAAAAGCAGTGGCCAGCCGCATCCTGTTCTCTTGCAGCGTGGGTTGTTCTCGGCGTCTTTGTGGCCTGCGTCGCCGAACAGCCCTTGTCTCCCGAACATGTATTGAGCCGCATGGCCGCGGGGCAAATCAGCAGCAAGGTTCCGCTGCGCTACGTGGGTCAATTGCGGAATGAAGGCTCGCGCCTGCCCTGGGGCTATGGCCTGGAGCTGGACCTCGACCGCGTGGAATCGGCG
>Ga0208036_1000257_pt1 | contig 37673 bp, 27 predicted proteins | sample June2015DPH_11_1_2_FD_184706 | JGI IMG/M metagenome (GOLD analysis project Ga0208036, IMG submission 184706) | Peatland microbial communities from SPRUCE experiment site at the Marcell Experimental Forest, Minnesota, USA - June2015DPH_11_100... | ecosystem: Environmental > Terrestrial > Soil >...
TCGCGCCCTGGCCCGGGCCAGGGCGCGAGCCCATCCGCACGTCCACTGCTTTGACGTATTTTCCCGTATATGTATTCCAAGTCATTCTCACGACTCCGATCATATTTCTATTGTGGAGGTGGATTGACCGTGTTCGGGGTCGCCGCCAGGGGCATCCATGAACCGGAAGGTGGTATTGGTCGGTGTGGTTGTTTTGCTCGGTTTGGCAGTCGCATCCGCGCTGCATGCGATAACAGATTCGACAAGCCCTGCTCACATGCAAAATGGAGTCCCGATCTCGTGGCCCTTGCCTAGCAACGCCGGAAAGCACGGTGACCTACCGAACAGCATCGAGACTTGGAGCAATATGACCCCTGAGCTCATGCAGCAGAATATTGAGGCCATTCAGAGAGCCTATGAACAAGTGACGGGAAAGAAATGCGGGTGCCAAAAATGAGAACCTGGATCAAGGCGATCGGCATAGCTTGCGTGATTGAACTTTTGTGCGTCATACCATTGGCGGTGGCCATAGCGCACGGGCAGCCCGGAACTGGAAGACTCGTGAATGTTTTTCTGAATCTTCTGGGTCTGTATCACATTCTTGCGATGACTCTTGCTTTTACTGTGCTCAATATCACATCTGGGCTTGGCACGGACCAGTGGGCCAGCCAATCGCTACGCCAAACGCGCTGCTCTACGTTCTTATATATGTATTTCAGGTTATCCTCACAACTCCGATCATTTATGGCGCCATGACGTTGATTGGCCGCGTACGAGCTCACATGAAGCGGGTGTGATGCGTCAGAGATCGATAATGCGGTTCGGGCTGCACGGGAATTGTTGACCAGGCAAGAGTGCAGGTGCGAGAAATGAGGATCTGGATCAGGGCAGTTGGCATAGCCTGTGTGGTCGAGGTTGTCGTCGTGACGCCGCTGGCCCTGGCAATCTGGTGGCCTATGCGCACGAATGGAAAGTGTCTTATCAGTCTTGTTAACTTTACGACTGTATACCACATGTTATCTCTGACTTTGACCTTCACCCTGAGTAAGCTTTTGGAACTTCGGACAGGGAGGGGGCATGAGTCTGTCCCTTTCGCCCTCGCTTTGTTTGTGTGCCTAGTGTACCTGTTCCAGGTCATCCTGACGACTCCGATCATATTTCTGTTCTTGAAGTGGGTCGGACACGTTCGCGGCCATAGGAAGGGCGTTGAGGTAGTCAAATAATGAGAGGCCGTTATCTATATCTGGTTTTGCTCTTTGTCGTTCCCTACGTCGTGATCTCTTTGCCCGGAGTTCCCGAATGGTTGGGGCGCCTGATTGCCACATCGCTATTGATATTTCTCGTGCCTGCGGGTGCGTTCTGGTCTGGCCTTAGCCCCAAGACGAAGATACTCGAAGGCGGGAAGCTTGACCAGCCACAATACGATAAGGTGCGGCCCATAATTAAGAGAAACATCCGCATTCTTGTGGTCGCGTGTGGTGTGTTTTTCTCGCTCTATTTCACTTACCCCCTGACAGTCGACTTGGTCCGCCTTGCGGGTGGTGAAAAACCACTGAGAATTACCGTGGTCGCTAAGGATGTGTCAGTTCCCGTATTCGGTGTCTGGTTTCTCAATCAATCCGTGCGCGTTTCTGAACAATCAAATGCAACGTACAATCTGTACTATTCGTTGAAGCCGGTCCGCGTCGGAGAATCGTACGAATTCGTCGTTTTCCCATATTCTCGATTGATCCTACAGTTTCGTGAGGTCCAGTTGTATTTTGTACCGATTGGCAGCGCCCCGACGTGGGAGATCGACGATCTGGTTCTCCATTATCGGGAGAAATTTGGAATTAAAGCTCACGTCTTGCCGCCGATGACAACCGACGCAAGCGAAATTGACGCCGGGCGAGAGCAATTGATCGCCGAAGATGTGATTCAATCCATGCTGCGGCACTATCCGGAATATGCAGAAGACAAGTCAGCCGTCTTAATAGGGATCACGGGCCAAGACATGTACCCACGCGGAGCAAATTGGCGGTTTTGCTTTGGCTGGCGGATCCCAGAAGCGCGCGCAGCTGTGGTCTCCACGGCCCGGATGGATTTGCATTATGAGGGTGAACCACCAACTGAGGCCACCGTGCAGAAGAGGCTTCGCAAGGTGGTCACCAAGGATATCGGCATCATGACTTACGGGAAGACACCGAATGACAACCCGAACAGCGTCCTTTACAACAACATCTTAGGCATTGAGGAACTCGACCAAGTTAGCGAAGATTTCTAGGCGCCATCTTTAGCGAGTGGCGCTGTGCGCGCGCCCCCGGGTCACATCATGCGGCGAGGGTCCCACTTGCGGTCCACGACGAGTTCGGGGTGCTCGCGCCGAAACGTCTCGACAATGTGGCAATTCCAGCAGACCGGGTCGCACGTGGAAAGGACATCGGGAAGCTCCTCGGGGCGGATTTCGCTCCACTCGATGGTTTTGTGGTCCGGCCCCCTGAGGGCCGGGGTGTGGTCCGCGTGCTGGAGCGGGCCAAAACGCCTGTGGCAGTAGGCGCACTCCTGCCCTTCGTACCACCGGGAAACGATGTGCCAGAGGAGGCAGCTTTCCGGATCCGCCTTGACCTGAGCCAGGCAGTCCTGCCCGCAATCCTCCCGCTCGGGCCAGCGCGAGCAGCTATCCAGGCAGAGTTCAATCTTGCCGGCAAAAGCTCCCGCGGCAGCCTTCCTCGCCGCTACGTTCACGGCTGCTGCCTTTCGCGTCTCCGGGCAAGTCACCAGGCGCTTGCCGCGAAAGGTGAAATACGCGCGCGCGGCCGGAACGCCGCGGTAAACGAGCAAGCCGATCGCCACAACGGCAAAGAGAATCGTGAGTAGGGCCGGCGTGGTCACGCGTCACCTCGGAGAGGAACGGAACCATACTGCGTGCGTGGGCCACAGATTGCCGTGACGCGCGTCACACGCCGGCGTGACGGATAAGCGCCGCTACAAACCGCGCTTTCGCGCGGCTACTCCGCGACGGAAGGCAAGACGTTCCAGCCGTCGATACGGACGACCGGACGCGCGTTGCCGAGGCCGGCCCTGCGGTAATGGACCGCAATCTCGCGCGTCTCGCCGGGCCAGAGCTCGAAGTAATTGTCTTCCCACCAGGCCGGCAGGACTTCCTCGCCGCTCGTCCCACGCATCACTCGCAGCCGCACGAGGAATGCAAGATATTTTTCCGGATTGTGAATGGTGACGCGCGCAGTCTGCTCGGCGCTTGTATCGGCGCGCGCGGCGGCGGATGGATCGGCAGGTGGGTCGTCGCCGGTCTCGAGAGCGGCATCAGTGCCCTTCGCGCCGCCGCTCTCTTCTCCAAATGTCGCGGCCGCTTTGAGCCTGACCTTCGGCAGGTCCTGAAGCGCAGTCAAATCGGCGGCGCTCGCAAGCGGCGTGTAATACCAATTGCTCGCGTCCCAATCAAGCACGTCGGACTTGGCGGAGAGCCAGTAAAAGTTGTGATCGATCGACGCTCCGTGGGAGTCGAAAAGGTCCAGCCGGAGAAAATACATCGGGCCCAGGTCCGCTATCTTGGGCAGGAAAAGCGCGACGGTCACATTGTCCGCGGCCGCATCCACGCGAACCACTTTGGAAAAACACTCGCGTAACGATGTGTCGTACACCTTCACGGCGGCGCGCAGACCTGGAAAAGCCTTGGCATGCTCGTTCACCACCACGATGGAGGCGTCATCGTAGGAATACTGAATGTGCAGCGGCGCGAGCGCTTTCTTCGCGCCGAAATAGCCTCCGGCGGGGCGCAGGGAACAGTCGTAGAGGTGCCAGATGATGCCCGGCCAGGCATTATTCAGCATCCACTGGATCACTCCGGTCGAGTGGTACTTGTTGCGGCCGAAGGCCTCGAACATGGCGCGCTCGCCTTCGTAGGTCACGGCTTGGGATTTCCAGGAAAAATCTTCCAGGCTCTTGGCTTTGCCGTAACGCGCTTCCAGCGCCTTCGTGAATAGGTCGATGGTGCGAAACTGTCCGCCGCCCGCGTGGTAATTCCACTCTTCGTTGATGGGCCAGAGCTTCTCCGCGGGCAGCATTTTTTCCAGACTCTCGACCGGAGGCGGCGCAGGACCCGGACTCGTCTCGGTGTTGAAGCCGAAGGCGCCGCCGCGCTTCGTATCGCTCAGCCAGTAGTTCGGTGGAACGTAGTCGTACGGGCCGGTCATTTTCACGCCGGTTGCGCCGGTCACGTCGCTGACCTTCTGCGTAGCCGAAGAAAGCACCGGCTTAGGCCAGTTGGTTTCCTGCAGGACATCGAGATAAGCGCGTTCGACGTCGGCCGTGGGCGGATTATCGCTGCCGTTGAGCCAGGCGACCACGCTCGGATGCCGGCGCAGCCGCAAGACCTGCGAGGCGAGCGACGCCACCGATACGCGGCGGTTCTCGTCGTTCCACTCGCCCCACTTTTCCCAATGATCGCAGCAGCACCACCCGGCCATGACCAGAATTCCCTCGCGATCGGCCAGATCGAAGAAATCGTCGTCCTCGAGCTTGCCCTCGAGACGGATGGTGTTGAGCCCCATCTCCTTCACGTAGCGGAATTCCGCCGCGCGCCGCGCCGGATCGGGGCGCCATAGCATGTCGCCGGCCCAGCCGCCGCCGCGAATCAAAATCGGCCGGCCGTTGATCTTGAAAAGTCGATGACCTTCCGGCGTGAGTTCCGCATCCGTCTGCTCGATCCCGAAGCGGATCGACTGCCGGTCGGAGAGCGAGCCATCCTGCAGGATGAATCTGAGATCGAGCGTGTGCAGGTACGGCTTGCCCATCGTGTACGGCCACCAGAGCGCCGGCCGGTGAACGTTCAGCGCCCGGGTCTGCTCCGGCGCGATGAGGACATCGCGCGTTTCGCCCGCGGCGAGCTGTACCTCCGTGGAAAACTCAATGGGCGTGGCGGCGCCTTCAATCCGTCCGCGCAGCACGCCGTGGACCGGCGCATCGGCGGCATTGCGCGCTTGAACGCCGACGGTCAGGTGCGCCGCGCCGCGCGACGGCAGTTCGAGCTTCGTCTGCACGAACGGGTGGCGCAACGACACGGGCCCGCTCGCTTCGAGCGTCACCTCCTGCCACACGCCCATGTTTTTGTCGGGAGGCGCCGGGTTCCAGTCCACCCAGGTGATGGCCAAGTCGTTCGGCTTCGGCGCGAAGACCTCGACCGCGAGGACGTTCTGTTCGCCGGGGCGCGCGGCGCGTGTGATGTCGAATTCGTAGCGCCGGAAGGCGCCCGCGACTTCGCTCTCATCGGCAATCTTCGTCCCGTTCAACCAGATATTGGCGCGGTAATTGATGCCGTGGAAGCCGAGCCAGATGGTCTTGTCGTGGTAGCCCGCCGGAATATGGAACTCCGTGCGATACCACCACGATTTGGCGAACGGGCTGTCCGCCGGCATCTCCAGATGCGAGAAGTTCTCCCCGACGGCGTACTGCATCCCCGGGTAGGAACGCAAGTTCATGCCGAAGTAGGGGTCCGGGTACACGCGGTTTTCGGCGAGCGCCCCAACCACGGTTCCGGGGACAGTCGTCTTGTACCAGCCGCGCGCGTCGAAGCCGGGGCGCGAGATTTGCTCGCCCGGCGCCGCCGCTTTCTCGGAGGATTGCACGGTCCAGCCGTCGTGCAAGCGGAGCGTCATCTCCTGCGTTTGTGCGCGCGCCGGTAGGAAAAGGTAAAGCAGCGCGAGGATCAGTGCCGGGCCTGCAAGTTGTCCGCAGGATGTTTCCCGGCGCTGCGTTGGGCAATTCTCTTTGCCTGCCAGCGCCATTGTTTTCCGGATCGAGGCGATGCGCGCGCGCATGTCCGCTCTTGTCGGCTATGCGGCCCGTGCTTTCGGGGCCGCAACGCTCTGGGCGAAGCATCATACTCAAGAATCCCTGCTGCACCACAAGAAAGAAGCGCATGCCGCGCGACTAACTTCCCCCGCCTCGCCATCTGCCCTTTGCTAGCGGCGAGTTCTGCCTACGCTCTGAAACGTGTTCCAAAGCGTAGACTGCGCCTAGTCGTGCAACAACACCGGAAGGGCTGCGCGTGCAGAAGACCGCCAACGGCGTCTCCACGGTGTACATTTATGCGGGCGGGTCAGTGATCGCCGAGTACGACAACGGAGCCGGGCTGGGCACGCCCTCGCGGGAGTATATTTATTCCGGCGGGACGCTGCAGATCCCGCTGGCCGCCCCGAACGTTCAGCCGCCGCTGCCGCTAGCGTGCCAAGAGGCTTTTCTCAGGAACGCACGGCGCGCCAGGCAGAACGCACTAGATCGGGCGATGATGGGCGTAGACGGGCCAGAGGCAGGATTCACGGTACTTGGCGACCCGGCCCAGGCGAACTATACCGGCTTGCGTGAAGGGACAGGGGGAAACGTTGAGTTGGGACTCTACCCAGGTTCACTCGCCTTATTTCACGTGCATCCACCCTCTTATCCGGGACATCCGTCTGGCTATTCACAAGTCCCGTCAATTCCAGGACACGACGCAACGAAGCGTTTCGAAGGGCGGGACGTCTACCAATACATAGGTGCCGACCAAGGGTTGTTTGTCTCCGCCCCAGGAGGGTATCAAACCATCATGAACGGAACGGATTGGCTTACCCAAAATCCGTGCGTTGGACATTGAACATAGTTGAGAGGAACGTATCACTGCCGTTTTTTCTAAGGAGGCTCGATGTTCTCCAGGGACCGTTTGCATGAACACCAGTATCTGCAGCTCCCGTCAATCTCACTGTTTACCCAGCACGCTGGGATGCTGCGAGCCTTTGCAGCCGCGTGCCTGGTTGCTGCGTCGCTTCTTAGCGTCGTTGCTTCTGCGCAAGAGACCAGAGCTTCAGAACTCCTGCCGATTATGCGGGACGGGAGATATGGCTACATCGACGCGACAGGACACATCGTGATTCCCCCGCAGTTCTACTGGGCAACACCCTTTACCGAGGAAGGGGTGGCCAAAGTCTTCGTTTGCGGGGAATACGGTTACATCGACGGGACCGGAAAGCTGGCGATCCCGGCGAAGTTCGACGAAATCGGTCAACTCAGTGAGGGCTTCGCAAGCGTCACGGTAAACGGAAAGCAAGGCTACGTCAGCAAAACTGGCCGGTTGGTGATCCCGGCTCGGTTCGACGACGCGGGACGCTTTACCGAAGGCCTAGCCCCGGTGCAAATAGGAGACAAATGGGGGTACATAAACAAAGGAGGAAAGGTCGTGATCCCGCCTCGGTTCTTCTTCGCGCGGGAGTTTTATCGCGGCACGGCTGCTGTGGAGACTGAAGTCACTCACGAGGAGCGGCGCTCGACATCGCGGCGATTGGGGACACGCGAAATCCTGGACGGGAAATGGGCGCTCATCGATCGCTCAGGTCGACCGGTGGCCTCTGATGTGTTTACTAACTTTGGATTTCCTGAAACTGGCTTCTTGCCCGTGTTTTTTGAGGGCCTTGCACCCGTGTCAGTCCAAGGCGGCAAGGGGTATGCCTTCATTAACGATGAAGGTAAAGTAGTGATTCCGGGGCCCTATGAATATGCTCTTGATTTTCACAATGGGCTTGCTCCCGTCAAGTTGGGCGGCAAGTGGGGGTACATCGACAGAAAGGGCACACTAGTCCTCTCGCCAAAACTCGATGGGGCAGGGTATTTCTCTGACGGGGTTGCTCCTGCGTCGCTTGGGGGGAAATGGGGGTACATCAACAAGTTGGGCGAGTGGGTGATCCGACCCGGGTTCCAGTTTGCTTCGGAGTTCAGGAACGGTGTCGCCAACGTAACCTTTGCACGTGAGGAATGGGGCTATGTGGACCGAAATGGACAAGTGCTGTGGCGCGCACCCGTTTCCGAGGCTCCTGGTCACGTTCCCGTAACCGGCTGGACAGAAGCGGACATCAAGAAAAGCTGCCAGTGAGCGAACTTACTTTGCTGCCGAGGGCGGGGCGAGCATCTCCATGCCCCAGACCGCCGCCGGGCGCATGTTCATCTGGGCGCGGTACCTCATCTCGATGTCCCAGGATTCCGGCGTGCGGAACCAGTAGCCCTTCTTGTTGTAGCTCACGTCGTAGACGCCCAGGCCGTCTTGTAAGCCTCCTCCTTCATCCCTTCCTGCAGGAGCATGGCCGCCACGGCGTACGTCGTGCCCACCCACACCTCCTGAATCTGCTCGGTCGTGTGCACCACCTGCCCGTTGGGCCTCATGCCGTGCACCGCACCGAGCCCGCCGCTGCCAAACCTCCCTCGACCGAGGTTTCGGCGCTACCCCGCTTCTAACTGATCCGCTACATTCGGTTGGCTTTATCTTGTCAAGGCAGGTGGCGCATGCTATCAGGGTAATTCTGATACTAGCCGGGGCACCCTCGGGTGTGGTGGTGTCTCTCTCGGTCCGGTGCTCTCATTCGATGCCAGTGTGATCTGGTAGGGTCATGACCATCGGGCAATGCAGACGGTCTCGATCTTGGCGGCAGGCCGGCACCTTCGAGCCGTCTTCGTGGCTGCGCCTCCAGAATCTTCTCAGAAGAACTCTTCCCGTACACTCGCTCCTGCTCCTGGTGTTCCTTTGCCTGCCGGGTGTCAGTCAGGCGCTCGACAGGAACAAGAACATCGACCAGTATGGCCACGATTCGTGGAACACGCAGCACGGACTGCCCGGCGAGGCGGTCTACGAGATTGCGCAAAGCGCGGATGGCTACTTGTGGTTGAGGACCTCCGCCGGGCTCGTCCGGTTTGACGGCGTGCGCTTCGTTTTAGTGAATCCATTTGTGGCGGGCCAGAAGGTCAACGAGCCGGTCAAGGCAATCTGCATCGGCGCCGATGGCGACCTCCTGGTCCGCACTGTTTCCAGAACCCTGGTTTACAGGAACGGCGTTTTCTCCGACTACCTGCCTCCCGCCCCTCTTCCAGACGGAGACACCCGCCGCATTTTTGAGACCAAAGACCACGAGCTCTTCATCGGGTCGGATGCCTACATTTACCGCGTGCAGGACAATCGGATCGCGGTGGTTCGTGGTTCGACCAGTTGGGCGGACGGCTTCGTTCAGGATCACAACGGCACTGTGTGGATGGGCACGTTATCCGGCCTGTTCACCTACCGCGCCGGCAAACTCTCTGAGAATGTTGTGAGTCCGAGAGGATTGCCGGTCGTCACTCTGGCCCAAGATCGCGCGCACGTTCTGTGGGTGGGCGGGCTCGGCGGACTCTACCGCCTTGCGGGAGACAAACCGGTGCTGGAGCGTGTAGCGCCTGGCCTCATCAGCTCCTTGGTCGGTTCCATCCTCGAGGACCGCCAGGGCAATCTCTGGGTCGCGACCACGGGCTCCGGTTTGTTTCGCAACACCGCCGGTACGTGGTCTTCTGTCAGCACGCTCGACGGAATGGACGACAACAACGTCTTCTCTCTTTACGAGGATCGCGAAGGAAGCATCTGGGTCGGAACGGCAAGCGGTCTGGAGAGATTCCGCGACACGAAACTCACTCCGTTGACCGGGAAGGAAGGGCTTCCCTCCGACACCAGCGCGGAGATCCTGCAAGGCCGCGACGGTAGCATCTACCTCTTTTGCCAAGGAGGTGGACTGGCGCGCATCAAAGACGGCGTCGTGAAGCAATTCACAGCTGGACAGGGGATGGGCAGCAATTTTGGCGGATCACTCTTCGAATCTCAGGACGGCAGCGTTTGGATCGGCACCACCGCGGGCCTGACCCGCCTGAAAGACGACAAGCTCACTAACTACACTGGCAACGGGCGCCTCAGCAGGTTCTACGTCTCCGCCATCAGTGAGGACGACGAAGGATTGATCGTCACGACTTCGGAGTCGAACATCTGGCGCTTCAACGACGGTGCCCTCCGCCCATTCACCATCCGCGGAAAAACTACTCCGATCTCCGGGCATGGACACTACACCTTCACGATCTTCAGGGATCCCTCGGGCACGATGTGGTTTGGTACGCCGCAAGGCCTCTTCAAGTTCGACAAGAATACTGATCCGGGAAACGCCAAGCAGAGCCAAGTCGACTTCGCGGTCACGTCCATTTACGACGACCAAAAGGGATACCTGTGGCTGGGAGGCAGAGTGCCGGGAATCACGCGGTATCGCATCCGCGACGGACAGGTCGTGCGCTACTCAACGCGCGAGGGTTTGTTTGATGCGGGTCCTACGCGAATTCTCTCCGACAGCCATGACAACCTTTGGGTGAGCACGGGGGACGGCATTTACATGATCACCCGAAGTGATCTGGACGACGTCGCCGAGGGCACTGCTTCCAAAGTCAAGCTCGTTCACTACGGCGTCCCGGATGGGATGAAAACGAGCGAGGCCTCCCTGGAAACGAACCAGCCGGCTGGCTGGCGGACCCAAGACGGCAAGTTGTGGTTCACGACAAGGAAGGGCGTCGTGATTGTGGACCCCGACAGAATCCCGCACAACGAACTGCTTCCTCCTGTCATCGTGGAGGAATTCGTCGTGGACGAAAAACCGCTCGCGCTACACAACGACATCCGGGTCGCTCCGGGGAAAGGCAAGGTTGAATTCCATTACACGGCTCTGAGCCTGTTGATCCCCGACCGGGTGCGGTTCAAGTACATGCTGGAAGGCTACGACACCGATTGGGTGGATGCCGGCTCGCGCCGCGTGGCCTACTACACGAATCTCCCACCCGGGACCTATCGCTTCCGGGTCGTCGCCTCAAACGATGACGGCGTATGGAACGAGGCTGGCGCCTCCCTCGGATTCATCCTGAATCCTCACCTCTACCAGACCCGCTGGTTCTACGCGTTCTGCATTCTGGTCGTCATCCTGATCGTACTCGGGGGCCAGAGATGGTACACCCACCGGCTGCGCCTGCGCGCCGAAGAGCTAGCCAAGGTCGTCGACGAGCGCACCAAGAGCCTCCAGGATGAGATTGCCGAGCGCAAGCGAGCGGAAGGGGAATTGGAATCGCAGCGCGCCTTCCTTCGGCAGGTGATCGATATCTCACCGAACTTCATCTTCGTGAAGGATCGCGAAGGCCGCTTCACGCTCGCCAACCGCGCGCTCGCTGAATCCTGTTCTCGCACAGTCGAAGAAATCCTCGGCAAAACGGATCTCGATATCAACCCGAATACCGAGCAAGCGAACGCCTTCCGGCGCGACGATTTCGAAGTCATGGAAACCCTGCGCGAAAAGGTTATTCCCGAGGAACCCAACACCGGCCCTGCCGGCGAAACTCGCTGGCTGCAAACGGTCAAGCGGCCCATCGCCAGTCCGGACGGCAAGTCGGTTCACCTTCTCGGCGTGGCCACGGACATCACCGAGCGCAAGCAGGCCGAGCAGCAATTACACTTGCAGGCCACGGCCCTGGAGTCTGCCGCGAACGCCATTGTCATCACCGATCGCCAGGGCGTCATCCTTTGGGTCAACGCCGCCTTCACCAAACTGACGGGATACAAATCGGAAGAGGCCGTCGGCCAGAATCCACGCATCCTGCAGTCCGGCGAGCACTCGCGGTCCTTCTATGAAGCGATGTGGCACCGGCTCCTGGCGGGCCATATGTGGCGCGGGGAGATCGTCAATCGGCGGAAAGATGGCCAGCTCTACACCGAGGAGATGACCATCACTCCGGTGAAAGACGCGCACGGAGAAGTCGCCCACTTCGTCGCCATCAAGCAGGACGTCACCGAGCAGCGCGCGCTCGAGCGGCAGCTTCGCCAGGCGCAGAAAATGGAAGCGGTGGGCCAGCTCGCCGGAGGCGTCGCCCACGATTTTCACAACCTCATGGGAGTGATCCTCGGCTACAGCGAAATCCTGGAAGGCCAGCTCGACCCTGCCGATCCCAATCGCAAGAAGATCGAGCAGATGCACAGGGCCGCCACTCGCGCCGTTTCGCTCACCGGGCAGCTACTGGCCTTCAGCCGCCAGCAGGTCTTGCAGCCCACCGTGATGGACCTGAACGCGAGCGTCTCCGAGATGGAAAAGATGTTGCGGCGATTGATCGGTGAAGACATCGAAGTGGATTGCGTGCTCCAGCCCCACCTGGGCCGCGTGAAAGCCGACCCATCCCAGGTCGAGCAGATCCTCCTGAATCTGGCGGTCAACGCGCGCGATGCCATGCCCCAGGGCGGCAAGCTCACCATCGAAACCGCCAATGTCGACCTCGACGAAGCCTATTGCCAGCAGCACGCTCCTGCAAACCCGGGCCCCTACGTCATGCTGGCCGTCAGCGATACCGGCGTCGGCATGGACAAGGACACCCAGGCGCACATCTTCGAGCCCTTTTTCACCACCAAAGGCGTCGGCAAGGGCACCGGACTCGGCCTCTCCACCGTCTACGGCATCGTCAAGCAAAGCGGAGGTTTCATCTGGGTTTACAGCGAGCCCGGCAGCGGCGCCACGTTCAGGATCTATCTGCCGCGAATCGAGAGAACGGGAGAACAGGACAAGCAGGAGAAGTCGGCATCCGTGCGCGGCGGATCGGAAACGATTCTGCTCGTCGAAGATTCCAAGCCGCTGCTCGAATTGGCCTGCGAATTCCTGGGAACGTGCGGATACAAAGTCCTGCACTCCAGTGATCCCTTGGAGGCCATTCGCATCGTCGAACAATATGAAGGACCGATCCCTTTGCTGATCACCGACGTGGTCATGCCCGAAATGAGTGGCCGCGCTCTCGCCGAGAAATTGACGGCCCTCCGCCCCGGCATGCGCGTGCTGTACATGTCGGGATATACCGACGACGCCATCCTGCGCTACGGCGAATTCGATTCGGGCAAAGCCTTCCTCCAAAAGCCCTTCACCAAAAACGCCCTCGCCGCCAAAGTCCGCGAACTCCTCGAGTCCACACCCTCGTCTGCCCCCGCGCCTGCCCCCGCGCCCGATTCGTCGCCTCTGTAACGTCGCGTTCCTTGCCTCCCGCACGCCTTCGCCCGCCGCCTTCAAGCGGGACAGGAGGCATTCGAACGAATTGTGAAAAAGTCTCGGAGAAGTCAGAGGGGGTCAACCATCCCCCAAGAGAGGGTTCAATCCACAGGCTTACGAGTCTTGGCATACGAAATGACACGGGCCAAGAGCGAGCCGACAAACTTCTCGAAGCTCAACTCGGGTTCCGGCTCGCGATAGTATCCCTCGCGTCCCTTCTTAGAGTCGGAAAGCAGGAAACACGCTGAATCATACAACCGTTCACGCATCAGCTTCGTGAGGAGGATCTTGTATCTCTTCTCGTACGAAGCGTCGACGAATTCAGGGAAGACTTTGAAGTGCGGTTCTCGAACCTTAACAGGTTGCGTTGAGCCCGGTGCCTCTTCAAGCAGCATCATGTAGCCCAGCCACGGCCGGACCGAGGGCTTGAACGCACCTTCTCGGTATGCGGCCCAAATGTCAGTGGCGCTTCCGATTGCCTCCTCGGTCCGGTTGTTGTAGTTGTTTCCAAACGAACCGACTTGAGATTTGAATTCGATCCCAGCGAGGAGCTGACCTTCCGCGACTACGAGCAAGTCCCACTGCTTTTCCGCTCGATACCAGCCAGGGAGTTCCACCACATTCCGGCAAAAAACCTGAGCGTCCGGAAGACCGTTTTCGCGCAAGAGCTTTCGGACCAGACGAATGAAGCCGTCCATCTGATGTCCGCCGGTCACGGCCGATCTCGCGCCAGCGTCCCTCCTGCCCGTTTTGACGCCCTGTTTTTGGGCCTGTCTGTTACGTGTGGCCCAGAAATGCTTGATCGACTTGCGGAGTTCCTTTTCCAGATCCAAAGGAGAAGCCATGTCGGTAGCTAGTCTGCCACAGCCGCATTGATAGTTGCGGTACTGAAGAGCGACGAAGTTTCCTCGGCAATCCGCTTCTGAGCGAGTTTGAAATAATGCCCGTCGATCTCGAATCCGATACTGTTCCTTCCCCACTTCGCTGCAGCTACCGTTGTAGTCCCTGAGCCCAAGAAGGGGTCAAGAACCGTGTCACCCACGAAGCTGAACATGCGAACGAGTCTCTCCGCGAGCTCGGTCGGGTATGGCGCGGGATGATGTTTTGTCGAAGCCCCGGTCAATCCGGTCCAAATCTGTTGGAACCATTTCTTGTGGTTTTCCGCAGAGATGACGCTCAGGACCTTTGTAGAAATATCAGGATTGCGGTAGCCGCCCGGCTTCCGTTGCATCAATATAAACTCGATATCGTTTTTGATAACCCCGTTCGGTTCGTACGGCTTCCCCAAAAAACCGGAGCCATTTTCGACCTCGTACGCAGCATTTGATATTTTGTGCCAGATGATAGGCGCCAAGTTGTCGAATCCGAGCTTTCGGCAGTGATCCTGAATGGAAGAGTGCAGAGGGACGACCGTATGCCTTCCATTATTCTCCCTGCGCGATAGGCAAACATCCCCGACAACACAGATCAGCCGTCCGCCAGGCACCAGCGCCCTAAAGCAGTGTTTCCACACCTTATCCAGCTCATGGAGGAATTGCTCATAGTCTTCGACGTGACCCAGCTGCCCTTCAGACTCTCTGTATTCTTTCAGCGTCCAGTAGGGAGGAGAAGTCAGCACCAGGTGAACGCTCTCGGTCTCGCAATTGCCCATGTTCCTCGAGTCCCCTCGATAGAGTGTGTGGACCGTAGGAATTTGCTGGACGGACTGATCGATCCGCTGAACCGATTCCGGATTCTTCGCGATACGAGGGATGGTCGTCTGTGGGTCTTCTATGTTTCTCCATTCCTCGGGAACATAGGAAGACAGGTTCTTTAATGTGCGTTTTCTTGGTTCTTCCACGAGCTTGGTCTTTGTCGCTGTCTGCATACTTCTGGTCGGTTGGCTAACTCTCTTGCTGACGTATGAGAACGCATTCACTCTGCAGACGTCAAGCTGTATCTAGCTGGAGATGGGCGGACGCCGGGCGGCTCTGGCATCGGCGGGCTGGTCAGGGACTTAGGCTGGGCCAGATCGAGAAGAACTCGATGCGGCTGGCGAACCCTCCCTGGCTGCGGAGTTCCTTCATCCGATCACGCCCCGGTCGTCCAAAGGATTCTCAGTTCGCCTTGCACCATTGCGAAATCCCTGTCTGCTGTGGCCAGTTCAGCTTTTCGTTGCTTGGCCAGCGACGCTGCAAAGCAATCGGCGTAGGGCAGCTTGTGCGTCGCGCGAAGCTCGGCCGCGAGCCGGGTCAGTTCGATATCGGCGTCCACCACATCGATCGGCAGTTGAGCGATCTCCTCAATGACCCTTTCTGCCGCTTCCTGCCCCTTTGCCCGCCAGACGGAGTAGAAAACCTCTCCCCAATTCACCACGCTCATCCACAAAGCTCGCTTGCCCTCCATGGCTTCACGAATTAGCTCCTCCACTCTGTCAGCGCCCGGCCGATCTTCGTAGAAAGCCATTAGTGCGCTGGCATCCAACACGGCGCGCTTCACAGTTGCCGATCCCGCTTGCGCTCTTCGAGGAGCACTCTCAGCGAGGAGGGATCACCCTTGAGCGACCCGCGCAGCCCTCGGACGAACTCCGGCGTGAGCGGCTGAAGCACGATCCTCTGTTTTTCTTCCAGGAACACCACCCGCGTGCCCTGTCGAATCCCGTACTTCCGCCGAAGCTTCGCCGGAATGACGAGCTGTCCCTTCGTCGTCACCGTTGCGGTTTCTCTCTTCATATCTCCACCGTATGCCAGCCTCCAGAATGTATACCATATTCCCATATGTAAGTCATCAGGATCGTTGTCTTACTTTGTGCGGGTGCCTATCCTGGCGGTTTACCCTGCTCGCCCTGCTTGCCCCGAGTGGTTCTCACGAGGGGAGCGTTGCGAAGGGAGCAAGCGTGCGTGTTCCGCCCTTCTCTCGCAATGGAACCGTCTTGTTTTCTTGCCCTTGCGCAATTCTCGTTCGAATAGCTCTAACGTCACTATTGACATGTAGTTAATTCTGTGCTATCATAGGGTGTGAGAGATTGGCCTTTAACACGCCTTGCGCATCCGACCAGGATGCGCATCCTGAGCGAGTTCCGCGAGTCGAAGGGCAGCCCTGCTACCGCCCCTCCTGAACGTTCCAACGTTTTAACGTTCAAACGTTCAACGTCTGTTCGTATCCCCTTTAGAATGCGCAGATCCGAAAAACGCATCTGTAAGTCCTTTGTAATGCGCAGATCCAAAACACTGGACTTAAAACCCTTTAGAATCCGCAGTTACAAAAAAAGACGGGGGGTGGGGGGAGTCCTACCTCGTCTCAAACTCCAAATGTGTTCTCTTGCGCTGTTCAACCTTCCAACCTGCCAACGTTCAAACGTGCCAACTTTACTTGGCGGATTCGCCCAAGGCCCGCAACTGTTCGGCGGCGGATTCGGGCGTGAGGTCGCGCTGCGGGGCGCAGAGGAGTTCGTAGCCGACCATGAACTTGCGGATCGTGGCGGAGCGCAGCAGCGGCGGATAGAAATGCGCGTGGAAATGCCACTCGGCATGTTCCTGTCCGTCGGTGGGACGCTGGTGGAATCCCATCGAATAAGGAAACGCGGTCTGGAAGAGATTGTCGTAGCGGGTGGTGAGCCGCTTCAGGATGGACGCGAGGGCATCGCGCTCGTCGGCCCCCAGGCCGGCGATGTCTTGCGCGTGGCGGCGCGAGAGGATCATCGTCTCGAACGGCCACACCGCCCAGAACGGCACGAGCGCCACGAAATAATCGTTTTCGCAGACGATGCGCAGCCGGCTCTTCCGCTCGAGTTCCAGGTAGTCGCAGAGCAGGCACTTTCGCGCGCGCGCGAGGTGTTCCTGAAAGTGATGCGCTTCCTTGGCCGGCTCATTCGGAATCGTGCGGTTGGCCCAGATCTGGCAATGGGGATGCGGATTGCTCGCGCCCATCATCGCGCCGCGGTTCTCGAAAATCTGCACGTAGCGAATGTCTTCGCGAGCGCCCAGCTCGGCGTATTGCGCGGACCACACGTCGATCACGGCGCGGATCTGCGCGACGGTCATCCGCGGAATCGTCAGATTGTGCTGCGGGGAAAAGCACACGACGCGGCAGATTCCGGGCTCGGCTTCGGCGACGATTAGCCCGCGGCGCTCGGCGTCGAGCTTGAGTTCGGGCGCGCCCGGCCGCAGCGCGGCGTAGTCGTTCTCGAAGACGAACGTGGATTCGTAGGACGGGTTGCGATGGCCGCCCGCGCGCGCGTTCCCCGGGCAGAGATAGCACGAGGGATCGTAGGTCGGCGATTCTTCCGCGGAGGGCGGCTCGACCTGGCCTTGCCACGGACGCTGCGTGCGGTGCGGCGAAACCAGCACCCAGTCGCCGCTGAGCGGGTTGTAGCGCCGGTGCGGCGTCTTCATCAAGTCATCCGGAAGCATGTTGCTCCGTTCTCTACGGAAATGCGAGCCGCGTTCACTCCGCCGGGCCGGCCCCCTCCGCCGCCGAGCAAACGTAAATGGGCGGGGTGCGTCCCGTGGCGCGCTCGTATTCCCGCCGCACGATCTTCTCAAACTCCGGCACGGCCGACGAGCGCACGAGATTCACGGTGCTCCCGCCAAAACCTCCGCCGGTCATGCGCGCGCCGAGCACGCCGTCGATCCCGTTGGCGATCTCCACGAGGAGGTCGAGCTCGCGGCAACTGACTTCGTAATCGTCGCGCAAGCTGCGGTGCGATTCGCCCATGAGTTTGCCGAAACGCGCGAGATTGCCGGACCGCAAACATCCTGCGGCTTCCTGAACGCGCTCATTCTCGGAGCAGACGTGCCGGCAGCGGCGATACACGGTGTCGGTGAGCGCCGAGCGGTGGCGCTCGAGCTGCTCGAGTGAGACGTCGCGCAGCGCGGAAATATCGTGAAGGTGCGCTCGAAGAGCATGCACGCCCGCTTCACACTGCATTCGCCGCTGGTTGTATTCGCTGTTCGCCAGTTCGTGTTTCACCAGGGAGTTGCAGATCACCAGTCTGACATCCCGATCGAGCGGAAGGAGCTCGTACTGCAAGGACCGGCAATCGAGGAGCAGGGCGTGGTCCCTCCTGGCGAAGCAGGCGATGAACTGATCCATGATCCCGCATTTCATGCCGGCGTACTCGTGCTCGGCAGTCTGGCAGGCTCTGGCGATCTCGCGTCGGTCGAGCTGCACGTTGGCGAGTGCAAGGAAGGCGTAGGCGCAGGCGACTTCGAGCGAGGCGGAGGAACTCAAGCCCGAGCCCAGGGGAACATCGCCGGCGATGTACAGGTTGGCTCCCCGCAGCGATTGGCCGCCGCGTTGAAGAACGGCCGCCACGCCGCGAACGTAATCGCTCCAGTGTCCCGTGGGCGCCGCAGCGATGCCGGCCAAGGGGGATACGCGGCCCTCGCCGAAGTTCTCCGAGTAGGCGTGCACGCTTGCATCGGGGCGCGGTCCAATCGCCGCCCAGGTTGCGAACTGGAGCGCCGCGGGCACGACGAAACCATCGTTGTAATCGGTGTGTTCGCCGATGAGGTTGACACGCCCGGGCGCGCGGAAGACGAGCGGCTCTCCTCCGAACACGCGGCGGAAGCCGTCACTGACCGACTTCGCGGAGGGGGTGAGCTCGCCGGCGAAAGTGTTCGCGGAGGGAATCGTCTGTGTTGCGTCTAGGCGATCGTCGATGGACATTTATATATATACGGTCGGGACACCCGAGACTGCACTACTCCAGCAGCAATGACCCGTCATGATACGACGGTCGGCACCCGAATACATCATCCCAAAGACGTACGGGAAGGGGCAATGGCGGAAGAAAGGGAGGATGTCCAGCACTGCACGCGCATCACGCCCAGGCCGAATACCCACCCCCGCGGAGCTGCGTCATACACGCTGAGCACCGTTGTCTTCCGGAAGAAGCGAGTGGGGCGGCTCCGATCGAAATACTACTGGGGCTATTGAGGAGACTGGGCTCGCGTTTCCTCAAGAGCTTTCTCCGCTAGTCCCTGGATATTGCGGACTTGGTCGCTGGTTGGGCCAGTGGGTACGAGCTTGAGAAAGGCGTCGGCATCGCGCAGAAGGGAAGCGTTGTCATGCGTCTGCAGATGGGTATTGATGAGCAAGAGATAGGTTTCTGCATTGTCAGGCTTCAAATCGCGAGCCTTCATGGCAACGATTTCTGCTTCACGGGGGCGCTTGAGGCCGAGCAAGGTGCGAGCCATCTCGAAATGGCCGCGCCAAGCGGAGTCGTGGAGCGCGATCCCTTTGCGCAAAATGGGCTCGGCTTCCGCGAAACGCTTAAGATCGTTGAGCATGCCGGCGAGATCGATCATCGCGTCGGCGTATTTCTCGCCACTCAGTTCAATCGATTTTCGGAGCGACGCTTCCGCCACCGCAGAATCGCCCAATCTGTACTGCGCAAAGCCCATTGCCGCGTACGCTTCGTAGTAGGAAGGAAACTTTACGATCGCGCTTTGGAACTGGGCGACGGCCCCGTGAAAGTCCGATTTCTCACGCATGAGTTTCACACCCTTTTCGAAAGCGTCGTGCGCCTTTGGAGGCACACCCAATTGGTGCACGGAAATCGTCTCAGCGGGAGTCGAGGTTGACTCTGGGCTCAGAGGATGCAGGTCAAGGTTCAGGTGGATCCCAGTCATTCCCTCAGAGGGGGGCACCATCTGACGGAGAGGCGAGTAACCATCCTTTTGGGCGATGACGTAGCAATCGGAACCACACCAATCGTCGAAGAAGTATGCCCCCTCGAGACCGGAATAGGTTGTCGCAAAGATCACGCCAGCAGAATTCTGTAATTCGAGTCGGGCCGATTCAACGCCTTGTTTCGAGCCTTCCTCACGGATGTAGCCGGACACTGGTTTTTTTTACGTGGTTGAAGCCGGTCTGCCCAAAGCAAGAGGGTCCAAGTAGAACAATCAAGGAAAGAAAACCCCAGGCGTATTGTCTGCGCTTAATAGATCCCCCGAGATGACAACCATTTGCATTTTACCACGCAGCAGAGCAAACGGCGGCGCAAGACAACTGAACACAGGGCCAACAATGGGTGGGGCACCCGCGGTCAGCCGGTACGAGGCCAACCAAGACAGACGAAGGGAACTAGTCCGGTTCGTTCGGTCCGCCCACGGGATCGTACACGGATCAGACCATGCCGATCCGAACGGCTGGCAGGGTTTTGCGCAATTTCATTGGCGGTCGAGAAGCACCTCCACGCCGTTGAGAGGGAGCTCGACCGTCGTTTCATCGACGCCCGCGAGCAGCGCCTTCATCGCGTGTGGAAGCGCAACGCGGCGGTTCTCTGTGCTGTGATTGATCAGGATGAGTACCTGCTTGGCGGCGCCTGTTCGCCGGAGGACCTCGATCCCGTCGGGCACGGGACCGAAAGCAGGAGTGACTCCGCTCTTCTGCACCATCCATTGCGCCGCCGCGGCCATGAGTTTGTCGTCGAGTACGGCGCCGATATAGGTGATGCGGCCCTGGCCATAACCCCTCGTCAGGACCGCGGGCTGACCATCGAGCCAGCCGTTGGCTTGTCCGTATTGCAGCAGCGTCTCCGCGTCCTTTGCAGAGGCCTTCAACTGTTCAGCCCAGATGGTGACTTCGCCGCTGCCCCATGCGCCCGTGACGGGGAAATCCTTGTCCAGCGCGTAGTATTGCTCGACGCGGCCTCCTAGAGCGTCCACAAGAAACCCCGGTTGGCGCTGCGGCAAAAGTGTGTTGAATTCGTCCTTCATCCCCGAGCGAGGCCCCAAGACAAGATGGCCGCCGTTCTGGACATACTCGAGAAGATGAGCGGCTAGGTCCTTGGGGATGAGATTCAAATCCGGCGCCACGACGAGCTTGTAGTCGCCGAGCGGCGCGTACGGGCTGACCACATCGATCGATTGAGAAAGCGCGCGGAGCGCGTGGTAGTAACTCTTGAGAAGTCCGACTTGATCGTATTTCGAGGTGTGTTTCTGCCAATCGATGGCCCAGCGGCTCTCGTAGGAATTCAGGAGAGCCACCTGCGACACGACCTCCGTGCCGCGGAGGCTGTCCTGGACTTTGGCAAATTCCTTTCCCGTTTGGCTGACTTCGTCGAGCAAAGGAACGGGCGTCCCGTCGGGGCCGACGAGCGTGCCGTGGTATTGCTCCTGGCCGTTCAGAGCGCTGCGCCACTGCCAGTAGCTCAGGGCATCGGCGCCATGACCGATTGCTTCCCACGCCATCACACGCACTTCGCCTTTGTTCAGGAAGTTGTTCACGGCGTGCCAGTTCACAGCGCCGGGCTGCGTTTCCATGACCCAGAAGTTCCGGCGTTTGAAGCCGCGCGTCAGATCGTGGGACAGTCCGTTGAAATCGGGGTCGAGGTGGCCGCTTCCAACGTAGTCATCCCAGGACGAGAATGTTAGGGGCTCATTTATGGCGTAATGGTCGAACCCGTCGAAGAAGCCCATCAAATTTCCGGTGACGAACTGCCGCGTGTCTGAGTGCTGGCGAATTACTTCAATCTGGTTCTTCTGGTATTCATTCCAGGCATAGGTGACGAAGCGTTTCCATTCGAGCATAAGCCCCGGATTGTGCGCGCCCACGGGGATGGGAATTTCCGACCAGTTGTCGTAAGTCTCGCTCCAGTAAGCGGTGGTCCAGTGCTGATTCAGACTGTCTAGCGTCTTGTACTTCGCTTTGAGCCAATCCTGGAACTGGCGGCGGGCATCGTCGTCATAGGACATCAAGGCGTAGCCATACTCGTTGTCGATTTGCCAGCCGACGACGTTAGGATCATGGCCGAAACGGATGGCCATCTGTTCGGCAATACAGCGGCAGAACTCGCGATAACGGGCAGAAGTGACCGAGCCATGGGCGCGGTTGCCGTGCGTGACGCGCTGGCCGTTCGGCTCGACGCGCAGAGTGTCCGGATATTTCGAAGTGAGCCACGCGGGCGGCGCCGCCGTGGGCGTTCCGAGCACGATGGCGATATGGTGTTTCTCCGCCAGGCGAATGGCCCGCTCAAGCCAGTCAAATTCAAAGCGGCCTTCCGAGGGCTCCATGGTGCTCCAGGCAAACTCGGCTATGCGCGAGACGTTGATATGCGCCGCTTCCATCAGGCGCAGATCTGCTTCCCAGCGCGATTCCGGCCACTGCTCCGGGTACCAAGCCGCTCCCATCAGGATGGCGTTGCGTTCGGGAATCTGAGTGGGAATGACCTTGGTCGGAGACGTGGTGGAAGGAGTAGGCGTTTGCGCTTGTGCGGCGAACACAACCAAGACGGCCACTGCGAAGATTCTGCAAAGGCGTGACAGCAGCATGATGACCTCCCCTGAATTCGTCCAAGATTACGGCGTAACTGTGACCGGCTCACCGGAATACTGCACCGCCCGATCGGCTTGCTCGGACGGGCTGATTCCCACGCCGTGGTTTTCCCCAACGAAGACGATTCGGAAGGTGCGCGCTTCGAGCATCCCCGGGAACTTGCCCTTTCGCTCGCCGATCGTTAGCGCCTGTTTGGCATCATCCCAGTGCAAGGGAATCGTGGCGTACACTCCTTTTTCGTAGTCGTAGGTGTCGCCCTCATCTTCGTAAAGCGTGAAATCGCCGTCAGCGCCGCGATACACGCGCAGCTCGATCGGGTCGGCAGGTTTCTCGCTGGCGTATTCGACATCGGGCCCCATCGGCAGGATGGAGCCCGCACGAACGTACAGCGGGATCTGGTCGAGGGGCGCGCTTGCATCGATCGCCTTGCCGCCCTCCGCCGCAATACCCGTCCAGAAGTCGTACCACTTCGCTTGGGGCAGGTAGAGATGCCGCGCGGCGGCGCCGGGTTCGGTTACCGGATTCACAAGGATGAACGGGCCGAAGAGGAACTGGTCGCCGATGTTCTGAGCTCGCACGTCGGTGCGGAAATCCATGACGAGGGGACGCATGATCGTGTATCCCTCGCTCGTGGTCTTCCACGCGAGCGAATAAATATACGGCAGCAGACGATAGCGCAGGCGATCGTAGCTCACGAGGATCCTCTGCGCCTCCGGGCCGTACGACCAGATCTCATTCTGGTCGGGATTGTAACGGGTTCCGTGAGCCCGGAAGATGGGGCAAAAGGCACCGAACTGGAACCAGCGCACGTAGAGCTCGCGGTAAGCCGGATCGCTGGGACTGGCGCCGACGAAACCGCCGATATCGGTCGTCCAGTACGGAATGCCGGAGACGGAGAGATTCAAGCCGGCAGGAATCTGGCGCCGGAAAGTCTCCCAATTGGGGTCCACGTCGCCGGACCACATCGCCGCGGAATTGCGCTGGCTTCCGGCATATGCCGACCGGGTAAGGATGAAGACGCGCTTCCGGTCGGAGGCACTTCTCTGTCCTTGGTAGACGGCCGTGGTGGTCAAGAGGGGGAACTCGTTGGCGTATCGCGCGCCGTTGCCAATGGCGAGCTTGCTGGTGACCAGGATGTTGGTCTCGCGTCCTTCGGTTTCTGGTTCGGTGGTGTCCAGCCACCAGGCATCAACGCCGATCTTGAAGAGCGCGTCGTTCATCAGCTTCCAGTAGTACTTGCGCGCCTCGGGGTTGAACGGATCGTAGAGCGCCTGGCCGACAGGATGGAAGCTGGGAGCGATGGTGCGCCCAATGAAGAACCCGCGCTTGTCCATCTCTTGATAAACGGGATCCAGCACTTCGGGATGATCCGGCGGGTGAGGCCGGAAGAAGGGCCAGACCGACATCATCAGGTGGACATTGTCCTTGTGCAGGTCGTCGATCATGCCCCGGGGGTCGGGATAGCGTTTTGAATCGAAGACGGGATCGCCCATGGTGACCCACCAGAACCAATCCTGCACGATGTTGTCCAGCGGTATGTGCAGCTCGCGATACTTGTGAGCGACGCCGAGGATTTCTTCCTGGGTCGAGTAGCGGTTCTTGCACTGCCAGTAGCCGTAGGCCCATTTGCCGAAGAGCGGCGCCTGGCCGGTCAATTCACGGTAGGCGGCGATGATGTTGTCGAAGCCAGGGCCGTAGAGGAAGTAGTAGTCCATCGCGTCGGCGACTTCCGAACTGTAGTAAAAGGAGTGGACAAAGCGGTTATTGAAGCGGCTGCGTGAGCCGTTGTTCCAGAAGAGGCCGTAGCCATTGCTGGAAAGAAGGAAGGGGATCGAGATATTCGTGTTGTCCTGGGAGATGTCGACGGCTTCGCCGCGGTAATTCCACACGCCGGCTTGGTGTTGGCCGAGACCATAGAAGGCCTCCTGGGTGGCCCACATGTTGACGAAGCGCTCCGGGTGGTAGGTCTTCTCGCCGTTCACCTCGGCGGGCGTCAGCGTTCTGCTGTCTTCTTGCGCGAGCGGCTTACCCGCTTCGTCCTCGAAAACCACGGCGGAGTTCTCCAGATTTACCTTCACGGTCAGCCGCGCGGTCTTCAGGGCGATGGCCTTCGCCGGCTGGCCCGCCGTGAAGGCTGTCGTGAGGAGCGTGAAATCCGTGTGCGGCCAGCTCGTCTTCGTGACGATGAAATCGGTCCTCTGCGGTACGGCGGGCTCCAGCGAGTACACGACATGGACGATCGAGTCGGCGCAGACCTGCAGGCGCAGGTAACCGGTCTTGAGCGCGATGAGCACGCCGTCCGGCTGCTGATTGAAACCGGTGACGGGATTGAGGGGGTTCCATTGGGCGCGAGCGGTGACGGCCAGGCCGAGGATTACAAACACCGAGAACCCAAGAACCGGGCGGCGGAATCTATGCATGGCGTTGTTCCTTTCTGATTTCCCGGTCATGATTCCATCCAGTGGGCGGCCCAATCGTGATGCCCGGAAGAGGGGCTGCCGTACCCCTGGCATCTTCGCAGCGCGTCGATACGTTTAGGCAGACTCCGCGATCGGGACTAGTGGGCAGCTCCAGCCGCCGGAGTGAATAGCTCCAATCTGATGTGCCACGAAACCGATTGGCCCGGCTGGAGCAGGACCATTCCCGTGTCGGTCTTTCCCCAAAGTTTCTTGTTGAACGGATCGACCAGATTGAACTGAGGTTCGACGGCGACGAAGTTCTTATCCGGCGGCGCGTAGACCTGAACCGCCTTGACTTCCGGCGAAAGAGCAAGAATGCGCAAGCCATAATTCGCCGCGGGATCCGTGATCTCGATGACGGCGTTGCCGCCGGCATTGCGCTGGATGCCGGTGAAGCTGTCGTCCAGGAACAGCGTGCCCAGCGGCGCGCCACCCGGAGCCGTAAAGTCGAACGGGGTGCCTTTCACCGGAACGATCTGGCCAATGGGGAACACGTCGTCGTAGTTGTTGGCCGGAGCCCGCAAGGTGCAGGGGAGATGCAAGCGTGCCTGCTGCCGATCGCCGCTGGGGAAAGCGAAGTAGGGATGAGCGCCAATGGCCATCGGCAGCGGTTCGCTCCCGACATTTTTCGTGGCGACGACGATATCCAGCGCATTGTTTTTGAGCGTGGTGCGGACGCTGACGTCGGTCTTCGACGGCCAATGACCGCCAAAATCGCCGGCGTGGAAGATGCCGGAAGCGCTCGACTCAGCGGGCCCATCCTGGTACTTCACATCCTCGAACTTGGCGGAGAGAATCAGTCCGTGCATGGCATGTTTCTCGGCGCCGGGATTCTTTCCCTTCCAATTCGCCGGAAGAGAGAGCGTCTTGCCGGCAACCGTGGTCTCGATGGTCTTGCCGTCGGGAGAAAAGGTTCCGCGAATACGGTTGGGATAGGGCAGGAGAATGGCGCTGCCGAGCATAAAGGCCCTGTTCCCGAATTCATCATCACCGTTGTCCAGCAACTGTTTGGCATCGGCCAATCCAGGGGAAGCGATCACATCGATCTCGCCCTTGCCAGGGAGCCACGCTTTCAATTGCAGCAAGTTCATGCCGCGGCCCGGCAAAACGATCGCTTCGAGGAACTGGGGTTTGGTCTTGTCAGCCGGGCTGGGGCGCGTGAGGGTGATGACCGGTTCCCCGCCGATGGTGATCGTCTGAGAGTTTGCGGCTGCTTGTGCCTGTGATGTCATTCTGGACGCTCCCGATAGAACTCTTTTGGATGCGAAGCCGAGGCTGAGCAAGATGGTTAAAACAAGAAGCGAGTAGATCCAAGATCTTTTCATCGATTAACTCCCCGTTCCGTTTGCGCGCAAAGGCTGGCGGTCGTGCCTTGCCGTCCCTCGGGACGGTCGGTGCTCCGAAGCGTACTGCATAATCGCGTCCAATTCCATATCGGTGTCTTACGGCGAGAAAACGGCCGCAGGAAGACCGATGGGCGACATGGGACATTCACTTGGGGTAACGACACCAGCGCATTCCGCCACGGACCTGGTGATTCCGAAGGCTCAATGAGTTATGATCTCCGCCGGCGTCCCCGGGATTTGTCGGGGAGTGCAAGCGGGTATGGTGATCGGGGAACGAGGACAGCGGTAGGACGGCACGAGGCAGCGACGTCAGGCGTTGGGGCAGCGTGCCAGCAAGTTCAGGTAAGGACCACTCTAGCTAACGGAGGGAAAGCTCGAACCCTATGACCCCACTTCTAGCGTTGGTCACCTCGCAGCGGCTGTTGCATCTCTCACCCATCGATCTGATCATCGTGATTTTCTATTTTGCGCTGGTTCTGGCGATCGGCTTCTATCTCAAGGAACACGCCAAGACCGGTGAAGACTTTTTCATGGCCGGGCGCGAGATGACGGCCTGGATCGCAGGTCTCAGCTTTCTTTCCGCGAATCTCGGTTCCCTCGAGCTGATGGGTTGGGCCGGGGCCGCCTATCAATACGGAATCCTGGCCACCCATTGGTATTGGATCGGCGCCATCCCGGCGATGCTCTTCCTCGCCCTGGTGATGATTCCGTTCTACTACATTTCGAGGACCCACTCGGTCCCCGGCTACCTCAAGCTGCGCTACGGCGAGCCCGCTCGCGCCCTCTCCGCCGTCTCGTTCGCCTTCATGACCGTGCTCATGAGCGGCATCAACATGTTCGCGATGGCGCTGGTCCTGAAGGTCGTGCTTGGCTGGAACATTCACGTCAGCATCTGGGTTTCCTCGATTACGGTGGCGATCTACGTCGCTCTCGGCGGACTGCGCTCAGCCATCTTTAACGAAGTGCTCCAGTTCATTCTCATTTGGGCCGGCGCGCTGCTGATTCCCATCCTGGGACTCGTCGAGGCGGGAGGGTGGCGCAATTTGCAGGCGAGCATCGCGCAGCGTGCCTCGGCTGAGTACACGCACCTGTGGAGCACCATGGGCTCGTTCAAAGATAACCCCATGGGGATTCACTGGACGGGCATCGTCTTCGGTCTCGGGGCGATGCTCTCCATGGGTTACTGGACCACGGACTTTCTCGTGGTGCAGCGCATCCTCTCCGCCAAGGACCTCCGCGCCGCCAAGCTGGCGCCGGTGATCGGGGCGGCCTTCAAGATGATGGTGCCGTTCATCGTGATTCTGCCGGGCCTGATCGGAATCGCGGTTCTCCCCATGCACCTCGTGGGAGAAAATGTCGCCAAAGTTACGGCTGGGGCGCACAGCTACAACGAAGTACTCCCGCTCCTGCTGGCTCGTTATTGCGGCCCGGGACTTCTTGGTCTGGGCATCACCGCGCTGATGGCCGGCTTCATGTCGGGGATGGCGGGCAATGTCAGCGCTTTCACGACCGTCTGGACGATAGACATCTACGCCGCGTTCTTCCACAAGACAGCGACCGACGAGCAGCGCGTCCGCATGGGCCGCTGGTGCACGGTGGTGGGCGTGATCGTGAGCATCGGCACCGCTTACCTGGTCATGAAATTCGGAAGCATCATGGACTACGTCCAGGCGCTGTTCAGCTTCTTCATTGCGCCGCTCTTCGGCACAGTAGTCCTCGGCATGCTTTGGAAGCGCATTACGGGTGCCGGCGGATTCTGGGGCCTCTTGGCGGGCACCTGTTCTTCCATCGGCATGTTCGTTTGGGTGAAGATGGATCCTTCAGCGTTGCGCTATATCGCTCTCTCGCCCTACGCGAAGGCTATGGCGGAGAACATGTACCGGGCGCTGTGGTGTTCGATCATCTGCATAGTGGTGACGATCGTGGTCAGCCTGCTGACCAAGCCGAAGCGGGACAGCGAGTTGAGGGGTCTCGTGTATGGGCTGACTGATATTCCGTCCGAACAGTTGGTGCCGCTATACAAGCGGCCGATTTTCTGGGCGGCCATCGTGGCAATTGGATTTGTGATTCTCAATCTTCTCTTCTGGTGAGGACAATGAGACCTGGCGGCGGATCCATATCGATTTGGTTCTTTGTCGGAATCTCTCTTCTCTTCAACGGCTTGCTGATTGCGGGGGCTGGAATCTATCAACTCGTGCACCCCCCGCTCCAACCGAGCATCGTGCTTTTCCATGTGCACGCAAATGTCTGGTGGGGAGCTCTCATGGCGGTGCTGGGAATAGTCTACTGCTACCACTACGCGCCGAGCCGAGAAGCCCGCAGAAACGCGGCGGGTCCGAAATAAGGCCAGGGAAGGCAGAGACGGGGGACTTATGGGCAATTCCAAGATGACCATGGGTGTGATCGTCGGGAATCGAGGTTTCTTTCCCGACGAACTGGCCAAGACCGGCCGCGAGGAGATCCTGCAGTCTTTGCAGAAAGCGGGAATGGAGGTCGTGGCGCTCGGGCCGGAGCAGAGCAAATATGGGGCAGTCGAGACGCATGAGGAGGCCAAGCGCTGCGCCGAGCTGTTTCGCGCCAGCAGCGGGCGGATCGACGGCGTGATCGTCTCGCTGCCGAATTTCGGCGACGAGCGCGCCGTGGCGGATACGCTGCGGCTGTCGCGTCTGAACGTTCCGGTGCTGGTGCAGGCGACGCCCGATACGCCGGCGAAGATGACCATTGCCCACCGGCGGGACAGCTTCTGCGGCAAGATGTCCGTCTGCAACAATCTGAAGCAATACGTGATCCCCTACTCGCTCACGACTCTGCACACGGTCAGCCCGGACAGCGCGGAGTTTCGCAAGGACCTCGAGTGGTTTGCCGGAGTATGCCGGGTGGTGAAGGGGTTGCGGAATTTGCGGGTTGGGGCGATCGGCGCGCGCCCCGCGGCGTTCAATACGGTGCGTTACAGCGAGAGAATTCTCGAGTCGCAGGGAATCACCATCGAGACGCTCGATCTTTCTGAAGTTCTCGGGCGGATCGGCCGGATGAAAGATACCGACGAGCTCGCCGTCGCGAAACTCCAGGCGATTCGAAAATACGTTTCGACGAGCGGCGTGCCCGAGGCGGCGCTGCTGAAGATGGCCAAGCTCGCGGCCGTCGTGGAGCAATGGATGAAGGCGGTGGATGCGCAGGTCAGCGCGGTGCAGTGCTGGACGTCCCTGGAGGAAAACCTGGGGATCGTGCCGTGCACGATCATGAGCATGATGAGCGACGATTTGATGTCCAGCGCCTGCGAAGTGGACGTCTGCGGCACGATCAGCATGCACGCCCTGCGCCTTGCTTCGGGAACGCCCAGCGCTCTGCTCGACTGGAACAATAATTACGGAGCCGACCCGAACAAGGCCGTGTGCTTCCACTGCAGCAATCTCCCCAAACACTTCTTCAAGGAAGTGAAGATGGAGTATCAGGCCATCATCGCGGGCACGGTGGGAAAGGCCAACACCTTCGGCACGTGCGAGGGCCGCGTGAAGGCCGGTCCGATCACCTACGCGCGGTTCTCGACCGACGACCAGGCGGGCAAGGTCCGGGGCTATCTGGGGGGCGCGAAGTTTACCGACGATCCTCTCGAAACGTTCGGCGGCGCGGGAGTCGTCGAGATTCCGAAGATGCAAGAGCTGCTGCGCTACATCTGCGAGAACGGTTTCGAACACCATGTGGCAGCGAATTTTTCCACCGTGGCGGGCATGCTTCACGAGGCAGCCACGCGGTACCTGGGCTGGTCAACGTACTGGCACGAGGGCTGAGGGCAGCGCTGTTGTGTTTGGCTAACTCCTGTAGACTCAATGTGGTAGGACTCCGTTACCGGCGGGAGCAGTTGCCCTCTGCGGCATCGTCGCATCGGAGCGCACCTCGGCTGCCGCCCGGGAGTTTCTCGATTCTCCTCTTCGGAACAAGAGAGAGCGAAAAATGAGTACCTTTGGACCGGCTGTCTTGACGGGCGAAATTTCCGAGAAGCTTGCTCGGCTCCAAAAGCTGATGCAGGAGAAGCAGTATGTGGGCATTTGTCTGGCGCTGGCGCACAACTTCGCCTGGATCACCGGCGGCCTTGCCGACAACCAGATTGCCCACTCGAGCGAAGTAGGAAGCGCGACTCTCGTCATCTTGCGGGATGGGCGCAAATTTGTGGTCGCGGCGCACAGCGAGGTTCCCCGGTTGATGGACCAAGCTCTCGAAGAACTCGGATACGAACCGATCGAAACGAAGTGGTACGCGCCGGGGGGCAGCCTCTCTGGGCAACTCGGCGTTTCAGGGACAATGGGCAGCGACGTTCCGCGGAAAGATTGCGTTGTGGCGGACATCGCTCGTTTGCGGAGAGAACTGACCGAAACGGAGATCCAGAAGTACGAGAGTGCGGGACGCCAGTGCGCCGAGGCAGTCGCGGAAGTGACCCGGCAAGTACGGCCCGGCATGACGGAACGGCAGATTGAGACGATGACCGCGAACGCCCTGATGCAGCACGGGCTTCGTCCCACCGTGCTCCTGATCGGTTCCGATGAACGGATCTATCGTTACCGCCACTGTCTTCCCTCGGATAAGCCGGTGCGCAAGTACGCCATGGTCAACGTGTGCGCGCGGCGATGGGGACTGGTTGTGTCGACGACGCGATTCATACACTTTGGGCCGCTCGACGGGGAGTTGCGCAATCGTCTGCGCGCCGCGGCAATCGTCCATGCGAACTATCTGGCGGCGCTGCGCCCCGGCCGGCGCGCGGCGGACATTTTTGAAAGCGCCAAGAAGTGGTATGCGGAACAAGGCTTTCCGGGAGAATGGGAGTTCCACCACCAGGGCGGCGGAACAGGATATAAGGAGCGCGAATACATCCTGCTTCCCGATTCAGCAGAAGTCGTGTTCGAGCACGAAGCGTTCGCCTTCAACCCCACGGTTCAGGGCGCCAAGGTGGAAGACACCGTGATCGCATTCCCGGATCGCGTCGAGAATATCACCACGCTTGCGGATTGGCCGGCGATCAACGTCGTGGTGGACGGGAAGTCCTACGGTTGCCCGGACATTCTCATCCACGGAGGGCCGCAAACCGAGTGGAAGGATCCGGCCGCGCCCGTAAAGGTGGATTGACGTCCAAGGAACAGATGATGCTCGAAGCGCTGCGTGAAGAAGTTCTGGAAGCCAATCTGGAACTGGTGCGCCGGGGACTCGTGCTCTACACGTTCGGCAATGCCAGCGGCATTGCCCGCGAGGATGGCCTCCTGGTGATCAAACCCAGCGGGGTCTCTTACGAAACGATGAAGCCTGCCGACCTCGTCGTTGTCAGTTTGGACGGGAAAATCGTGGAAGGGACGTTGCGGCCCTCTTCCGACCTGCCCACGCACCTCATCCTCTACCGGTCGTTCCCCTCGATCGGCGGGATTGCGCACACGCACTCGCGCGCGGCTACCGCATGGGCCCAAGCGCAGCGCGAGATTCCCTGCTTCGGCACCACCCACGCCGATTATTTTCACGGACCGATCCCGGTCACGAAGCCGCTGAGTCCGGCCGAGATTCGCTCGGATTACGAGGCCCATACGGGCCAGGCTATCGTCCGCCGCTTCAAGAAGCTCGATCCGCTCGATTTTCCGGGCGTGCTCGTCGCTGGCCATGCCCCTTTCTGCTGGGGCAAGACCGCCGCGGATGCCGCGCACAATGCCGCGATCGTCGAAGAGATCGCCGCCATGGCCCTCGAGACGATCACCGCAAATCCCAAGGTGCGTCCAATTCCCCGTGCGCTCCACGACAAGCACTTCTTCCGCAAGCACGGCAGCACCCGCTACTACGGCCAGAAGTAGCCCGGGAAGAAACCGTAGTGACTCATTCTCGCTCTCTGTGTGGCGAGGCTGAAAGGCTTCAGCTCCACACAGACTGAGCGCCGTCAACGCTTACCTGAAGTCCTGACTTGGGGCAGAGGAAGAATCTTGAACGACACTGTGTTTGTCGCTACGGAGCCGTGCCAGGCCTCGAAGGGCAACGCCTTTACGGCCTCATCCGTGAGTCCGGGTCCACGCAATCCCGCCAGGAGGCCACCGGATGAGTACACCGCGGAAAGCGTGTAGTTTCCGGGTTTGCGCAGATACGCGAAAGTGTCCGGGCCAATTCGGTGCTGCGTCACAAAAGAGTCTCCGGGGTAGAGCAGCAAGTAGGAACGCAGGAGCGCAGCCGCCTGATCCTCTTTGGGCCCACCAGAAACTCCAAAGTCATCAGCGATCAATACCATTCCAGGAGAAGGGTGACCTTGCTCATCTCGCAGTTCGAATTTGATGTGTGCAATAGAGATAGCACTGCCGCCCCCTGCGTCTGACATCGAGTGTGCAACTAGGAGCGGTTGTTTCCCGAGATTGGAGATACGTATCTCGAATTCGACAACTTCCCCCGCAAAGAGAACCTTCTTCTGGAAGGCTAATCGAACGGCAAGATCCCGTTCTGATGTGTGATTCTTAGCCGATGTCTGCGCGTGAGAACGAAGAGGCAGAACAAAGATGCAAACGCAGGCCAGGCAGCGGATCGCCAGACCCAAGAGAGTATTCATCATGCCACCCCCGCGCCGTTGCCGAAACTTCGCCCAGAGACCGCAGCGCAGGATAAATGCGCCGATACACCTCGTAGTTGCGCTGCATCGCCGCGGAAACCCTGGTATCGAGCGGGACACGCTTGGCGATGCGGATGATCGAATCGCAGGCCTCGTCCACCGACGGCCAGGTTCTTGCACCCACTCCGGCCAGAATCGCTGCGCTGTATGCGGCTCCCTCTTCGGTCCCGACGATTTCCACCTCGTGGCCAAAGGCATCGGCCTGGATCTGCCGCCAAAGCGTCGAGCGCGCGCCGCCGCCCAAGCGAACGCACCCCACGCAATGATGAGCGCCCGCGTCCCGCCGGTTCCGACGTCGATGCCCAGCAGTTCTGTGCTCATGTTCGTCTTCGGCTCCTACACGAAATTGCGCCGAGGTGGAGAGGCGCTTAAAGACTTGCGGTGCGCTCTATTATGCTCAACTGGGCTTATGATGCATCATTCCTTGAACTCTCAGGAGCCAGAAATTGCTCACGGGCCGAAATCACCACCTCGACGATACTCGGATGAAAGGAGAACCATGTTAGTCACCAGACGAACTGCATTGGGCATTCTGGCCGGTGCTTTTCCCGCATTGAGAGCCGCCCGCCTTTTCAGCACGGACGACTCCGCAAACGCAGTGCTGCGTGGGCCGTTTCAGGCGACGCGTGAATCACTAAAGACGTACCGCATCCCGGAATGGTTTCGCGACGCAAAGTTCGGCATCTGGGCTCATTGGGGACCACAATCCGCTGCCGAAGCCGGCGACTGGTACGCCCGGAACATGTACATCCAGGGCCAGCCGCAGTACGAACACCACCTCAAGCATTATGGCCATCCCTCGAAATTCGGCTTCAAGGACGTCATCCCCACGTGGAAGGGCGAGAAGTTCGATCCGGACTATCTGGTAAGCCTCTACAAGAAGGTCGGCGCCAAGTACTTCGTGAGCATGGGTGTGCATCACGACAATTTCGATTTGTGGAACTCGAAGCACAATCGCTGGAACGCGGTGAAGATGGGGCCGAGAAAAGACATCGTCGGCTTGTTTCGTCAAGCGGCGTTGAAGAACGGTCTGCACTTTGGAGTCAGCGATCATCTGTGGATCAGCTACAAGTGGTTCGCCGTCAGTCACCTGAGCGACAAAGACGGTCCCTTAGCGGGCGTGCCGTATGATGGCGCTGATCCGAAGTGGGCTGATTTATACCACACGATCGACGATCCCAATCTGCTCACCGCCAAACTGGATTGGAAGGAGGACGGAATACCGGAGTCGTGGAAGCGGCACTGGTTCTTGCGCATCAAGGACCTGATCGACCAGTACGACCCCGACTTTCTCTACGTCGATGGCCACCTTCCGTTTCAACAATACGGGCTGGATTTGTTGGCGCACTTTTACAGCCAGAATGCGCAACGGCGCGGCGGAAAGGTCGAAGCGGTTTACACCAGCAAGCGAAAGGAAGATTGCGAGACCGGGACATGCGTGCTGGATCGCGAACGGGGGGTCGTCGAAAGCATCTGGCCAAACGCTTATCAAACGGACACGTGCGTCGGCAACTGGCATTACGATCGCGACGTAAAGTACAAGTCGCCCAAAATGGTCATGGACATGTTAGTGGACGTGGTCAGCCGCAACGGCAACCTCCTGCTGAATTTTCCGTTGCCTTCGAACGGCATGCTCGACACACAGGAGCTCAAGATTCTGTCGGAAATCACGCGCTGGATGTCCGTCAACAGCGAGGCGATCTACGGCACACGGCCGTGGAAGATGTTCGGCGAAGGCCCAAGCACGGCAGCGTCCGCCACGGCGGGCGAATTCAACGAGAACAACCGCAAAGCCCTGACGGCTGAAGACGTTCGTTTCACGACCAAGGGGCGTGCGCTCTACGCATTCGTGATGGGTTGGCCTGAAAAGCAAATTGTCATCGCACCGTTGGCCACCACGAGCAGGTACGCCACGGGCAAAATCGCAAACGTCGAATTGCTCGGTTCTCCCGCCAAGTTGGAATGGAAGCAGGATGAGACCGGGCTCAAGATCCAGTTGCCACCCGAGAGGCCGAGCGACCACGCCGTCGCTTTCAAGATCTCCGGGCTCGACTTGGGGTAGGCTTCTCTCAGCTATTGCGCCGGTGCGGCTGCCATCTTATGTGTAGTCAGTGAGATGGGGGTGTTGATCCATTTTGGCGATCTGCTATAACTCTGAGCCGCATCACGTTCACTCTTGCTACGGCAGGACGCAGTGATTCATCGCGCTCCTGGACGCTGGAAGGTGCGCGCGCATGAGGAGTTGCGGCGAAGGGGTGTACTTGAGTGGTTCGCTCAACGTGGAGTCCCCATGGCTAAGAATTCGAGGTTCGCTGTCGTGACATGCATTCTGCTTCTTGCCGCGGGAATGCTTGCCGGGCCGTTTGCATTTTCCGCTCCGGATGACAAACAGTCCGCGCTGGCCCCGGTACCCCCAATGGGGTGGAACAGCTGGGATTCCTACGGCACGGCGGTGCGCGAGGAAAACGTCAGGGCGAACGCGGATGCGATGGCTCGCGATCTTGCGAAGTTCGGATGGCAATACATCGTTGTGGACATCCAGTGGTACGAACCGCACGCGCAAGCGCACGACTACCGACCGGGCGCGCCGCTTTCGATGGACGAGTTCGGCCGGTTGACTCCCGCGATGAACCGTTTTCCTTCCGCCGGCGGCGGCAACGGTTTCAAGCCGCTGGCCGATTACGTCCACAGCAAGGGGCTGAGATTCGGCATTCACATCATGCGCGGCATCCCTCGGCAGGCGGTGGAGAAGAATCTGCCGATCAAAGGGACTTCGTATCACGCTGCCGACATCGCGGAGAAAGACAATGCGTGCAAATGGAATCCGGACATGTGGGGCGTGGACACAACGAAACCCGGAGCGCAGGCCTACTACGATTCGATTGTTGAACTATACGCTTCTTGGGGAGTGGACTTCATCAAAGCGGACGACATGGGCAGTCATCTGTATCAACCCGCGGAGATCAAGGCGTTGCACCTGGCGATCGAGAAGTCGGGGCGTCCGATCGTCTTGAGTATCTCCCCGGGGCCCGCACCCATTTCCGAAGTGGACTTCTTCGAGAAATACGCGCAGATGTGGCGGATTTCGGACGATTTCTGGGACGAGTGGAGACTCCTGAAGCAGCAATTTGATTTCACGCGCGACTGGGCTCCCTTTGTCGGCAAGAACGGCACCTGGCCCGACGCGGACATGCTGCCGCTGGGCCGTCTGCGCGTGACCGACAAACACGGCGACGCGCAACACACGAAATTCACGCCCGACGAGCAGCAGACGATGATGACCCTGTGGGCGATGTTCCGCTCGCCGCTCATTTTTGGCGGCGATTTGCCGAGCAACGACGCGGCGACGCTGGCGCTGATCACGAACCCCGAGGTCCTCGCGGTGGACCAGCATAGCAGCGGCAATCACCAGGCGCTCGACCGCGGAAATATTCGCGCATGGGCCGCGGAAGTCCCCGAGAGCAAGGACCGGTACGTGGCCGTCTTCAACTTGGGCGAGAGCCGGGAGAACGTGGACCTTGCCTGGAGCGAACTGGGTATCTCTGCAAAAACCCCCGAGGTGCGCGACCTGTGGTTGCGGAAGCCGCTCGGAAAACAGGAGCGGCTGCGCGTGGCTGTGCGGCCACATGCGTCGGCGCTTTATCGCGTTTCAGCCGCAGAATAGCGCCAGCCTGCTCTGACGGCCAAGCCTCCCCAAAAACGAAAACGGGCCGCTGAGCGATCAGCGGCCCTTCGTCCAAGCACTCAGAATAAGCCCAGCGCACGTCTAGAAACCTGCGCTCTTTGACACCGATACGATCTGCCAGAACCCGAACGAAACCGAGAAATCGAGGACTGTTCTCGCGACCCGTGAGAGTCAACGAGGTGGACCTGCATCGCCTGCACACCTGCACAGGCTAGCAAGCCGCTGGTCTTTAGAAAGGAGGTGATCCAGCCGCAGGTTCTCCTACGGCTACCTTGTTACGACTTCACCCCAATCATGAGTCATACCTTGGGCGCCTGCCTCCTTGCGGTTAGCGCGGCGACTTCTAGTACAGCTCACTTTCGTGATGTGACGGGCGGTGTGTACAAGGCCCGGGAACGTATTCACGGCGTCGATCTGATACGCCATTACTAGCGATTCCGGCTTCATGCAGTCGAGTTGCAGACTGCAATCCGAACTGAGCAGAGTTTTTTCCGATTAGCTCCCCCTCGCGGGTTGGCAACGGTTTGTGCCCTGCATTGTAACACGTGTGTAGCCCTGGACATAAAGGCCATGCGGACTTGACGTCATCCCCACCTTCCTCTCCGTTATCCGGAGCAGTCCACGTAGAGTTCCCTCCTTGCGGAGTGGCAACTACGTGCAGGGGTTGCGCTCGTTGCGGGACTTAACCCAACACCTCACGGCACGAGCTGACGACAGCCATGCAGCGCCTATACTCTTGTCCCTTGCGGGAAGGCCGTATTTCTACAGCTGGTCACGAGCATTTCGAGCCCAGGTAAGGTTCCTCGCGTAGCGTCGAATTGAACCACATGTTCCACCGCTTGTGCGGGCCCCCGTCAATTCCTTTGAGTTTCAGTCTTGCGACCGTACTCCCCAGGTGCAGGACTTAACGCGTTAGCTCCGGGACGACGCCCGAACGGGCGGCACCCCAAGTCCTGATCGTTTAGGGCTAGGACTACCAGGGTATCTAATCCTGTTTGCTCCCCTAGCTTTCGTTCCTCAGCGTCAGTTGTGGTCCAGCGCGCCGCTTTCGCCACGGGTGTTCCTGCAGATATCTACGCATTTCACCGCTACACCTGCAATTCCACGCGCCTCTCCCACACTCGAGCACAGCAGTTTCGGAAGCAGCCTCTGGGTTAAGCCCAGAGATTTCACTCCCGACTTGCCGCACCGCCTACGAACCCTTTACACCCAGTAATTCCGAACAACGCTGGCCCCCCACGTCTTACCGCGGCTGCTGGCACGTAGTTAGCCGGGGCTTCTTCTACTGGTACCGTCACTCCTCTTGCGAGGCATTCGTCCCAGTCGAAAGGGGTTTACACTCCGAGAAGCTTCATCCCCCACGCGGCGTCGCTGCGTCAGGCTTTCGCCCATTGCGCAAGATTCCCCACTGCTGCCTCCCGTAGGAGTCTGGACCGTGTCTCAGTTCCA